>Ga0078972_1005138_pt1 | contig 33973 bp, 36 predicted proteins | sample YelNatPaOPGAMG01_FD_67568 | JGI IMG/M metagenome (GOLD analysis project Ga0078972, IMG submission 67568) | Hot spring thermophilic microbial communities from Obsidian Pool, Yellowstone National Park, USA - OP-RAMG-01 (SPADES assembly) (version 2) | ecosystem: Environmental > Aquatic > Thermal... | reverse complement strand
AGGATACAGGTGTTGGTATTAAAAAAGAAGAATTAGCTTTTTTAGGTACTGCTCCTTTTGAAAGAGGAGAAGGTTCTCGCAATTTAACAATGTTAGGTAAAGGTATTGGTCTTTATTTGTCCAGATTAATTATTGAAGCCCATCAAGGTAAATTATGGCTTGAATCTGAAGGACCAAATAAAGGAACTACTTGTTTTGTTGAACTCCCTCTTTCCCAAAAACCAGAGAAAACAGAGTAAAAATTTTAAAAAAATAAAATTTCTCCAATTTTTTAATTTTTATTTTTTAGTGATTTCAGGACCAATCGTTGTATCTTTAATTTCAAAACCCATTTTTTGAATTTCTTCTCTCAATCGATCTGCTTTTTTGAAATCTTTTGCTTTACGAAATCTTTCTCTTTCTTTAAGAATCTTTTTTATTTTTTCTGGAATTTCAAAATCTTTAAAATCTAAAATTCCAAAAATTTTGTTTATTTCTTTTAAAAAATAATAAGTTTTTTTTCCGCCTGTTTTTGTCTGGTAAGATTTTTTAATGAATTCAAAAAGAGTGGCTATTGCTTTAACGGTGTTAAAATCATCATCCATTGCTTTAAAAAAATTTTTTTTCAATTGGTTTAAAAGTTTTAAATTGTCTTTTCTCGGCCAAATAAAAATATCTCCTTTCAATGTTCGAGCTGAAAGGTATTTTACAAATTCGTTCAATCTTTCCAAAGCTCCTTGAATATTTTTCAAAAATTCCTCTTGAAAATCCAGGGGGCTTCTGTAATGAATGGTTAAAAAGAAAAACCTGATCACTTTCGGGTCATATTTTTTTAAAATTTCCCGTACTAAAATAAAATTTTTTAAAGATTTACTCATTTTTTGACCGTTAATCGTTACGTGGCCAACATGGAGCCAGTATTTTGCCAAGGGTTTTTTTTCGGAAATGGATTCCATAATCGCAATTTCAGCTTCGTGATGGGGAAAAATTAAATCCATTCCACCAGCATGAATATCATACTGGGGCCCGAAATAAGATTCAGTAATCGCAGTATCTTCAATATGCCAGCCCGGCCTGCCATCTCCTATTTCTGTTTTCCAAACTGGCTCTCCTGCTTTTGAAAATTTCCAAACGCAAAAATCCCCAGGATTAATCTTTTCTAAATTAAGATCGATTCTTGAAACAGCGTCGGCCTCTAAAAGAATTTTTCTTTTCGCTAATTTTCCGTAATCTTTAAATTTTTTGATGTTAAAATAATAACCATCTGAAAGCTTATAAACATATCCTTTTTTAATCAATCTTTTGACTTGATCGACAATTTGTTTAACATAATCGGTGGCTCGAGCGTAAGCATCAACAGAATCAATGCCTAATTTTTTTTCATCTTCATGATAAAAATTTTCAAATTCCCTCGCTAATTTTAAAGGATCGATTTTTTTTTCTTTGGCTCGTTGAATAATTTTATCGTCAATGTCGGTCACGTTTTGAAGATAAAAAACATGATAACCTCGAAATCTCAAGTACTTTACGATCGCATCTAGTTGAATATAATTTTTGGCATGGCCAATGTGAATATAATCATAAACTGTTACTCCGCAAGCGAAAAAATTTATGTTCTTTCCTTTTCTCGGTTTTAAAACCTCTTTTTTTCGAGTAAGGGTATTGTAAATTTTAATCATTTTTTCACCTTAAAGTATAGCATAAAATTTTAAAAATGATTACTTGTAAAATTGATTTTTTTATGAGAAAATAAAAAATATGACAACGAAAATAAAAAAACAATCGATCGTCGTTGTTGTTGGCCATGTCGATGCGGGAAAGACAACGCTTTTGGATTATATTAAAAAAACAAACATTGCCCAAAAAGAAAAAGGAGAAATTACCCAGCATATTAATTTTGGAGAGGTTGAATTTGAAGGAAAAAAAATCACCTTTTTAGATACACCCGGCCATGAGGCCTTTTTAAGAATAAGAGAAAGGGGGTCGAGGGTTGCCGATTTGGCTCTTTTGGTTGTCGACACAACAAAGGGCGTTCAAGATCAAACAAAAGAAGCGATTAAAATTATTAAAAAAACAAAGATTCCTTTGATCGTTGTCCTCAACAAAGTAGATAGAGTCGATGCTCAAATTGAAAAAGCAGAAAGAGAATTGGAAAAAGAAGGAATTCTTTTAGAAAAATTCGGGGGCAAAATTCCAGCTGTTGAAACTTCAGCAAAAACAGGCCAGGGAGTAAAGGATTTATTAGAACTAATTTCTCTGATTTTAGAAATGGAAAGCAAGGAAATTGATATTTCAAAAAGAGCCGAAGGTATTGTTCTTGAATCTTATTTCGACACCAAAAAAGGGAATTTAGCTCTTTTGGCTTTACTGGAAGGAACCTTAACAAAAGGAGATTTCATTGCAACAGTTTCTTCTTTGGGTAAAGTTAAAAAAATGCTCGACTCTCAACAAAGAGAAATTAAAAAAGCTTTACCTGGCCAAGTGTTTTTGGTTTTTGGCCTAGAAAAAGCAGCGAAAGCTGGTGAAAGTTTTTTTCAATTTAAAGACAAAAATGAAGCCGATGATTTTTTTCAAAAAGAAAAAATCGCTTTGCCAGAAATTATCCCTGCGAAAAAAAAAGAAATTTCTGAAAAAGAAAAAACATTAAACATCATTCTAAAAGCAGATTGTATGGGGTCTCTTGAGGCAATCGATCTTTTGCTCAATTCTCTGCCCCAAAAAGAGATAAAATTAAGTATCATCAAAAAAGAAATCGGAGATTTTAAAGAGACCGATATTAAAGAAGCAAAAGAAAAAAACGCCATTTTATTGGGATTTCGAGTATTTTTCACTCCGAGCGCCAAAGCAGTGTTAAAAAATGAAAAGATCAAATTTTACAATTTCGAAGTCATTTATAATCTCCAAGAAGAAATCAAAAAAATAATGGCAAAAATGGTAGAACCCGAACTCATAATTTCCCAAACAGGAAAAGGAAAGGTGTTAATCGTTTTTATGAGCAAGGGAAAAAGACAGGTCGTCGGGGTAAGAATTTTAGAGGGCGAAATTGAAAAAGGTTCTTTTTTAGAAATCTGGCGACAAGAAAAAAAGACGGGAGAAGGAAAAATTATCAATCTTCAAAAAGAGAAAAAAGACGTTTTAAAGGCAACAAAAGGAGAAAACGTGGGCATTCTCTATGAAGGAGAAGTGAAAATTCAAGAAAACGATGAATTAATTTTTTTCAAAAAAGAAAAGAAAAAAAATATTTAAAAGATGAAAGAAAGGATATCGCAAATTAATTCCCTCATTGCCCAAACCCTTTCTGATATTTTTTTGAAAGAAATAGAAATGGAAGAAAAACCCTTAATTACCATTGATTATGTGAAAACCTCAAAGGATCTTTCTTTCGCCAATATTTATATCTCTGTTTTTCCCCAAGAAAAAACAAAGGGGGTTTTAGATTATCTTTCAAGAAAAAGAGGCTATTTTCAAAAATTGCTTTTTCAAAAAATCAATTTTAAAAAAAATCCAAAAATTCATTTTTTTGAAAACAAAAAACAAAGAGAAGTCGAAGAAATCGAAAAGGTTTTTGAGAAAATTGAAAAAGAAAAAAATAAAGAGTAAAAATAAATATGTTAGACGAAAAAAGACATTGGTTTCAAAAAATAGAAAAAATTGTCGGAAGGATATTTTCTTTTCTTCCTTTCTATCCTAACGATTATACGCGTTTTTCTGTTTTTCTCGCTTTTTTCTCTTTTTATTTTTTAACCCAAAAAAAGATAATTCTTTCTCTTTTCTTTTTTTCTATATCTGCTTTTTGTGATTTCGTCGATGGCGCCATCGCTCGATACAAAAACATTCCAACAAAAAAAGGCGCTTATTTAGACACGATTTGCGACCGCTATGTTGAAGGTTTTTTGCTTTTGGGAATGATTTTTTTACCCCTTCCCAAAGTGATTTTCCCGGCAAATTTTTGGATTTTCTTAATCTTATTTGGCGGAATGATGACCACCTATGCCAAGGCTGCTGCCAAAGAAAAAGAATTAGTTTTTCTTGAATTGAAAGGCGGTCTTCTTTCTCGCGGAGAAAGAATTATTCTTTTGATTATCTCTCTTTTATTAGGAATTTTTAATTTTCTCTGGATGAGTTATTTTTTGGTCTTTATTGCTATTTTAACAAACATTACTGCCCTTCAACGAATTTACTCTGCCCTCAAAAAATCTCAGAATTAAAACATCAAATTAAGGGGAAAAAACTTTGATAAATTTTTAAAAATTTGATAAATTAAAAACAGAGAGATGGGCACCGGGCCTATCTCGAAAGTTTCTAGTACTTTCAAAACAAGAAAGGAGAAAGAAGATGGTCACGACGAACAACAAATTTGGGAAGATTGTTTTGTTGATTGGAGGTTTGTTCTTACTTAGCTTGATGTTTATGGAAGGTTGCTCAAAAAATAGCTCAGCAGAAAAGAAAGGGAACACATCAACAAAGAAAAAAGAAATTACAAAAGAAGAATTAACAGAAAAACTTAAAAAGATAGACGAGTTAATGAAACAATTGAAAGATGAAAATCCGTCTGTACATCAGACAGCGATAGAAACTTTAAAAAAAATGTTGGATGAAAAGGAAATTAAAATCGGTGAACGCAATCCCGAAGCTATGGCATATCTCGTTCGGGGTAACATCAACATAGATTTGGGCAGATACGATTCGCGCAAATACGCTGAAGCCATTTCTGATTTTGATAAAACCATTAAGCTTGAACCAAAATGCGCTGAAGCGTATAATGGTCGCGGATACGCTCGACTTGCCAGTATCCCAGAAGAAAATTGGGGTAATCCCTTTCACGTTTTAGGTTTCGACGAATTAGCACAACGCGATAAAGTCTACTCTGACTTTAATAAAGCCATTGAACTTGATCCTAAATATGCCTTGGCATATCACAACCGGGGATACGCTCATATTAAATTTGGGGGTTATCCAGGGGGTTTTCACGGTGCCATCCCTGATTTTACTAAGGCCATTGAGTTGAACCCAAAATCCCCAATCTCATATGCCTCCCGAGGATACGCCTACAAAAAATTAGGAGAACATATGAAAGCTATTTCTGATTTTACCAAAGCTATCGAACTCGACCCAGAGAAAAAATATGTTATTTCGCATTATTACTTTCGAGGAGAAGCTTATGACAGTGTAGGTCAACATACTAACGCCATCTCTGATTTTACGAAGGTTATCGAATTCAACCCAGAATATGCTGAGGCTTATTATGCACGAGGAAAAATTTATGAAAGGTTAGGTAAATCTCGTCAGGCTCTTGATGATTTCAGAAAATTCGTTAAACTCCAACCAGACTCAAAAAAAGCTAGAGAATTGGGTAGTAAATATGGTGATAAGGTATGGCGATAGCCACCCCAAATGAAATTTCGATAAGGATGCTGTTTTAAAGCACTTCCGGGCTCGAACTCCCAAAAAAGGATTTTTGGGGGTTTTTTTATTTTAAATAATCATTAAATCTGATTTTAATAAAACTTTGAAATCTTTTCATTATGAATAACTCGATGTTTGATTTGCTCAATTTTTTTAGTAAAATTAAAATATAGAGGTATGAAAAAAATTTTTCTTTTGCTCCTTATTTTGATTTTTGCGTTTTTCTTTTTTCAATATTTTCAAAAGGTCAATTTAAAAGAAAAAATTAAAGAAAAAAACATGATTTCATTTAAAGAAGAGAAAAAAGTATTAATGGTTATTGCCTTTAAAAATTTTAGGGATGTTGAATATTTTCTGCCCAAAGAAATCTTGGAAAGAAACGGAGTGAAAGTAACAACCGCTTCCAACAAAAAAGGCGAAGCCCAAGGAGCTGACGGAAAAAAGACAAAAGTTGATCTTTTAATTTCAGAGGTCAACCCAGAAAATTTTGATGCTGTTTTGTTTGTCGGCGGTCCTGGATGTTTGGAAAATTTAGATAATGAAGATTCTTATCGCATCGCTCAAAAAACAGTTGAAAAAGGAAAGGTCTTGGGAGCAATTTGTATTTCGCCGGTTTTGCTTGCCAAAGCTGGTGTTTTGAAAGAAAAAAAGGCAACGGTTTGGAGTTCGCCTTTTGACCGCCAACCAATAGAAATTCTAAAAGAAAACGGAGCTTTCTTTCAGGATGAAAAAGTCGTTGTCGATGGAAAAATTGTCACTGCCAATGGTCCTAACGCTGCCCAAGAATTTGCTAATGAAATTTTAAAATTATTAAGCCAATAATTCTTTAAACTCTTTGGCATTATCAATGGCATAACCTCGAGCATCGTTGTTAAAATAAGCATACAAAAAACGGGGTTTCAATCTTTTAATTTCCATCGCGTATTTTTTCAACTCCTCTCGAGAATAAGGCGAAACAAAAAGTTCTGGTTTGCCGTGAAAACGCAAATAAACAAAATCAGTTGTTTTGACAATTTTGGTTGGCCATTGAAGAGAATCGGAAATAACAAAAGCAACCTTCTCTTTTTTAAAAAGTTCGAGAATCTCCTCATTAATCAAACCCTGATTTCTGACCTCGAGAGCAATCCTTGGCATTTTTTTAAAGATTTTTTTTGAAATTTTTTTAAAAAGTTTAATAAAATTCCAAAGCCCCTCTTTGTTTTTAAAACTCGGAGGAAATTGAATTAAAAAAGGGCCCAAATTCTTTTTTAAAAAAGAGGTGTTTTTCAAAAATTCTTCTAATAATTTTTCATCTTCTTTTTTTAATTTCAATTTTCGCAAATGAGTAAACAAACGGTGTAATTTTAAAGCAAAGACAAAATTTTTATCTGAAATTTTCTCTCGCCATTTTTCAAAAGTTTCTTTTCTAATAAAATGATAAAAAGAAGAATTGACTTCAACGCTCGGAAATTGCTTTGAATAAAAAGACAAAAAATCTTCTGGTTTTAAATTTTGAGGATAAAATTTTCCCTTCCAATGAGAATACTGCCAACCTGATGTCCCTACAAAAACTTTCATTTTTTTCTCTATTTATTTTAACTGATTTTCAATTATAATTAAAAGAGAATCAAATGAGAGAAAAAAATTCTCAAGAAGGAGGTTTTATTTTTATCAAGAAACCTCCAAAAATGACCTCTCATGATGTTGTCGAGCGATTGAGAAAAATCACGGGGATAAAAAAAACTGGCCACAGCGGAACGCTCGATCCCTTAGCGTGCGGCCTTTTAATCTTGGGTCTTGGAAGAAAATTTACAAAAAAACTTTCTTTTTTTCAAAAAAAAGACAAAGAATACATTGCTGTGCTTAAGTTGGGATTGGTGAGCGACACCTTTGATAAAGAAGGAAAAATTAAAAAAATAGAAGTTAAAAAAATCCCAAAGAAAAAAGAAGTTGAAAATGTTTTAAAAAGTTTCCTGGGAGAAATCGAACAAAGACCACCTTTGTTTTCTGCTAAAAAAATAAAAGGCCAAAAATTTTATCAATTGGCAAGAAAAGGAATTAAAATAAAACCCAAAAAAGAAAAAATAAAAATCTATCAGATTTCAATTTTAAGTTATTCCTTTCCTCTTTTAAAAATCAAGGTTAAATGTTCGAGCGGCACCTATATTCGATCCCTTGCTTCTGACATCGGAAAAAAATTAAAAACCGGAGCCCTGCTTCAAGGTCTTTTAAGAACGAAAATTGGAAAATTCTCTCTAAAAAAAGCAATAAAACTGGAAAAAATCAACAAAAATAACTGGAAAAAATTTCTCATAAAATATGTTAAACTTATTTAAAGAAATGGAAGGGGAAAAAGCATTAAATTTGCTCAAAGAAAAAATTAAAAATCAAAATTTAATTAAACACTCTTTGGCCGTTGAGGCAGGTATGAGGGCCTTGGCTTCTTTTTTTAATGAAAACGAAAATGATTGGGCTTTAGCCGGACTTTTACATGACATTGATTATGAAGAAACAAAAGAAAATCCCCATTTACATTCAAAAATAGGTTCTGAATTTTTAATGAAAATGGGAGTCAAAAAAGAAATTTGTGAAGCGATTTTAACCCATAATGAAACCCATCAAATTTTGCCAAAAACAAAAATGGCAAAAGCTTTATTTTGCCTGGATCCTTTAACAGGACTCATTGTTGCCTCAACCCTGATTTTGCCATCGAAAAAAATCAATGATTTAAAATTGGAAAATGTTTTGAACCGTTTTAAGGAAAAATCATTTGCCAAGAGCGCTAATCGAGAAATCATTAAAAAATGCCAAGATTATTTGAATTTGTCCTTAGAAAAATTTATCGAAATCACCCTTGAAGCAATGAAAAAAATTTCAAAGGAATTAGGGCTTTAATTTAAAACCATGGATGTTTTTGAATCAATATTAAAAAGGCGAAGTGTCCGAAAATTCAAAAAAGATCCGATTCCCAAAGAAAAAATTGAAAAACTAAAAGAGGCCTTAATCTGGGCACCTTCAGCAGGAAATTTACAAGCAAGAAAATTTTATTTTATTTTTAACGAAAAGATAAAAAATGAAATATATAAAGCAGCCCTGAATCAAAATTTTATAAAAGAAGCACCCCTGGTTATCGTCGGTTGCGCCAATTTAGAAAAGATAGCTCCTTATGGTCAAAGAGGTAAAGAAATTTATTCAATTTGCGACGTGGCAACAGCGATCGAAAATTTAATGCTCTTGGCAACAAAAGAAAATTTAGGAACCTGTTGGGTCGGTGCTTTTGACGAAGAAAAAGTTTCAGAAATCTTGAATTTAAAAGAAAAAGAAAAACCGATTGTCATTTTGCCCGTGGGCTTTTCCAACGAAACGCCCCTTCCTCCCCAAAGAGAAGAAAGGAGAAAAATCATTAAAGAAATTAAATGAAAGATTTGTTCATTGGTATGGATTTGGGAATTGAAAGCAAAAAAAGTTCTGCAATTTGCGTTTTAAAAGAAAAAAATAAAAGCGTTTTCCCGCTTAACGAATGGTGTCAAAAATGCGATGATCTTTTTGGGAAAAAAGTTTTTGAAAAATTAAAACCTTATTTAAAAAAAACAAAGGTTATTGCTATTGACGCTCCTCTCACCTTAGGGAAGGGTAAAGGAAAAATGCGACTCTTTGAAAAATTTTTTTCGAAAGATGTTTTTCGGAAAGAAAAAATCAATCCTGTTGCCCCATCTCTGATTCCCAAGGTTTTGGAATTGTCTCTTAAATTAAGGAAAAAATTGGAAAAAAACGGTTTTGTTTTGGATATTGATTTAATCGAAACCTCCTCTCGACTCCTCGAAGCTTTTTTACCATTAAAAAATTTCCATTTTCAAGAAAAAATCGAAAAAAAGTGCCAAACAAAAAATCAAAAATCCGCCCTCTTTTCTGCACTTTTAGCTTTTTTGCATTCAAAGAATAAAACGCGATATTTTGGTTATAAAGATGGTTTTTTGTTTTTGCCCGAAATCTCTTTGTGGAAAAAAGAATGGCAAAAAAAATTTTATCTTGTTTGGAAAAATAGACCAAGATTAAAATATTACAGGTTAAAAACAAACATTTTTTAAAAAAAATTTTATATGCTATAATTTAAAAAACAAAGGTCGTAAAAATTTTTAATCAAAAATGTATTCCGATTTAAAAGGCAAAGTAGTCATCGTCACTGGTGCTCGCCGCGGCATGGGTAAAAGCCATGCTTTGGCTTTTGCCAAAGAAGGTTCCAGGGTTATTGTTTCTGACATCTCTCTGGAAGATTGCCAAAAAGTAGTCAAAGAAATTGAAAAAACAAAAGGAGAAGCAATGGCTATCAAATGCGATGTTTCCAAAAAAGAAGAGGTTCAAGAAATGATAGAAAAAACGATTAAAAAATGGGGTAAAATTGATATCTTGGTCAATAATGCTGGTATTGCTGATTTTAAAAATTTTTTAGAGTTAAAAGAAGAAGATTGGGATCGAACGATTGATATCAATCTTAAAGGATACTTTTTGGTTGCCCAAGCAGTAGCCAAAGAAATGGTTAAAAGAAAATCTGGGGCCATTATCAACATTGCCTCAGTGGCCATGGGACAAGTAGGCATTGGCTTTCCCAGCCTTACCCATTATTGCGCTTCCAAAGGAGGAATCGTGGGTATGACCGAAGCTATGGCAATCGAACTCGCTCCCTTTAATATCAGGGTCAATGTCATTTCTCCTGGCGCCATTGAGACACCAATGGTTGATCCATTAAAAACAGATAGAAAAACAATTGAAGCGCTTTTGGCGAGAATTCCAATGAAGAGAATGGGAAAACCAGAAGAGGTTTCTAATTTGGTTTTATTTTTAGCTTCAGAAAGTTCCTCTTATATGACAGGCGCTAATGTTGTTATCGACGGCGGTTGGTTGGCAACTTAAAATGGAAAAATGCGTCTTTTGCCAGATTGTTAATAAGGAGATCCCTTGTTTTAAGATTTTTGAAAATGAAAAATTTTTAGCTTTCTTGGATATCAAACCGAGAAACGAGGGTCATACATTAATTATTCCCAAACAACATTATCGTTGGGTTTGGGAGGTACCAGAAATCGGAGAATATTTCGAAGTTGTTAAAAAAGTAAGTTTGGCCATTAAAAAAGCAATGAACACTGATTGGATAATTTCTCTTGTTTTGGGTCAAGAAGTACCCCATGCTCATGTCTGGTTGGTTCCTCGTTTTCCCAAGGATGGTCATGGAAACACTATTAATTTTTCTTTGGTGAAAAAAGTTTCAAAAGAGACAATGGAAAAAATCGCTCAAAAAATCGCAAAAGAAATTGAAAATTAAATTTTATGATCGAATATTTTATATCCGGTATTTTTCAAGGTATTTTTGAATGGCTTCCTGTTTCCAGCGAAGGAATCACAATTTTAACGCTAAATTTTTTTGGGTTAAAAACAATCGATATTCTTGACCTCTCTCTTTTTTTACATCTGGGCACTCTCTTGGCCTCTCTTTTTTATTTTAAAAAAGATTGGCAAGAAATCATCCTTTTGAAAAATAAAAGGCTTTTTAATTTTTTATTAAAGAGTACTTTTGTTTCTTTGATCGTTGGTTATCCTCTTTATAAATTGATAAAAAGCTTCATTTTAGGAAAAATATTTTTATTAATCATCGGTGTTTTTTTAATCATCACTGCTTTTTTAAACAAATCAAAAACGAGAAAAAAAATCTCAGAAAAAATATTGCCTTTTTTGGCTGGTTTCTTTCAAGGACTTTCTGTAATTCCTGGTCTTTCTCGTTCTGCCTCAACTTTTTTTGCTCTTTCTTTTAGCGATCTTTCCCTACCTGAAATCTTAAAAATTTCTTATTTAATGTCAGCACCAGTAATTTTCGCTGCCTGCTTTTATATCTTAATTCAATCCCATCTTTTTTTTAATCTCTCTGTTTTTTTATCTTTAATTTTTAGTTTTCTTGTCGGATTGAGTACCCTGGATTTTTTGATGAAAATGAGCAGAAAAATTAACTTTTTTTATTTTTGTCTTTTTTTTGGTCTTTTATCTATTTTAGGTTTTTTCTTATCATAAAAAATTCTTTTTCAAAATTTTTTCTATCAAACTTGTTTTTTTAAAATAATTTTTTTATAATTGAAAATGTAAAAACGGCCTGGTAGCCAAGGAGTAAGGCGACGCTCTGCAAAAGCGTTATACGTGGGTGCAATTCCCACCCAGGCCTTTTCTTTAAAAAATTTTTTTGTAAAATAAAAACAGAATTGTCGCGGTGGCGAAATTGGTATACGCAGGAGACTTAAAATCTCCTGGGATGACCTCCCGTGTGGGTTCGAGTCCCACCCGCGACACAAAATCTTTAAATCTTCCTAAAATCAGAAATCACATTCTCAAAATGAGAAATTTGGGGATTTTTCTCAAAGTTCTTGATGACAACGATATCAATCTGCCATTTGGAACTTAAAGCAAAATTATTTTTTAAAAGCCAATTTTCAGCGCTTTTAATAATTTTTTTTATTTTAAAAAAATCAACCTTCAATTCCGGATGAAAAAAAGGATTTTTTTCTTTGACAGATTTTACCTCAACGAAAACAATAGTATCTTTACTTTTACAAATCAAATCGATTTCTCCTCTTTTGGGCCCTGAACAGGGCCAAAAAAGATAATTCCTTTCCAAAATTTTATAACCCTTTTTTTTCAAAAATTCTTCGGCGATTTTTTCTCCTTGATTTTGAGAAAAAATTCTTCCCATTGGAGACACCGGGAATCGAACCCGGAACTCAGCCCTGCGATGGCTGCGTAATACCATTTTACGATGTCCCCTTTTTTATTTTACCTCCTCAACCTTCTGGGTTGAAAGGTCATAGACAAAACGCTGTTTTGTAAGAATAACCCTTTTTCTTGTAATCGGATTAACACTTCCTTGGAAAAGAAAAAAGTAAAGTTTATTGTCTCTGATCTCTAAATTACCAAAAAAAAGATTTTGATTTTTTTCAGTACTCACTGAATGAACCTTCTTTAAACTCTGAGGATTGTTGGGCTCTGAAAGATAAATCGCAATTTCTTTTGGCGCAAAAGGAGGTTGTTGATGAGAAGCATAAGAAGGAAAAAGATCAAAGGTTGTTAACGCAATTCTTCCATCTTCCAAAAAATAAAGGTCTTCCCAGGGATCAAACCAGAATTGTTGGCCTGTTTTTGCTAAAATATTCTCGCCCGTTTTAACGTTTATAATTTTAGGTACGCTCCAATCCATACCATGGGTCAAAAGGGCTAAATATTGATCGTTAAAAAACAAAACAGCATTAACAATTCCAAGGGCCAAATCACTCGTAATTTGGCCGCAATTAAGAATCTGAGCTGGCCCGGCAATGTAATAAAAAGGGATGATTCTTTTGTCAGGAAAAATAATTTTGAGGGCCTTATCGTAATAGGGCGTTGTCGTCGCGCAAAGATTATAGTGTTCGATTAATCTCTCTAAAAAAACAAGGGCATTGCTATCTTTAAAATAATAAACAATGTCGATATTTTTGTCCTCGGCTTGAAACTCAAAGATATTGTTTTTTTGAGAAGTAATCGTTAATCTTCCCCATTTTTTTGGATAAAAAAAGTTCAGGCCAATGGCATTAAATTCTTCCCACTCTAAAATTTTCTCTTGGGCTTTCAACGTTTCCTCTAATCTTTCTTTTAATTCTTGATTTTTCTTTTCAAGTTCTTCTTTTTCTTTTGAAAAATCTTCTTTTAGTTTTTCAACTCCCTGGGCTTCTTTCTCTTTTGTTTTTAATTTTTTCTCTGTCTTTTGCCATTGAAAAAGAAAAATAAAAGAAAAAAGGAAAGAAATTAAAAAAAGCCCCACAAATAATCTCAATAAATTCTTCTGAGGAGTTTTTTCCTCCTCTAAAAAAACATTTTCTAACTCTTTTTCTTTTTTTTCTTTTAAAATTTCTTCTACCATTTTTTTATTTTTTTCGGGAGCAGGGGACTTGAACCCCTAGTCTCAGGCACCCGAAGCCTGCGTGTTAGCCATTCCACCAGCTCCCGTTTAAAAAACCCAATATTTTTTCTTTGTCATCTGATCGTTTTTCGTTTCAATCTCTTCGATCTTCTTTTTTGCCTCCAAAGCCATCTTTTTTAAATTTTCATCATCCACTTTAGCCAACTCCTTAATCCTTTTTAAAAGAAAACTTTTTTTGTTCTTGGTTTTGTCCTCTATTATTTCTTTTAACAAAATATTTAAAATTTGTCCAATCTTGGGAGAGGGCCGAATTTTCAAAGCTTCCATTATATCGTTTCCATTTACTTTTAACATTTTAACAGAAATCGGATCTTTGCTTACTTTTTCAATCATATAACGCAAATGCCTTAATTTATAAGGTTCTGCCTTGGGTACCCCAGATCCAACGCGATCCGACATTCTTAACTGGATTAGTTCCTCAATATTCTCTTTTCCGATATTCCTCAATAATTTTCTCACAGAACTCTCGCCCACCTCACCGACGTTATAATAAAAAAGATGATATCTTACCAATTTCACAATCTTTTCAATTTCTTTCTGGGGAAATTTTAATCTTTGAAGAATCTTTTCAGTCATTTTGGCTCCAACAATCTCATGGCCATAAAAAGTGGCGTCAGACCCCTCGCCTCTTTTCGTTCTTGGCTTGCCAATATCGTGAAAAAGAGCGGCTAATCTCACGCTCAAACTAAAATTGTTTTGAGCTGCGAATTGTAATGATTTTAAACTATGGGTCCAACAATCGTAAATATGATGTTTGTTTTGAGAAACCTGCCATCCCTCTTCTAATTCTGGCAAGAATTGCCTCAAGAGACCGCTTTCTCTTAAATATTCAATTCCTTTTTCAGGTAAAGGAGAAAGGATGATTTTTACAAACTCATCGCGAACCCTCTCTGCAGAAATGTATTTTAAAAGGGGAGAAAGTTTTTTAATAGCCTGAAAAGTGTTTTCTTCAATCGTCCACCCCTCTCCAAGATTTACAAGCAACCTTATTGCCCTTAACATTCTTAAGGCGTCTTCCTTAAATCTTTCTTCTGGATCTTTAACCGCTCGAATAATTTTTTTCTCTAAATCGTCTTTCCCTCCAAAAAGATCAATGATGCGAAAGTTTTCTGGTTTTTTTGGGTTTTCAATTTCCAAAGCCATGGCATTAACAGTAAAATCCCTTCTTTCTAAATCCTCCTCGATTTTTTGAGCAAAAGAAATTTCCGAAGGATGTCTTTTGTCTAAATATTTTCCTTCTTTTCGGAAAGCCGTAATTTCTATTTCTTTTAAAGTTGGGTCCTGACTCTTTGTAATAACAGTCACTGTAAAAAACTGATTGTTATAAAAAGAACGAGGAAAAATTTTTAAAATCTCTTCTGGTTTTGCGTTCGTGGCAATATCCCAATCAGCCGGTTTTTTCTTTAATAAAATATCCCTGACGCAACCGCCAACAATAAAGGCCTCAAAATGATTTCTTTTTAAAACCTGAATTACCCGAAGGACTTCTTTGGGAATTTCCATATTTTTATTTTATAATTTTTTATGATAAAATAAAAGAAGGCCCCCGTGGCGTAACGGATAGCGTGCGAGACTTCGGATCTCGCGGTGAGGGTTCGAATCCTTCCGGGGGCAAAAAAAAATGAAAAAAAATTCAAAAAAATTAATTTTCATTTTCTTCTGTTTTTTAATCTTTTTAATTGCTAATGCCCAAGATACAGCAGAGCAAGTTTTGGATAGTTTTGTTTCCCAAGTTCTTCAACCAGTAGTTTGTAGCGTTATTGTTCCTCTTGTCGATATGATTTTAATCCCTCTTTGTTTGGTTTTTTTAGCAATTTCGGGAATCAAAATATTGGCTGCAGGAGGAGATCCGGGTAAGATAAAATCAGAAAAAGACAGAATAATGATGATCGTCACTGCTCTTTTTATTGTTTTTGCTTTTAGATCCTTTTTAATCGGAGCTATAAACTTTCTTGCTAGCGGTTCGACGACAGAGGGTATCAAAGGAATTTTGGATTGTTTATACAGTTCGCAACAATGATTTCTTTAAAAATTTCGCCCTCATAGCTTAATTGGCAAAGCAACCGGCTCTTAACCGGCAGAGTCCAGGTTCGAGTCCTGGTGGGGGCACAAAATATTTTATCCTTTCAAAAATTTTTCAATAAATAGATTTTTATAAGTGGGCGGTGAAGGACTCGAACCTTCAACCTTTCGCACGTCAAGCGAACGCTCTACCATTGAGCTAACCGCCCTTGAAATTATCTTTTATTTTATCAAAAAAAATAAAAAACTCAATAAAAAATTTAAAATTTTAAAAATTAACAACAATAAATCAATAGGGTGAAACAAAATTCAATGCTTTTTTTCGTTTTTTAAGCGAAAACCCAGAATTAAAAAAACCAACAGACCAAACTTATATCCAAAAACACATCCGAAGCAAAAAGGCAAGAAAACTAACCAAAGAATTTTTCGAACCTCCAAGAAAAAGATGGTGGAAAATCTGGTAGCAAAATAAATTCGGCTTTCAATCAGAAGGCAAAATGAAAACTAAATTGGCGCCAAAAATATCCGAAGAAATTTCTTTTCCCCAAAGAATTACTTTTTGACCATCTTGAATTTCTTGGGGAGAAATTTTTTCTCCTTTTAAAAATTGGGTTTTTTCATCGATTGAAACGATCCTCTGATTTCCATTCTCTAGTTTCAGCGTCATTGTTTTTTCATCGTGAGAAACAACTTGACCCTCTTGAAAATTTAAAGCCCCTCTTTCTCTTCTCATCTTTTCATCTGGTCTTTGTGTTGATATTTGAAAATTGCGATTAAAAAATTGATTTCTCATTCTTTCTAATTTTTTCTGTTGATAATTTTCGCCGAGAAAGAAAAAAAGAACGCTAAAAAAGATCAAAAGGCAAAAAAATAAAATTATTTTTTTCATTTTTTTATTTAAAAACGACCTTTTAATTTTTTTTATTCATATCTCAAGGCCTCGATGGGATTTAAACGGGCAGCCCGAAGTGCTGGCCAATAACCAAAAACAATTCCCACCAGCGAAGAAACGCCAAAGGCAAGAAAAACAGAAAACAAAGAAACATCTGTCAAAAGACCAGTAAATTTGGTTACCAACAAAGACAATCCCCATCCTAAAATTACACCTATCAATCCGCCTAAAAATGTTAGGGCTACCGCTTCTGATAAAAACTGAATTTTAATCTCAGATTTTTTTGCGCCAATGGCTTTTCTTAAACCAATTTCTTTTGTTCTTTCAGTTACGTTTGTCATCATCATATTCATAATCCCAATACCACCGACGATCAAAGAAATGGCAGCGATCGAAGTTAACAAAATTGTCATTGTTTGAGTAATACTACTGACCATTTGTAAAATATCTTCTTGAGTGACAATAGAAAAATCAGCCATTTGGGAAGATTTGATATTGTGTCTTTTTAACAAAAGATCTTCAACTTGCGATTTAATAAAATCAATATCCTTAGGAGAACTGGCTTTAATCAAAATTGCATTGACATAATCATTGCCAACAAAGAATCTTTTTGCCACGGTTACCGGAACAACAACGATATCGTCTTCCAGAGCCGTCATGCCTCCTTTGGGTTTTAAAACGCCAATTACTTTAAAATTAATTCCGTTAATTTTAATACTCTGACCAATGGGATCAGTACTCGAACCAAAAAGATCATCTCTGACAACAGAACCCAAAACCGCAACCTTGGTCATTGAATCAACTTGATTTTTATTAAAAAAAGTTCCTTTTTCTAATTGATAATTTCTGATGTCTAAAAAAAAGGAGTTGGCGCCAACGATTTGGGTCCGAGTATTTTTATTCCTGACAATCACTTGTAAATTGCGATAAACAACAGGAGACACAGAAACAATGTTGGAAACTTCTTTAGAAATCGCTTCAGTATCTTTATAAGTTAGGGTTTGGGCTCCGCCCCTGGCGCCGGCAACCGGAGAAAAGGTTTTCATAGCGCCTGGCATCACGATTAAAAGATTAGATCCCATTGTTTGAACCTGTCTCTCAATCGAGCTTTTCGCTCCCTGACCAATGGACATCATTAAAATCACGGCAGCAATGCCAATGACGATTCCTAAAATCGTTAAAAAAGAACGAAACTTATTAGACAAAATTGAAAAAATAGTTTCTTTTAAAATATCGGAAACTAACATTTTATTCTTTAATCTCTTTTAATATTTCTTGATGATCACTTTCCTTGGTATCTGAAATTATTTTTCCGTCTTTGAGAGAAATAATCCTTTTTGCCCTTTTAGCAATGTATCTTTCGTGTGTCACCAGAATAATCGTGCGACCCTGTTTGTTCAAACCTTCGAATGTTTCCAAAACCTTTTCTCCGGTTTTTGAATCCAGATTTCCCGTCGGTTCATCAGCCAAGATTAAAACCGGATCATTAACCAAAGCCCTAGCAATAGCCACTCGTTGCATCATTCCACCAGAAAGTTGGTTGGGCAAATGATACCAGAAATCTTCAGGAAAAGCAGAATTTCTTAAAACCTCTTTGGCAATTCGTTCTCTTTCAAAAGAAGAAACTCCTGCGTATACCAAAGGAAGCATCACGTTCTTTAAAACACTTCGATGAGGCAATAAATTGAATTGTTGAAAAACAAAACCAATTTTTTTCTTTCGAATCTCTGCCAATTCATCGTCTGAAAGAGAACTGACATCCTTTCCTTCAAAAAAATATTTGCCACTAGTGGGTTTATCTAAACATCCTAAAATATGCATTAAGGTTGATTTTCCCGAACCCGAAGGACCAATGATAGCCACAAATTCCCCTTTCTCAATCGAAAAAGAGATGTTTTTTAAAACAGGATATTCAATCTCGTTTTTGTAGGTTTTAGAAATATTTTCTAATTTTATTATCATTTTCAGCAATTAACGCATTCGCATTCCAGAACTTCCTCCTGTGAAACCAGGAATTTGAAGACTTTGATTAGTTTTTCTCGACGATTGATTTTTTTCCAGCGTCAAAGAAGATAAAACAACCAGATCTCCCTCTTTTACTCCAGAAACAATTTCTGTATTTTTTTCGTTTGAAATTCCAACACTAACCTCTTGTTTCTTTATTGTCATTCTTGAAGGCGGATTTTTTAAATACTCCTCTTTTTTTCCTTCAGGAACCTCAACTAAATTAACATAATAAATATCGTTTTCTGATTTTACTGCTTGGCTGGGTAAAACCAAAATATCTTTTTTCATCTGGGTGATGATCTCAGCGCTAACACTCATGCCTGGTTTAATCATTTCATTATCTTCCTCTAAAATAATTTTGACATTATAACTCACAACGCCCTGGCTTATAGTTCCAATAGTATCGATTTCAATCACTCTTCCAACTAATTTCAGATCGGGCAAGGCATCAAAGGTTAAAATTGCCTTCTGCCCTTCTTTAACAGAAACCGTTTCTATTTCGTTCAAAGAAATCTTTGCGATTTTTTCTTTTGTCAAAAGTGTAGCCAAAAGAGTGCTGGGAGAAACATTGTCTCCGGTTTTAATATCACTGTTTACTTGGCCGATGATTCCATCAAAAGGCACAAAGATGAAATACTTTTCCAAATCTTCTTCTGCTCTTTTTAAATTTCTTTCCTTTTGCTCCAGTGTCAATTTTTGAGAAACAATATCTTTTTCGTAATTCTCAATGCTGGTCTGATAACGGTCGATTGATTGTAGGATTGAAAGAAGGTTTGTTTTATACTGATTCAATGAGTCCGTATAATTTTTTAAATTTGAAAGTTGGCTTTGGGTCGTAGTCAAAGGAATTGGAGGAATCACCGCTTCTTGATCAAGATATTGTAAATAGAGTAAAATTGTATCCCGATTCTTTCTTGTAAATTCAGAAAGTTCGATTAAAAAATCATAACTTTTTTCAAAGAAATTTTTCAATTCTTCTTGAGAAGCAAATTGGCTTAATGAAAGATATTCTTTTTTTCTTTGATCATAAATTTCTTTAATTCTTTCAAAATCGTTTTTTATTTCATTCTCTGAATAATATTGACCAAGGGATAAGCCCACGACTTTATGATAATAATCTAAATCTTTTCTTTCAGAACCATAAGAACTTTCCTGCGCCATTGTTTTTAAAACCTCCATCATCGTCGAAAGATCTTCATAAACGTTAGAAATTAAAGTAAAACCATCTTTAAGGGCTTTTTTTAAATCGTCTTCTGTTTGGCTCTTTGATTTTTCCAATTTTTCAAGAGTAAAAGTGTTATTATCGAGAGCGATTTTTAAATCTTCAATGTTATCTTGAGCGCTCGAAGTTTTTAATTTAAAAAGAAGGTCTCCCTTTTTTACTTTTTGATCTTTTTTAACAAAAATTGATTCTAATTCTCCAGAAATTTTCGGAGAAAGCTCTACCTTGTCCAATGTTTCAATCTGACCGGAACCAGAAACAGTCAAAACAATTTCACCCTTTTTCACTTCGGTCAATTGATATTGCACTGTTTCCTTTTTTTTAAAAAAAATCTTCCAGCCAAAAATAATAATGAGCAACAAAATAAGGATTAATAAAAATTTATTTTTTAAAATTTTTTTTATCATTTTTTAAAAAAACCAAAGGGAATTAAAAAACCTTTTTCCTTTTTTGGAAAAACCCGAATAAATTTTGCTTGAATTTCTCCTTTTTCTGTTGGAGAACCAATGACGCCAACAATATCTCCTTCTTTTAAAATTTCTTTTTTTATCTCTTCTCTACCAGATTGAATTCTTGTTTTTTCGTCCAAAAGAATAATTTTTTCAAAACCATTCTTTTCTTTTAAAACTAAATTGTTCTCTTTAATTTGAATGATTTCACCGATAGCACCATGAGAAGGCAAAAAAACATCGCCAAAAAAATCCTTAAAAAATGGCTTTTCCCTGGGTCCTTCAAAAACCCGATGGTAATTTTCGGCCCAGCGATAAGAAAAAAAGGCTTTTTTCTGACCAACAAAAAATCCCAAGAAAAAAACAAAAAAAGTAAAAGCAAGAAACAAAGAAACCATTCCTAAAATTTTTAAAAAGAAAATTGTTTTTTGCTCTTTTTTGTTTTTTACTTCTTCCATGTTATTTTAAGAAAAAAATTTTTTGCCTTTTTTCCAATATGCTTTTCAATGAAAAAAGAAATAAACCCAAATGGAAAAGAAAAAGAAAAAAGAAAAAAGAAGGAAAGGATTCAAAGAAAAAAATAAGAAAATCTTTTAAAAAGAAAAAACTGCCAAAAAAGAGGGAAAAAAGATAAAAAAATCCTTGCTGTACGATTGCCCTAAAACTAAAAAAGGAAAAAATACCCAAACTCAAAAAAGAATAAAAGAATAAAAAGAAAATTAAAAAAAGCTTTTTTCTTTCTTTCTCTTTTAATTTTTCTCTCTCGATTCTATCCATTATTTTTTCGAATAAAAAAGAAAAATCGGAATTCATTTTTTTCCTCTACATAATTAATACGCAAAAAAGCGGCTTTTTGGTGCAAAATTATTCCCTTTCTTTAAAATGATCTTTTAAAATCCGCAGGGCTCTTTGATAACGGCTTTTGGCAGTGTTTAACGAAATTTTCAATGTTTGAGAAATTTCTCTTAAATTAAGACCCTGATAAAAATAAAGCTCTATAATTTCCCTATATTTTAACGAAATTTTATTTAAAAAACTTTTTATTTCTTTTTCAAGAACAATTTCATCTGGCAAAAGATTTTTGTCCAAAAGGTTTTGAGAAAAAAAACCGTTTTTTTCCTCAAAAAACGAAAAGGGAATTTCTTTCTTTTTCCTCTGCCAATCAATGGTCGTGTTTTTGGCGATAGTGAAAAGCCAGGTTTTAAAAGAATATCGAGAATCGTATTTTTTTAAATTTTTCCACGCCTTTAAAAAAATCTCCTGGACCAAATCCTCTGTTGCCCCTCTATCATGAGTTAAAGAAAAAACAAAATAAAAAATCGGTTTTAAATATCTTTTAACCAATTTTTCAAAAGCTCTCTCTTTTCCCTTTAAATACTCTTGAATTAACTCATAATCTCCTTTTTTCATATGGCAAATTTTAACATTCTTTTTTAAAAAAAGCAAAAATTGATTTTAAAAATCAATCCATGATAAGATATAAAATGATAGGAATAAACCTTGATTCTCTTTTGGGAATTTTTCTTTTCTTCTTTCCCTTCTTTTCTCTATTTTTTGTGCCTGAAAAAAAGAAATATTTTTTGTTTCTCGTTTTTCTCTTAATTTCTTTTTATTCTTTTTTTTCTTTCTTTTTGCAATTTTTTAAAATTTTTTACCGTTCTCATTTATTATTTTTTGCAATTTTATTTAACCTTTTTTTCTTTATTTTCTTTCTTAAAAAAAGAAAAGAAAAAAGAATCATTCTTCCTGATTTAAAAGAATTTTTCTTTTTTTCTCTTTTAATCTTCATTTCTTTCTTTACCCTCTATCAGGTCCACTGGAATTATACTGGAAAAATAAACCTTGCCACTGATTTTTCTCCTGTTTATCATGAAGTGAAAAATATGAAATATCCTTATCCTTATTTTTCCGATGAATGGTTTGCTGTTTTATTGATTAAAGAAAGCATTAAAAATCATTCCTTGCCTCTTTGGGATCCTTTAAACCAAACGCCTTTTTTAAATTTTGAATTGCTTTTTCATTCTTTTCTTTCAGGACTATTCCTTCTTTTTAATTTTTCACCCCTCAATTGTTATGTTATTTTTTCCCTTTTTTTTAATCTTTTAATCATTCTGATTATCTATTTGTTTTTCCGGATTAATAATTTTTCTTTTTTTTCCTCTCTTTTATTTTCGCTTTTTACTCTTTATCTCACTTGTGGCGCTAATTTGCCAGGAATCTGGCATTTAATCCCGATTCATTTGGGAATCATCTTTTTTTTGTTAGCGCTCTGTTTTTCATCCTTTCAAGATTCTTTTAAAGCTTTTCTTTCTTTTATTTTCGCTTTTCTCTTTTATCCTCCGCTTTTCATTTTTAGTTTCCTTGGCGGGATCATTTTCTTTTTTAAAAAATTTCCCTTAAAAAAAGATTGGTTTTCTTCAAAAAAAAGATTCCTTCTTTTCACGATTTTTTTACTTTTTGTTTTTATTTTTCTCTTTTTTCTTTTTTTAAAATGGCAAAAAATAATTCTTTCAAAGACATTTTTTGAATCTTCTTATGGTCCTCATTGGACGCCAAACATTAATCCTTTTTATATCATTCCTTTTCCTGTTATTGTTTTTGCTCTTTTGGGTCTTCCTTATATTTTTAGAAAAAACAAAATCCTTTTTTTTAGTTTTTTGCTCGGAGGTCTTTTTTGGTTCTTTTATTCTTTTTCCTCTAAAAGATTTATCATTGATTATGAAAGAGTTGTTTTTTTAAGTTCTCTTCTTTCTGTTTTAATTTCAATTTTTGGTTGGCAAAAAACAAAAGATTTTTTCGAAAGAATCAAAAAAGAAGCAAAAAAAATATTCTTTTTTGGAGAATTGATTTTTTTGTGTTTCTTTATTGTTTTCATCCCTTTTTATACCCAAAGAGAAGATTGGCAAAAAATCACTGTTTTAAATCTCATTTCAAAAGAAGAAATCTTACCCAAAGCGCCAGCCAATCAATACTTAAGCGCAAATGATCTAATAATTTTTCAAAATATTAAAGGAAAAAAAATTTTAACCCTTCCCTGGAAAGGCACTGTTTTAGCCGCAGCCACAGAAAATATTCCCCTTTTAGTAAAAGAAGGAATGATGGCAAAAGGAACACCAAACTTTTTAAAAGATTTTTTAGAAAGCGATTGCAATATTAAAGAGAAAATGATAAAACAATTAAAAATAGATTATCTTTATTTAAACCAAGAAATTTCGTGCAAAAATATTAAAAAAATAAAAGAAACCAAAGAAGGCCTTATTCTTTATCAAACATTAAAATCAAAATAATATGAAAACACTATTTATAGGGTCTTACGGTTTTGGAAATTTGGGCGATGAACTCTGTTTGATAGAAGCAATAAAATCATTTCCCTCAAAAGAAATTTGGGTAAGAACAATATTTCCGGAACATACTTCTAAAATGATAGCGTGCAATGGTTTTATAAAATGGTCGCCCTCCCGTCCTCAAAATAATTATAAAATTGATTTTGAAAGAGTTGTTTATGGTGGTGGATTCTTATATAAAGATCTGGTTTATTGGATAATGGCTGCTCAAAATAGCGGGGCTCAAACTTATATCCATAACGTAGGAATAAAAAATAATTTATTTTCTTGGGCTGATGAAAAAATTAAAGAATCTTTCAAAAAATTAGATGGAATCAGCGTTAGAGATTCTTATTCTAAAGAAATTCTTTTAAGTTTAGGCATTAAAAAAGAAATCAAAATAACAAGTTTTCCAGAAAAAGAAATAGAAAAAGATTTATCGTTGGCAAATAGTTTGCCGAATAATTGTAGTATTTTAGGAATCACAATAGACAACAGGGGTCATATTTTTTCTAATATTCTTTTAAACCCCAACAAAAAAAGGATAAAAAAAAGGATAAACACAATTATTGAAGAGCTTCCAAAACCAGTAAAAATTTTACCGGTAATCAGTAAAGTTCATATTTTTTCTGATTGCGAAAATGATATTAAATATTTTTACAAATTTTATGATCAATTTTTAAGGGGCTTTGAAATTGTCCTTCCTGAAATTTTGAATAAAAAATGGTGGTTTAATCATCTAACACCCCAAAAACTTAAAGGATTGATAAGCAAATGTAAGGTTTTAATATCAACAAGTAAACACAATTGCCTTCACGCACTCTCCTGCGGGATAAAAACAATCGGGATTTGTTTTGAAGAAACAAAAAAGTATATGGAAGGTTTTTTTCATCCTTTTAATGATAGCCTTGAGAATAATAAAAATGAAATATTTTTAGTTTATGGAAAACATAAAAAACAATGTAAGGATAATTTCTTTAAGGTAATATTATTTAAAATTAATAAAATATGGATAAAATAAAGTTTGAAAATTTTGTAGAAAAAACAAAGTCCTTTTATAAAAAATTTAACAAAAAATTATCTCCATTTTGTGTTGTAAAAATCGTTTTAACATCTCGTCTTCCTTTCTTTAAAAAAATTGTTTATTTAATCCCTTCAAAAATTTTTATTTTTCAAGAAAGGGAAAATTTAATTTTGGAATATCGAATAAAAAATTTGCTAAAAGATCTAAACCATATTCTCAACAATAAAGAAGAAAAAAAAGCTCCATTTTTTAAAATTATAAAAGATGAGAACTTTGAATTTTTTTCTAACATGGAAAATTTTTCTATGGTTATTTTAAAAGATCAGTATCTTGTTAATCAATTTATAAAAAAGAATGATATTGTTATCGATGCTGGAGCTAACATTGGATTTTTTAGCCTCTTTGCTGCTTTTAAAGAAGCTAAGGTTTTTGCTTTTGAGCCAGTTTCTGAAACATATAATCGTCTCTTAGAAAACATAAATTATTTTAAGGCAGAAAAAGAAATCTTTCCCTTTTGTTTCGCTTTGGGTGATTTAAAAAAAGAATCGTTAATAAGATTCAACCCTTTTTCCTCTGATCAATCAACGATTATTGACTCTGGTCGTTCATTAACGAAAAAATTTGTTTTAAAAAAAGTTAATATCATTACGATCGATGATTTTGTAAATGAAAATAAGATAAAAAAAATAGATTTCATAAAAATCGATACCGAGGGTTATGAATTAAAAATTTTAAAAGGGGCGAAAGAAACAATTAAAAAATTTAAACCCAAAATAGCAATTTCTGCCTATCACAAAAAAGAAGATAAAAAAGAAATTCCTGATTTTCTTTTAAAAATCAGGCCAGATTATCAATACAAACTAATCAAGAGGGCTGAGGAAATTTTTATATTTTTCTAATTTTTTTAATCTTTGAAAAGAATAAATAAAAATTTGCTCCCAAAAGAGAAATAATAAACTGTAAAAAAAGATAAAAATTAAGGGGGTTGTCTTTTATCGCTTTTTTAAAATAATTTTTTGCTATTTTTTCTTCTTTTTCCAACATATATAAATGACCCAATTCCTGATGCCAACGGGATAAAATTTTTTTATCCTCTTTTATTTCCTTAAAATATTTTTTAAAAATGTATAGTTTTGTTTTTCTGTAAATTTTGCCCCCCTGGAAACTTAAACTGTTTGGGGTTTGATAATAATGCCATAAAGGTTCCTCGATAAATTGAATAAAGTATTTTTTTAACAATATTCTCATTAATAAATCATAATCTACCCACATTAACATTTTCTCGTCAAAAAAGCCAACCTTGAATAAAATTTCTTTTTTTATCATCATTGAGGGCGTGGGAATAAAAGAGAATCCTTCTAATAATTTTTTTTTAATCTTTTCGTTGCTTTGGCAAATTGCTTTTAAATTATTATCCGGAAAATAAAATTTTTTTCCTCCTTCTTCTTTATAAAAAGCAGTAAAACAAAGAGCATATTTTTGGGGTAACGATTCTAATGCGCTAACTTGTTTTTCAAGCTTTAAGGGCAGCCATTCATCGTCGTCATCCTGAAAAGCGATAAAATCACCTTTTGCTATTTTAATTCCAATATTTCTGGCTGAGGAAACGCCTAAACTTTTATCATTTTTAACGTATTTTGTTCTTTTGTCTAATTTTTGATATTCTTTAACTCTTCTTTCGGTTTCATCTGAGGAACCATCGTTAACAACGATGAGCTCAAAATTTTCATACGTTTGTTTCAAAACACTTTTAATACTTCGGTCAAGAAGGTGAGCTCTATTATAAGTAGGAAGAATCACGCTTACTAATTTTTTCATTTTTTTAAAAATTCTTTGAAGGTTAAAACAAGTTTTTTAATCTGTTTTTCTTTTTTGGGAATTTTTTCAATTGTCTTTTCTAAAATTTTTTTATATTTTTCTTCATCTTCTAAAATTAATTTTATCTTATTTTCAATTTCTTGAAAATCGTTTAAATTCTTTACGATAAAAAACTCATCAAAAAGATTTTTGTTTCCGCAGTTTGCTGATATAAAAGGAAAGCAAAATACTTGGGCCGCCTCTAAAGGAACGCAAGAAAAAGAATCAAATTCAGAAACGTGAATTAAAAATTTACATTTGTTATAAAAAAAATCAACATTTTTTTGTTTTCCAAAATATTTTATTTTAGGAAATTTTTCTGAAGTTTTTTTAACATAATCCCTCAAAACACCATCGCCCACAACCCAGAATTCTTCAAAATAAGGACAATTTATGGCAAAATTAATGATCTTTTTGATATTTTTTTCAGGGTCTAATCTTCCAACAAAAAGACCATAATTTTTTCTTTCAATTTTCATTTTTTCAATTTTTTTGCAAAAAGGACAAACCATTTTTATGGGAACCTTCAAAAACTTAGAAGCATAATCCTTGCTTTGAGAAGAAACAGAAATCGCACCGTCTATAAATTTGGTTAAAAATTTTATAAAACGATTTGTTGGTTTTTCTTTTTTTTGAAGATAATAAAAAAAGGTATCGCCGTCCAAATAAATAATTTTTTGAACCTTCCTTAATATTTTTAAAAAAACAGCCACATAAAAAGAAGAACCGCCATCAACAAATAATATTTTTTCTTTTGTTTTTAAAAAAAGGGCATAAAAAAAAGATAAAAGGGGATAGAAAAAAAACAAAATTTTAAATTTTTTTGAAAGAAGAATATACTTTTTAAAGGGAATGATCCTTATCCTTGCTTTGATTGATTTTGCAAAAGCCAAATGAACAAAATGGGGATCGTGAGAAAGAAATAGAATGCCCGAACCCTCTTTTAGTTCATTAAATGATTTTTTGGATTTCATTTTTTATTTTTTTAATAAAAATTTTAGTATCAAATTTTTTTGCCTGTTCTTGACAATTCTCTTTGAAAATTAAAGGGTTTTCTTTTATCTTTTGACTTAAAATCTCTATGGCTCTTTTTAATTTTTCCTCGTCAATATCATCGATTAAAATTCCTGTTTTTCCATTAATAACCGTTTCTTGATAACCCCCTTCGTTTGGAGCGATCACCGGTTTCCCTGAAGCCATTGCTTCAAGCACTGTCATTCCAAAATCTTCATTTTTTGAAGTAGTAATAAAACCTTTGCAATTAGCGTATAGTTCTCTCAATTCATCTTGAGAAACCCAACTTTTAATTTCAACGTTTTTGGGTTTAATATTTTCTAAATATCTTTTTTCTGTTTCAAAATGTCCTGATCCTTTTTCATAACTTCCAACAATAATTAATTTCTCGTCTTTTAATCTCTGAAAGGCCTTTAATTGCAAATCAATTCTCTTTGCTCTACTCAATCTATTAACTGAAAGCCAAAAATCACCATTCTTGTTGTAATAAAAATTTTTTGTCTCAATGGGCGGATGGATAACTCGCGCTTCCCTTTTTAAATATTTTTTTATTCTTCTTTGGGTGTTTTTTGAATTACAAACCCATCTTTCCACATAACAGGCGTATTTTCTTACAAAATATCTGTTAAAACTGACCCAAAGATCAAAAAGGGGTCTCATCCATTTTTTTTTAATCACTTCATACTTAACAAAATCTTTGAATTCAAAAAGTTCGTTTAAAGGAGAATGGGTATACCATAAATTAGGTTTATGATTAACAACAGCTGACATTGCCCAATCGCCAGAGACAATATAAAGATCGTATCTATTTTTTAAATTTAAAAAACGAAATTTAAAAAAAGTTAACTGATGGCGAAAGGGCGCGTTAATCGGGACCCTTCCAATTGATTTTATTTTCGGAATTATTTTTTGAAAACCCATTTTTTTAATTTTTTCTGGATCAATATTAGTGGTAAAAACATCTGCTTTTAATTCCCGAGCTAATATTAAAGTTAAAATTTCTGCTCCGCCAACATTATCTAAAAAAGGATGAAAAATTGCAATTTTCATTTTTTAATAAATCTAACAAATATATCTTTAAAATATTCCCAGATAACACTTTTAAAAATAATGCGTTCTCTGGGAAAATAAAAATTTTTTAATCTTGGAAATCTATTTTCAATTTTTTCTAAGGGAAAGTGCCAACGTTCAATAATTTTGCCCAGATATCTTTTTACTATTTTTAACTCTTTATCGTTTAAAATCATAGGTGAAGCATTTTTAGAAATTAAAGAAAGATCAAATTTATTTTCAACGTTCAAAAACAAAGATATTTTTTCAACGAGTTCTTTCTTCTTTAACTTTAAACGAAAAAGATTTAGCTCCAAAGAAATGGCAATTTTTTCGTTTGTGTTTAATAGTTTCGTTAGAATGGTTGTGCCGCTTCTCGGATAACCTTCAACAATCAACCACTGCGGTTCTTTTTCCATATTTTTTAATTTTATTATTGATCCACTCGATAAACCCTGACATCGTTATTATCATAAACCTTTAAAAAATTATCTTCGTAAATTTTGGCATTTGACATTTTTATTTGGGGAAAATTTAAAGATAAAATATAAATTTCTCTCATTCTTTTTGTAATGGCAATATAATCGACGCCCAAATTTTTTAAAGCTTCTTTAATTTCTTCAGGATTATCTTGGTGATAAAGAATAACATTCCTACTATCTCCATCACTAATTCCTTGAACATTATAGAAGCCCTGAAGAATTAAAATATTCGCAAAATGTTGGTCAGTAAAAACAATTCCCTGAATGTTTTCTTTTATCCATTTTGCTGCTTCAATTTCGCTTTCAAATTTCGTTAAATAGGGTCTTTGATAGAATCTCAAAAAACAAAAAATTATGGTAACAAGGAATAAAAAAATTCCAATTTTAATCAAGTTGTTTTTATTCGTCCGAATGCTGGCGACCATAAAAAAAGCAAAATAATAAAGAATTCTTTCTGGTGAATTTACAACCAAAAAACCAATACTCAAAAGAGAAACAGGAATAAAACAAAGAGCCATTAAAACATCTTTTTCCTTTCTTTTTTTTGAAAATAAAAAATTAAAAACAAAAAAAAGCGGCAAAGAAATAAAAATAAAATCCTCGAGAGCCAAAAGAGGTATATTAAAAAATTGAAAAGGCCCGGTGTAATAATAGTTTTTAAAAGGCAAACTCATTGGCGAAAAAACTTCTTTGAAGGACTTTTCTTCTCCCAATTCCTCTTTTAAAAACGATAACAAACGAGATTCTGTTTTTGAAACAAGATATTTAATGTGGGCTTGGGTATATCGATTAGCGTTCGTAGTCAAAAAAACAAACAAAAAAGAGAAAAAAATAATCAAAAGAAAAAGAAAATTTTTTCTATTAAAAAATATTTCTTTTTTAATTTTCTTTTTTTTCCAAAATTCAAAGATTGTATTTGCGATCAAAAAACCAAAAGAAACAATCATCGCCACCATGGTACCTGTATAATAAGACAAAATAAGGGCCATTGATAAAAAAAGATTCAAGAAAAAATAATTAATCTTTGGGTAAATAAAAAAAATAAAAAGAGAAAAAAGCGCAATATAAGAAAGCGAATGCCCGAAAAAATTTTGGGTTGTTTTCCAAGTTTCAACTGGCCCAAAAACCATCAAAAATGTCGTTAAAACAGCCAAACTTTGTTTTTTGGTTAAAAACAAAACAGTCAAATAACAAAAACCCAAATATAAAAAAACACCCAAAAAAACATTAATAAAGTTAAAATTTAAACCTATCAATTCCCAAATTATTTTCACGATCGTTCCTCCCAAATAATGAGCGTGGCCGCCGACCATTCCGCGATAAAAAGGCAAATAAGGGATCTGAATCAAAAGAGAACCTGTCTCTTTAATCGATTTTTCTATCAAATAACCTGCGTACTGATAGGCATCGCCAGAGAGATTAAATTTAATTTTTAAAAAAAACCTCCACAAGGTTCCCAAAAGAGAAAGAAATAAAATAAGAAAAAAGGATTTCTTTTTAAAAATCGTTTTCAATCTCTTTTTTTTGTTTTTTGTCTTTAAAATTAAAAAAAGAAAAAAACAAAGAAAAACTAAAGAAAAAATCACGGGATAAAGTTTTAATTCTTTGATAAAAGCCAAAAACATCCCTAAAAAGGTTAAAAGGGAAACAGAAAAAGCAATGCTAAAAAGAGATCTCTTTAAAATCGTGGTTGAAGGAAAAAAAATAAAACTCGCTAAAATTCCCGGTAAAAAAAACAATAAAGACCCAAAAAACCTAAGGATTATTTCGATCATCTTTTTTTAAAGATAAAACACTCATCAAAAAAGAAAAGAAAAATGTTTGAACCCCTAAAAAAATTAAGGTCAAAGCAATGATAGACCTTTTTGTTTCCAAAAGGGGAGAAAAACGAAATTTTATCCATTCATAAAAAACAAAAAAGTAAATCAAAAAACCAAAAAGGATTAAAATAAGGCTCAAAATAATTCCTTTTTCTATCGTCAAAAATTTTAAGATTTTTTCTAAAATTTTATTTTTTTCTTTAAAGATTAAAAGAGAATAAACCTTCGTAAAAAAAGCAAAAAAGATTAATTGATAACCAACTAAAATCAGCAAAGAAAAAATAAACATGGGATGGTAAAAGAATTTAATTCCTAAAAAAGAAAGCGGAAAGAAATAAGAATAAACCATAAAAACCCCGCCGATCAAAAAAAGGAAAAGACCGGGCAAGAAAAAAAATAAAAAAGGAGAATAAACGATTATCAATCTCAAATGCTGCCAACCATCTGAAAAATTTTTTAATTTTGACCTTCCCTGCCTTTTAAAATACAAAGCGGGAATTTCTTTTATTTTTAAATTATTCTTTTTTGCCTTAATTAACATCTCAGAAGCAAATTCCATACCATTCGTCTGAAGGTCCAGTTTTTTTAAAATTTCTTTTTTAAAAGCGCGCACGCCAGAATGCGGATCTTTTAATTTGATTCCAAAAAAAATTCTAAAAAGAAGAGAAAAAAGAGGATTGCCAATGTATCTACGTAAAAAGGGCATTGCTCCTTTTTCCATTTTTTTTCCAAAGCGATTACCAATCACCAAGTCATAACCTTTTTTCAGTTCTTCAATAAAAAATGGAATTTCCTCAAAATTATAAGTAGCGTCAGCATCAGCAAAAAAAATATATTTTCCTTTAGCGAATTTGAAGCCTTCTTTTAAGGCTCGACCATAACCATCTTTGTCGTGTTTTACCAATATCACCTTTTCTTTTTTTGCGATTTCCGGGCTCTGATCGATTGACGAATCAGAAACAATAATTTCAGCTGAAAGATGATTTTTAAAAATTGTTTCTTTTATCTTTCTTAAACAAAAAAGAAGTGTTTTTTCTTCGTTTTGGCAAGGCAAAACAATACTGATTTCGGGAATTTCTTTTTTCATTAAAATAATTTTATTTTACCATTTTTGTGCCCTTGGGAGGATTCGAACCTCCAACCTCGGCCTTAGGAGTGCCTTGCTCTATCCATTTGAGCTACAAGGGCAATACTAATTTATTTTATCACTTTTCCCTTCAAAATTTAAATTGCTTTTTAATTTTTTTTTGATAAAATTAAAAATATGGAAAAATCGCCTTTTGTTGAAATTGCAAAAAAAGTTTGCCCGGCCGTGATTACGATCGTCATTTCAAAATACCTTCCGAAAATCGAAGGCTTTTATTTTTTGCCTTTTGGAGAAGAACCGATGTTTTTACCAAAAGTCGGAAAAAAAACAGAAAAAACAAAAATCGGCGGTGGCTCTGGTTTTATTATCTCTCCAGACGGCCTCATTCTCACTTGCGCCCATGTTGTTTCCGATCCTTCAGCAGAATACACCATTATTTTCTCTCCTGAAAAAAAATACAAAGCAAAAATTTTAGAAAGAGAGCCATTGTTAGATATCGCTGTTTTAAAAATCGAAGATAAAAACTTACCTTATTTAGAAATGGGTGATTCTTCAAAAATTGAAATCGGAGAACAGGTCTTGGCCGTAGGTAATCCCTTGGGCGAATTTGAAGATACAATTTCAGCTGGCATCATTTCCGGCCTCTCAAGAAAAATTACTGCTTATGGAAACATTCCTTTTAAAGGAATGTCTTTAAGGGGGCTCATTCAAACCGATGCCGCTATTAATCCAGGAAATTCTGGCGGTCCTTTGGTTAATATGGAAGCGAAAGCCATTGGAATCAATACTGCGATGGTCATGGGCGCTGAAAATTTGGGCTTCGCCATTCCTATTAATTACGCCAACGATGTTTTAGAAGAAATCAAAAAATACGGAAGAATCAAAAGGCCCTATTTGGGCGTCAGGTATGTTATTTTAAACAAAGAAATCGCTCAATTCCATAAACTACCAGTTGATTATGGCGCCTTGGTTGTCAGAGAAACATTCGGCCAGAGCGCCATCATCAAAAATTCGCCAGCTGATAAAGCGGGATTAAAAGAATACGATATCATTTTAGAATTAAACGGAGAAAAAATTACAGATCAAAATCCGCTGAGCGATCTTTTACAAAAATACAAAATCGGAGATAAAGTGAAACTCAAAATTTTAAGGAATAAAAAAGAAATTATCAAAGAGGTCTTGCTCGAAGAAAAAAAATAAGGGTGCTCGACGGGACTCGAACCCGTAACCGCCAGGGCCACAACCTGGCACTCTGCCAATTGAGCTACGAGCACCGTTCTTTTTTTATTTTATCTTAAAAAAAGAAAAAAACAAGAGAAAATTGATTTTAGCAAAATTTTGTTTATAATAAAATCGAGGAAGGGTGCTCCGAATTGGCAAGGAACCGGTCTTGAAAACCGGCGGGCCTTTTAGGCTCTTGTGGGTTCGAGTCCCACCCCTTCCGCCATTTTACGATTTTGGAGTTTTGCCCTATAATAAAAAACTTACTGAGTCTTAATTTTGTTTACCAACATTTCTAACAAATTTTTTACTTCTTCCTGTGCTTCGGCTTCGGTTTTGCTTTCAGTGAATTTCTTCCATTGAGTTAGAATTTCCTCGTCCTCTAAACTTCTCACTGCATTTTCTAATTTCAATCTCGTTTCAAAATCAACCTCGTTTTCCGCCTTGAGAACTTCTTTAATAAAAAGTTTCAAGAAACCCAAAACCTTTTCGTTGGTTTTTTGAGTTTGCAAAGCAGCCTGAGTTTGACGAAGCTCTTTGACAAGGGATATATACTTGACGCCCAAAAAGACATTGGCGGCAAGCAAAATCAAAACAATGATTAAAATTAAGGTTGTTTTTATTTTATTCATAAATTTTTGATTTCATCGCCTTATCTCTTATTTTATCACGATAAAAATTATAGAGTAATAAAATTGTGACGACGACCAACAAAACCGTTTTCCAATCAACGAGTTTCAACCACCAGTGCTTAGTTTTGAGTTCGATATTGATATGAACACCGCTGTCTTCTTTAACCTGAAATGGTTTGCCCTCATAAACAAGATAACCCGGAGCCTCGACCCTAAGATAATAGTGGCCTTCGGGCACTAAAAATGAATAAGTACCCCTGACATCGGTGATTTGAGGATTTTCCTGCTGATACTCCTTTGCCGGCCACAGTTCATATTGCTTGGTTTCGGGATTTAGCCAATAGAGAGAAACAATAGCGCCGGGAATACGGGTTTCCTTATCGCCATTTCGTTCATAAACATATCCCTCCGGATCGACCACGGTAATTAACCGAATTTCTTTTTTACCCAGTTTAGGATTTTCAAAATCCATAACAGTGATGATTTCGTATTCGCCTTCAACTATCGGCGCCTGGAT
>Ga0078972_1005134_pt1 | contig 34006 bp, 31 predicted proteins | sample YelNatPaOPGAMG01_FD_67568 | JGI IMG/M metagenome (GOLD analysis project Ga0078972, IMG submission 67568) | Hot spring thermophilic microbial communities from Obsidian Pool, Yellowstone National Park, USA - OP-RAMG-01 (SPADES assembly) (version 2) | ecosystem: Environmental > Aquatic > Thermal... | reverse complement strand
GAAAGTTGAGCGAGCTCGCCGTAGGCTTCTTCGAGAGATCAAGCCAAGCGCTCTTCAAAAGAGATTACGAAGCCGCTGAAAAGCTCATTCTTGATGCAAATGTTGTCGATGAAGTGGTTAAAGATCTTCAAAGGATCATTGACGCTGAAAGCTCGAGAGGGCAAGGTTATGTCGCAAGGTTGGTAGTGGAGGATATCAAACGCACCGCAGAATATGCAACGGACATAGCGGAGATAGTGCTTAATCTCACAGCAGATAAGATACTCCTCCCTAGACCCAAACCATAGGTGTTTAAACGTGGTTGTAGCACCTAGAGATCCTGAAGAGGAGCTGAAACGCCTCGAGGGGCTCAAGCTGGGCAGCTACACAATAACCCTACCCACGATAACTAGACCAAAAGGGCGTGAAAGGGAGTGCAGATACTTCCAAATGAAGGTGCTGAAAAACGGCTTACTCTCCACAAACACTGTAGTTGAAGGCTTCTTCAGCGTGGGTAGAACGTCGATAAACCTACCGTCTTACTTCGACATCGACTACAACTACATCATAAACTTCCCGGATGGTAGTGTGGTCGATCTAGTTGCCGAAAACCTAGACTTAGATATCTTCAAGATGCTATCCATGCTCGTTGATAGAGGCGGTAAGATCATCGTCTCACTCACACCACACACCAGACTTCCTCTCATAGAGGAGACGTATAGACAACTCGACAAGGGCATCCAACCAGAAGAGACCTACGTAGGCAAACTTCTTCGAAGCTGCGGCTGCGGATACGCATACAAACTCTGGTTGATAAGAGAAGGCGGCGCTGAAGGCCCAGCTGCACTACAAGGTGAAAAAGCCCTCTGAAGATATGCACTAACATATCATCAAATGTTGGCTACAGATACTTTGTATGCCACTCCTCTTGCTCCGCTGTATTATCCATATTAATTTTGTGTCAGTGTCCAAGCCGCAGCTACAACCGCATTCACCAACCCCAATCTTCAGGATATTCTGCCCCAACCATCTTCGATCACATATGGTAATAGCGTAGGGGTCATTATCTGAACCTTTCGGCCAGAATTATTAATTACAAATGTAGGAGACAAAAATAGCTCTGAGAGATAAAGTATGAAAGGGACTTATTCGGTTAGATCTTCGTTACAACCTTTGAGAGATACTTTCTCCATACTGTTGCCGCAATATACCCACCAACCAACCCGCTTGCTGTACCGGACACCAGAATAACCACCTCCACCATCGGGTTTCTTGGCAGCAGTGTGAAGGCGTATACGGTGGTGTAGTATGAGAGTAAGCCGATCAAGGCTGTGCTTACACACATAGATATCGTTAACTTGAGCGTGCTGAGTTGAGACGCCTGAACCTTAAGTAGTGTGCAGAGGCCGTCGGTGAGAAGGCCGTAGATGAGAGCGAAGAGTAGCGTGAATGGTGAAAGCGCTGGTCTAAGGACAGCTGTTAGCAGCCCACCTACCACCGCCACATATGTTGCACCAAACCTCCCCATCACCAAATAGCCTAGGGGTAGTAGGAGCGCTTGAACAATCACAGCAGCCTTATCAAGAGGTGTCACAAGCGGCATCTTCGATGCGAATATCACCACCCCGAAGAGTGTTGCCAAAGCCAACCTCTTACTCTTAACCATTAGTCAACTCTCCTTAAGCCAGCAGCCTGGGTCAGCTGCAAGGGGGTCTCCTGTTTCCTCGTAAGCCCTCCCTCTGCAGCCTGCGCATACCTCTCTATACCTACACCTTCCACATTCGCCTTTCAAAAGGCTTCTTGAGCGAAGGTTAACGAGGAACGGGTGTTCCCATATTTTACGCAGATGTTCTCTGCGAATATTCCCCAGCCTGTATTGGAGTAGCATGCAGGGGATTATATCGCCGTTAAATAGTATGGTGATGTAGCCGTTGGACATACCAGCTGCGCACCCTCTATCATAGTACGGAATTCGACGCAGTAAATCATTTGAAACCATTTTCGGTTGAATACCCTTATATTTGAGGGATAAAGGATACATGGGGCAGGCTGGGACACGAATTATCAAGGGGTATTCGCGCTGCACATCAGCGAGCCACTCCATTATTATCCTCCTCTCCTCTACACTAAGAGGTTCGTCTGGGCACTCCTCTTTAACCCTCTTTACTTGCACAAGGTCGAAGAACTCTACGGCAGACGCTCCATAGTCTACAGCCATCTTAAGAATATCCGGTATCTCCTTTAGAATATGCCTCCTTATTACCGTGTTGAACTGGAATGGTAAGCCGACCCTCTTACAGGACTCAACACCCCTCATCGCTTTTTCGAAAGCACCTTTCTCCCCACGAAACTTATCGTGAGTTTCAGCACTTGCACCATCAATAGATATCGCTACAGCTTGGACACCAGCTTTACGCATCTTCGCAGCAACCTCCTCGCTAATCAGTGTACCGTTACTCCCCACAACCACCCTCAACCCTTTTGTCGAAGCGTAGCGTGCTAGATCGAAGAAGTCTTCTCTGCAAAGTGGCTCACCACCATCAAGTATAAGCATCCTAACCCCCCAATTTGCTAGCTCGTCAAGCAGATTCTTCGCATCCTCAGTCGATAGTTCGTCTGAAGAAGGGTTTTCTTTAGCATCGCTATAGCAGTGTTTACATTTCAGATTACAAGCTTGGGTTATAGCATATGAAGCTAAAAAGGGCGGTTGCGTCTCCATCGATCATACTTGCTTCGTTCTCCTATTTACGCTTTACTCCATCAGCAATAAATTTGTCAAAAGGTTGCTGGTTCAGTAAATTGGTAGAGCTGGGTCGATCTTTATGAGCTCTGTTATAACCCATACCACAACATCCTTCACACCTTCTAACGTCTTCACCCGCTGCTTAAACTCGTTCAACGCCTTCATGTCACGCACGTGAATCACGGAGATTATATCATATTCCCCTGTGGTTTGGAAGACGTGCTGGACTTCCTCGAAAGAAGCTACCCCTCTAAGTGCTGCACCAACATAATTAGGATCAACCTTCACCATAACGACGGCTGAAACATCAAACCCCACCTTCCTCGGATCCACAAGGGCCATCACCTTTCTAATAACCTTAGCATCAAGTAGACGCTTAACCCTATACCTCACGGTCGACTCAGGGATGTTGAGTCGCTTGGCAATCTCAGCGTAAGAAATTGTCGCATCAGCCTGCATCATCCTTAAGATCTCTTTATCTACTTCGTCAAAACCCGCCTGCAAACTAAAGATAAATGATGAAGAGGGGGTTTAAAATTGTTATCATAGGTATAGGATCTTTAGAATGCAAGGGAGGTTGCCCTTAAATCTCTCAGATACATCCACCAGATACTCCCAGAAGCTGCTTACGGGAGGGTTCTGCGCCGCTCCTCCCTTTCTCACACATATAGAGTAATATTCGTCTCTCGCATCCTTTATGTATACTACTCCTACCAGACCAGCCCGCTCCGCCTTTTTTGCTATGATCTCTGGACAGAGGCTCACGCCTAAGCCCTCTGATACCGCCGCTATTACACCTGAAGGTTCTGGCATAAGCATCTTAACTTCTAGATCCCCGCTATCCACATCATCCAGCTTAAAGTACTCCTGCACCAAACTATTTACCTCGCAGCCAGCCTCATATAGGACAAAGGGCATCCGCTTCACCCATTCTAGGCTTACACTTCTTCTACCCGCAAGCCTATGTTTCGGAGGAACTATCACAACTAACCTATCCTTTGCTATCTCAATCTCCCCTTCCCGGAGACCACAGCTGGAAGGTTTAGAGTAGGAGGCGAGGTCTATCTCCCCGCTTTCAAGCCTCCTCTCTAGCTCAAGAAGACCCAAAACCTCAAGATTGAACTCTACCAAGGGATTACTTCGCTTGAAGTTGCTTAGGAGACAAGGCATAACGTGCTCACCTGCGATTCTCGATGCGCCTATCCTTATCACACCACCCTGAGAAGGGCTAACGCGAACAAGAGGCTTAGAAATCAAGCTAATAACTGCCTTAGCGATCTCTACGATCTCTTCCCCGTCTTCGGTGAGAAACACTCCCCTATTAGTCCTCTCGAAGATCTTGGTCTGAAAGTATGCTTCGAGCTTATTTATCCTGTTCAGCAGCGCTACAGGGCTGGTCTTGAGGTTCTTTGCCGCCTGATTCAGGCTGTTGGTCCTGGCAACTTCCAGAAGCGCCAGAAAATCAGATACACGAGGCTCCACCATTCTTCCTATTAAGGAAATGTTAAAGCAATACTTATGTTTTGCGAAAAGAGGACCTAACGAAGGTGAGTATGAGTAAAAAGGACCTTGACGAAATAGTCAAGCTGCTTAGCATCAAAAACTCATCGTCCGAATTTCAAGAGTTAATGACTAAAGCGAAGGAAACGACGATTAGTCGTTTGGGTCGACGTGGCCATTTGTGGTGTGCCATTGGCATCGATTACAAACCTTGTCCTATGGAGTGTAAATTCTGTAGCTTTTCGGAGAAGTGGAATATCGTAAAGGAGAGCCGAGAGTTAAAAACAGAGGATGTTATTGAGTGGGCGAGATACTTCATTAGAGAGGGGGCTAGTTACCTCGTTATAAGAACTAGCGAAGCATATTCTGTTGCTAATCTTGCTAATCTAGGCAGAGCTATTAGAGAAATAGCGCCAGATGGCGTTAAGCTCGTGGCAAATACACGAGATTTAACAATCGAGCAAGCACGTATACTTAGTTCAGCTGGTTTTGACGGAATATATAAAGCTATTAGATTAAGGGAGGGTATAGATACAAACTTCAATATAGAAAAGCGCCGTCGATCGATTGAGAATGCCAAGAAAGTAGGTCTTGAAGTCTATTCTCTTGTTGAGCCAATAGGTCCTGAGCATACCTACGAAGAAATCGCAGAGAGAATCATAGAATTAAGGCGATTCATCAGACCAGCAGTTATTGGGGCTATGGCTAGAATTCCGGTTGAGGACACCCCTCTATCACGGTTCGGTAAAATATCTCAGGACGAGCTCGTCAAGATTACAGCTGTAATTGTCCTATCTACGCTACCCGTGCTGGATAATGTTAGGGCTGTTTGTAGTCACCCTCCTTATGAGAGGCTTGCTGAAGCTGGCGCTAATGCGTTTGTCGTCGAGGTCGGTGCGATTCCGAGGGACAAATATTTTTTATTCAAGGAGTGGCAGAACTTTACTGTGGACGACGCTAAGAAGTTTTTGGCAAAAGCCGGTTATGTGGTTTAAGCCAAGGGTGCTAGATCGATGGAGAAGAAAGTTGAGTCTCTCACTGAGGGTCTCGTAACTTTTGCCTTCTGCTTGTGGTGTCTTTTCTGGATTATTCAGCCTGCTATCTATTATCCGGATATCGTGAGGTGGAGGTGGCTTGGCTTCCCCGCGCATTATGCGTTCTGGCTTGTAGGTATGGTAATAGTAGTACCAGCCAGTTGTTTTGCTTACACAATATGGGCAAATAGCAGGGAGAAGCGAAGTCGAAGGTGTAGTAACTGATGGGACCATCGAGCTACATAGCAGGGATATACTTTATAATTATAGTCGTACTATTCTTGCTAACCTCATACTTCGGAATACGAAGGGGGAGAGGATTTGAAGAATATTCAATCGCAGGGCGTAGCATAGGCGGCTTTGTTAACGGCATGGCAGGAATGGCAAGTTATCTATCTGCCTTTTTGTACATGGGAATGACTGGAGCGGTCGTAGCTACTGGCTTCCCATACATGGGGGCCTTAGTCCCATTTGCCTTAAGTATCGCTATATTTATGGCTCTGATCGGCCCCTATGCCAGGAACACTGGAGCGCGTACGCTCATAGAGTTTATAGAACTCAGATATGGTAGGACAGTGGCATATCTGGCACTAGCAGTAAACTTTGTGTTCATAGGGATGTTTATGATAGGGCAGATGAAGGCTGTGGGAATCTGCATAGAATATATCTTCAAGATACCATACGCCACTGCTATATTTATTGGCGGAATAATTCTAACCACTTATTGTGTAGTTGGTGGCATGTTTGGCATCACGTGGAACCAATTTATCCAAGGATTACTAATGCTGATTGGAATAGCGGTGCCTTTAGCTTTGGTATTAAAAGCAGTGGGCGTAGCAAGCTGGTATAATCCATTTCTAGGCTATGGCGACCTCTCTCCTATAATGGAAAGCGCGGGTTTCTTCAACCTCGTGAAGACACCCCAATATTACCTGAGCCTTGCTCTAGTTGGATTAGGTGGAGCCGCTGCCGCCCCGCAGGTATTTGTGATTTCTGCGAGGGCTAGGGATGCCGCATCAGTAAGGTGGGCTCTGTCGTGGATGGTTCTCTTTATCGGGCTTGTTTACGCCTGCGCCATGGGTTTTGCCTTCGCCGCTACCTACTGGATTAAGACAAGCGGAATCGTTATTGAGCAAGATAAGGCAGACTATGTACTTTTCATGCTTTGCGATGTGATGGTACCAAGTTACATCAGTGCACTCGTAGTAGCCGCCGCTCTTGCCGCAGCATTCTCCACACTAGCATCTTTACTAGCCTTCTGTGGAATAGTCGCAGTTACCCATATTTATGAACCACTTAAGAAACTTGTAAAGAAGAGTAACGTGATCTTTGAAGGGGAGAAAACAACTATAATGGTTATTGCTACTGCTGTGGCTGGAACCGTTTGTACCCTTCTTGCCTGGTCACCGCCCTCTCTACTAGTGGTGCCTATAATGTGGGGATGGGAGCTTTTAACCTCTACCTTACTCATTCCGTGCGTCTTTGCCTTATGGTGGAAGAGAGCCACAAAATGGGGTAGTGTAGCCTCGATTATAGTAGGAGCTATGGTTGTATTTACACAAGGATGGACCGGCCCACTTCTTAAAATGCCATTTTATGGTTGTCTTGTATTTCTACCACTATCTGCACTAGTTCACATAATAATATCTTACCTAACTCCCCCAGATTCTACTAGAACGTTGTTGGATATTTGGCACGGGTTTGCCGACTATTCCGAAAGGCGGTATTCAAGCAAGTTGTTACCACTAACATTTGGCATAGTAAGCATTTTGATGCTGTGGTTTGCATCGACGGGATTATTAAGATAGGCTTAATTCCGTAAGTTGTAGAATGTGATGGACACGTCAAAAGAGCTTGAAAAGAAAGAAGCCAACGTAAAACAGACCAAGTGAAAATAAGAGCCACTATCTCGACATTTGTATCACTATGTAAAGATAACTTCCTAAGTTCGCCTCAAAAGTATTCGTCTTACGTATACTTAAACCACCTCTTTCAGAACCCATCTCCCCCTTTTCTTCGTCGCTAGAATAGGTTTGGCTTCGAAGTGTTTAGCCCACCTCAAGAGCTCCTCCCTCTCCCCTTTCGTGAAACCGCCCTTAACCTTCACCTGCACAGCCAACCTAACACCATCCCGAGCAGCCAAAAGATCTATAGGAGTGTGGGAGGCAGCACTCCTAATCACCAAATAACCCTGATCCTCAAGCAAACCCTTAACCCAATACTCACCACTCCTACCACGCACATACGCAGACCCCAAACACACCACAACAAACACCTATCCATCAACCACTTATTATTATCTATTCTCTGTGATAGTTATGGTCGCGCTAGTAGGCTTAACCTATATTTGTATAACATCAGCCTTTAAAGACTTATATACTTTGAAAGATAGCTAATTGGTGAGTCTCATGACTGAGATCGAAGAGTCAACCAAGAAGAAAGTCGAGGGTCTAATAGCTATAGGGCTTTACCAGGCGAAGGCTAATAGGGTTAGGGAGTATGTTATGACGCTTTACAAGGAGTATGAGAGGTATCTAAAGCCTCTGGAAGATGTAAGAGAAATTTTAGCCAGAGAGGTTGGGGGAAGAAGTTTAAGCGAAGAAGTCGTCGAGCTCAGGAGAAAGGAGATACATTGAATGGTGACCCTCTACTTCGACACCTCAGCCATAGTAAAAAGGTACCATAAAGAGATAGGTTCAGATACCCTAGACAAGATATTCGAGTTCTAGGGGCAAATCTATAGAGACGCTGAACAGATTGAGAAATCCGGCTTTAAATCACAAAAGGTGGGTGGAACGAGATGTTAGAAGAGGAAAACAGTTGGTGCACATTGATAAATTACGGTCTCTACCTTCTCTTTGATAGAAAGAGATAAGAATGCTTAATACGTGAGTCTAGCGGATATGGAGAAGAAGAGGGAGATCTACCGCTCCAGGGTAAATGTGCTGCTGAGGACGCTCGGTCTAATCTTCCTCATCCTAGGGCTTTTGACAGCCTACCTCACAGCCACAACACCACTTTATCCACCTGTAGCGGCGACATTTTACCTTATTTCAACTCTACTTGCTGTTTCAGGTGTAGTAGCGCTGGTCGCCCGGATAGAGTAAACCCTTCTTTAGGCTAGAAGTCTGTCATCACCCTAAACTGATCTACTTCCTCTACGCCCATCTTCTGGAGGAAGGCTCTTGCCGCACCCGTGACGTCTTTGGCCGCTGTGATCGCTCTGCCAACCACTATTATGTCAGCACCAGCTTTAAGAGCAGCTTCAACGTTGTTGAGTCTTATTCCACCTGCAACAGCTATCAGCACCTTCCCGCAGACCTCCCTTATCTCCCTTATATTGCCCCAAGCGTACGCCTCGTCCTCAACATCTATCGCTCTATGAATCTCAACTATATCCGGCTTAACCTTCAGCTTCCTAAGCACGTCCACCGGGTTCTGCACGTTTATAGTATCCATAAGCGAAAGAGCACCTATCTTCTTACACTCCTCTATGAACTTCTCAATCGTCTTAATCGGGGCAAGCCCAGAGAACCCTATTACATCGGCTGTGGCGTCGCCAGCCATCCTAGCCTCCACATTCCCAACGTCAAGCGTCTTCATATCAGCAATAACCACAGACTCAGGCCTAAGGCTGTGAATCTTCTGAATAACCTCAACACCATACCTCTTGATCAGAGGCGTCCCAGCCTCAAGTATGATCGCATCACTCCTTGGTAGAGCCTTAATTATCGCTTCAACGCGCCTCCAATCTGGGATATCTAACGCGACCTCTAAGTAAGGTGGCTTCTTAAGGTTGTTTATCCTAAACCCAACCATGCCGTGTATCGCTTTATCCTTCTCCTCTAAAACCTTATCTATGCTCGGGAAGCCCGATAGCGCACGCTGCAACGCTAGCTTGGTAGCAGCATAGTTATAGCGGTAGATCCGCTGATAATCCCTACCCTTTGGGTGAATGAAGACAGAGACGAGAACCACATAATCCTCAGCCTCCTCCTTCGGTATGATCCCCTCCTCAACAGCATCAGCAACAGCTTTAGCCACAGCGCTCTGCGCCGGTCCAAAGACCTTCTCAGCATCCTCAAGATCCCTTATCGTAACCTTAGGCACTATCAGAGTAGGTGGTTTAGCTGGTAGATTCGGTCTGATTACTGCGAGTATAGGTGTGTGCCCTGCTGTTGGCTGCACCAGCGCGTTCGCAAAAGCTAAACCAGCTGGTCCGTTCTTCCTGCCTATGATGAGATCTATGTGCGCTACTTCAGGTTCCTCGCCGATCAGCGCTTCCCCGACTAAGAGGTCAGTCATATTGATCTATCCTATACTCGTAGTTCATCGACCTAACAAACTCGACCAGCTCGTTCCTCTCGTTCCATATCCTTATGTGGATGTAGCCGTTTCTCTCATCCAACCCCATCACCTCCCTGCAGAAGGCTGGGAAGTCTGGCGGTAGAGGTCTACTGTTTCTAAGTAGGAATTCGAGGTACTCTTTTAGAAAGACGATCCTACCCTCCTTACCCTTATCCTTCAACTTTACTTTAAGCTTCTTGTGGAAGACGCTCTCCTCTACTTCCTCTTCACTCATATGCTTGTGGCAATGTAAATCAGCTATTAAACTTTAAGCCTGTCGGTTTTGATCTTCTTCTAGAATACCACATGAATAAGATAAGTATGATTGCAACCAAGATCAGCCACGAATAGACATTCCAGTAAACCAGAGATGTAAAGAGGAGTAAAATAATCGATATCGAAGTTAATATATCCTCATCCCTTCTATTCATAAGAATCAGGACACAGTTAACGCTCATATATGATTTGTGGTAGGTGGTCCTGTCGCCAGTTGTGGGAGTAGGATTAGTATGGCTCTCTGGACTCTGTCTATGTTTCTTGTGTTTCTTAGGTGTTGGTGGTGTGAGCAGTATAGGTGTGTGCTCCTTGGATATGCCTCTGTATGTATCTAACCATGTTCTGTGGGTTGAGAATTCGGCTTCTACTGTGTTGATGTGGATGCCTCATCAACCACACCACTAAGCCTACGCTCAATCTGATTCAGATACATACTCTCCCATTAGGATCTTACAAAATACCAGAGAGTAAAATAGGCATTACCGCAAGCAAGATCGGCCAAGAGTAAACATTCAAGCAAAAAGGCCACGAAGAGAAAAACGTGTTCACACATGAAGCACGATGAAAAAAAGAGTGAGTGCGATGGCAGAACCGATCCGATCTGATGTTGGGATCAGAATCCTCTGAATGGATGTTTGGTTACATCCTTTTTGCTAAGAACTTCATCCACACTAGGTTCCTTTGCGAATGCGCGTTTAATAGCCAGTTTAGTAGCTGCATAATTGTTCTCATAGATCTTCTTATTATCTTCAGCCGCTGGATGTATGAAGACTCCACAGATTATACAAAGGTCTTCAGCCCTACCCTTAGGTATAACGCCTTCCGCAACGCTATCTGCAACCGCCCTAGCAACGGCTTCTTGCGCCGGGCCGAACATCTGCGTAGACTGCTTCATGTTCTTCATATCAACCTTAGGGATGATCAGTGTAACAGGCTTGGGCTGAAGATTAGGTGCTATCACCGCAAGCAGAGGTATATGCCCAGAGGTCGGTGTCGCTAACGCAGTAGCGAATGCTGCACCCACAGGCCCCTCCTTTTCACCGATCACCAAATCGATATGAGCGACTTCATTCCCCTCCCCAACTAATGCCTCCCCGACCAGAAACATCTAGCCTATCACCCCCTCCAACTACATACCACTCCGATCTAACTATATAAGTTTAGTCACACGAGTAGCTTCCAATGTGAGGTATGAGTGTCAAGATAGTTATCTAAGAGACGACTTTAGGTGCGCCTATCGCATCGGAGGCAGGTACGCCTTTGAAGCATCCTTGCAAGCAGTAACCCCAGTACTTATCCACAGGATGTCGCGAGTACTTCACGGGTATATCTAGAACAGCAGGTTTACCGGATTCAAACGCCCTTCGCAGAGCGCTCCTTATATCGTCTCCATTTGTGACCCGTTCGCCATAGCACCCTATAGTCTGGGCTAGTCTTGAGTAGTCGATCTCTGTGAAATCTACACCTATAAATCTTCCAAATAGGTCTTCCTGAAACATCTTTATTAGCCCCCACGCGTTATCATGACATATGACCACTACAACTGGAACGTTATATCTAACCGCTGTTTCTAATTCACATGCCGTTATCATGAATGACCCATCTCCACTAACGTCGATAACTTGCCTATTTGGCCTAGCGATCTTAGCGGCAATAGCCATTGGTAAGCCAAAGCCTAACTGCCCAAGACCCGAACCGTCAAGTCTACCACATCCTTGTGGTTCAAGCTGTCTCAAATAGGTTATGGCCCATACCATAGTCTGCCCACCATCATATGCCACTATTGCGTCTCGTGAAAGGATTTCTCTTAATTCTTTCATCAGTCTGGCATAAGTGATAGGAGATTTTGCATTCTCCTCAGCCTCAAATTGTGCCATATATTTTCGATGTGTTTCCTTCAGCTCCTTAACCCACTCTCTTACACCCTCAAACGGTTTAAAATTGCCTTTAAGGATTTGCAGCATATCTTCTAAGAAGGCTTTAGCATCGCTAACTATTCCGACCTCACAACGCACATTTACACCAATAACGCGTGGGTCGATATCTACGTGTATTATTTTCAGCCCAGTTTCAGGCCAGATGGGTGGTTTACCAAGTCCGATCCATTCAGAGAACCTGCACCCTATGGCTAAAATTACGTCTGCTTCTTTGATAGCTTTGATTACTGCGTCGCCCCCAATCCAACCCGAGTCTCCAACCCATAACGGGTGGTCTGCAGGTATAGAACCAGCGCCCGAAATCGTTGTGATTACAGGTATACACATATATTCAGCAACCTCCCGCAGTACCGACATCGCTTGTGATCGAAGCACACCTCCGCCTGCTAGCAGAAGCGGTCTTTGAGCTTTAGCCAGCAGATCGACAGCCTTCTTAACAAGTTCTGGCTGCGCCCTGATTCTACCGATGGGCCTGTACTCCTGCGGCTCTGGAAGAGTTATTTCATCCCTCCACTCATATAAGATGTCGACTGGTAAATCGAGGTGAACCGGACCAGGTCTCCCGCTGAGTGCCTCTCTAAAGGCGCGGTGGACCATTTCAGGTATTCTGCTCCACTCCCACACAATTGTGTTCCACTTGGTTATCGGTTTAAAGAGGTCATACTGGTTTAAAGCTTGTATAGATTCTTTAAATGGATACGCCCGGAAAGATTGAACATTAGGTGTTATGACCACGATAGGAGAGCTATCACCGTAAGCGTTTGCAACGCCGCCTACGAGGTTGGTGGCCCCAGGACCGACCGTCCCACAACATACACCTGGTTGACCAGTAACCCTACTCCAAGCATCAGCCATCATCGCAGCAGAAGCTTCGTGCCTAGTCATAATAAACCTCATCTCACCGTCTCGTGCGATAGCGTCCATGAATGTTAAAAGTTGCCCGCCCGGTAATCCAAACACGTAGCGTACTCCCTCTTTTTTCAAAGCTCTACAAAGAAGCTCTCCGCCACTAATCTTGGACATAGTTGGTCATCAACCGACAGAACCTTAAATATTTTTTGGTGTCAAAAATTGTAGAATGTTGTAAAGAAATCGGAAGAAATGCGATACGATGCAAACTTTATGGTGAACTCTTATGATCTACCCTATTTGCGTTACAGCGAAGACCCTTCGAGTTGTATAAGTTTTGAGATGCGTGAGCGTTGCATAGGCGCAGGATTTTGTATAATATCGACCAAAGGCATTTTATTCTTTAATTATTCAAGCAGTATGTTATTTTTATTAGAAGGTGGTTAATCAAAACTTATCTAGTTAACATTTCTCAGAGGGAGTGTGGGAAAATGTTTAGATGTTAGTAGATGGATAAGTTTCTCTACTGCTGTTATATCTTAGCTTCCTCTTCAGCTTAATTAAGTTGTCTATCATCTCATGTATAGATATCCTGTGCCGCATTATAATCTCTCTCAGCATCCACTCGTCTTCGAACGTGTCCAACACATCATCGACTCTCATCAAGCACACCCTTAGAGATGAAACACATTTATCTATAGCTCTTATAGCTCTTTCTGTTTTTCGGGTGTATTCGTCCTTAAACAGACGAGGTTGTAACCAGAGCTCGTAGACACTCTTTCCTTCTCTCACGTGCTTGACCAACCTTCTAACAACATGTGCGGTGACCCTCTCCTTTATGGCGTACTCACCTATCTGCTCTCTTAGTTCTTCGTCCAGAGGTAAAAGTTCTTGGGCTACGCTAGGGTTTGTGCGATGTCGCACAAGTGCATCTTGGATAGTTTTTGGCAAGGATAGTAGGGCTATCCTTCTACTAACATATGAGTGGCTCTTGCCTATCTTTCGCGCTAATTCAGAAACGCTTCCAAAGCCATATTCATCCACATACTTTTTGAAGGCTTTTGCTTCCTCTATGGGGTTGAGAGTCTTGCGTTGGATGTTTTCTATTAGAGAAGCCTCGTAGGCTTCTTTATCGTCTAACTCTACTATGTGGCAAGGTATTTGCTTTATACCAAGCATCTTACAAGCCTCTAACCTACGATTACCCGCAACCACCTCAAATCCATCTCTAACATGCCTAACGACTATGGGGTGAAGAAGACCCTTTTCTTTTATAGAAGCAGCGAGCTCTTGTAATGCGCCTAGGTCGTCTCTTGTGGGTTGGCTAGAGGGGCGAATTTTGCTTATTTCAATCTCCTCTAATATACCTAAAAGAGGGGTTGCAACCACAGCATCTTCTTGTAAGATACTCCTAAATAAACTACTCTCTACTCTAAAAGTTAAAAAGATGGCTAAAATAAGGAGAAGCCTGTGAGCATGCCTTGCAATATAGGGAGAAGATAAGAGATGCGCTGATAATATCCATAGATGCTGGCGGAACGATGACCGACTGCATCACTGTAAGAGAGGATGGTTCTTTCTTATTAGGAAAGGCTCTAACAAACCGTGAGGATGAATCATATAGTTTCGCGGAGAGCATTAAAGATACTTTGAACGATACAAGGCCGAATTTAGAACGGTTAAGAATCTGCGCATATGCAGGAACCTTGCTGCTTAACGCAGTATTAACGAGAAGAGGTGTAAAGACAGGGTTGTTGACAACGAAGGGCTTTGAGCATCTTATTTATTTTAGCCGAGGGCATTCTTGGTTAGGTTACTCCTATATAGATAGACTACACTCTGTGACACATATGTATCCAGATCTACATCCTGGCCCCCTTGTTCCACGGCGACTTATAAGAGGTATTAGTGAGCGAGTCGACCCCAAAGGTCAGGTAGTTATACCGTTAGATGAAAAAGATGCTAGAGAGTCTATTAACGAACTTTTAGATGAAGGTTGTGAATCTATCGCTGTAGCCTACCTCAACTCGACTGTAAACCCCATTCACGAGTCGAAGACGAAGGAAATAGCTAAAAATATCGTGAAGAAACGAGGTTTAAATGTTAATGTAGTTATATCGTCAGATGTTGCACCAAGAGGTAGGGAAACTGAGCGTGCCATAAGTACGGTAATTCAAGCTTATGCTGCTGAGCCAGCTGCAAAACAGCTTCTCAGAGTTGAGAACAAGGCCAAGCAGATGAATTTCAGGGGTACCTTGTATACTGTGCTTTCCTATGGCGGTCTAGTTGATATAAGGTATCCTAGGCTATACGAAACGTTGATAAGCGGACCGATTGGCGGTATTCTCGGTTCTAAATTTATTGGTGAGATACTTGGCGAGAAAAACATTATCGCCACTGATTTAGGCGGAACAAGTTTTGACGTAGGAATAATTCGGGACGGCATAGTATATGTAGAGAGGGAACCTGAGGTCGCTCGCTATATGCTCAGTCTTCCAATGGTGCGTACAGACAGTATAGCTGCTGGTGCAGGGATGGTAGTACGCGTTGACCCCATTTCTAAGGTTATAACATTGGGCCCTGAGAGTGCAGGTTACCGTGTGGGTGTCTGCCTCGACTACCCTGAAGTCACCATAAGCGACTGTAACGTTACTTTAGGGTATCTAAACCCCGATTACTTCCTCGGCGGTAAGGTAAAGCTGAATCGAGATGCGGCGGTAAAAGCTATCAAAGAGAGGATAGCCGAGCCGCTTAACCTGGACGTATACAATGCCGCCTATCTCGCTATCGCATCACTACATGCTAGAATGAGTGACTGGCTTAATGCAACACTCATGGCTAGAGGTTACACACCTTTAGACTATGTGCTATTTAGCTACGGCGGTGCTGGCCCGCTGCATATGTGGGGTTTCGATTCAATACCGTTTAAAGACTACATCACCTTCAAGTTTGCAGCAGGTTTCTCAGCTTTCGGCAATGCAACAGTGGATTACCTAATTAGGGAGCACAAAAGCGTCGACATATTTGTCCCACCGAACCCTGATAAAGAAACAGTCAGTAGGGTGGGGCAGCGGCTAAACGAGGTGTGGGAGGAGCTTGAAAATAAGCAATTGGAGATATTGACTTCACAAGGCTTTTCTCGAGAACAGATAATCTTTAAACAAATCGCATATATGCGTTTTACAGGGCAACTAGAAGACCACGAAGTCTTCTCACCTAGGAGCAGAATCTTAAGACCCGAAGATTTCAGTGATCTAGTTAAAGCCTTCGAAGAGATTTACACATCAATATATCCAAAGGCGGCATTATTCCCAGAAGCAGGTATCGCCATAAAAGAAGTGGCCACGATTGCGGTTGTAACTGGGTTACCCAAGCCGAAGATAGTCAAGAAACCTTTAGCTGGTGAAAAACCCCTTGAGGAAGCATACAAGGGTAGTAGAGAAGTTTTTTATGAAGGAAGATGGGTAACATTTGACGTGTGGGAGATGGATCCACTGAAGCCTGGGAATAAGATCTTTGGTCCGGCGATAATTGAACATCCGATGACCACTTTGGTTGTCCCGCCAAATCGAATGATCTTTGTTGATGAATATGAGTTCATACATTATGCGAGGAGGTGAGAGTATGGGGATAGGGTATGGCGGAAAGACCCTTAAAGAAATGCTGGAAGAAGATAGAATGCTCTTCAAAGAAACTGGCTACTATTATGGTCTAAAAGAGTTAAAGCTTAGGAAAGAAGATCCAGTGAAACTCGAAAGATTCTATTCGCGATTACTCTCATTAGCTATCGGCGCCAGAGAGTCTGTTAGGTACATTGCATCCTCGCCAGGTACGAGAGAAGTAGGGGAACTTGTCTTCGCTATATACACTCCAGAAGGCGACGGTGTGGTCTTCTCAACTGGCATTATGGCTCATGTACAAACGCTCTCGAGATTCATAAAATGGATTATAGAGAACGACTTCGAAGAGGATCCAGGTATTGTGGAGGGAAGATACTTTGAGAACAATGATTGGTACTTGGGCGGTCTTCACCCCGTTGATATATTGCAGGTTACTCCCATATTCTACAGAGGGGAACTAATCGGATGGAGCGGTGGTGTGATCCACGAGCTAGAAGCAGGAGCCTACGAGCCTGCTGGCTGCCCCCTTTCGCCAACGCGGTTTGTGGAAGGTGTTCACCTAACTGGTGACATAGTTGCTGAAAACGATAAACTCAAGAAGGAATATGTCGAGAAGATGAAACTAAATGTTAGAATGCCCGAGCTCTTCATTATGGACGCAAAAGTTAGGCTTTCTGGCAATTATATGATAAGAGAAGGTGTGAAAAAGATTATCGAAGAATTCGGTATCGACTACTACCGCAGAGCTATACGTGAGCTCATTGAAGAAGGAAGGAGGGCTTTCATGGAAAAGGTGAAAGCACTCTTAATACCTGGGAAATATAAGGCTGCCTGTTTCATACCGTTAAATTATAAGAAGGTTGATGGTTTGAGGCGTCTGCACCCGCTTGCGCAGCAAGATGTTCTACTTCACACCGCATTTGAAATAAACGTAACCGAAGACGGCCTATTGCGTTACCACTTTTACGCTGCCAGCCCCCAAGGCGCTCATCCGCTGCATGCGACCCCAATCCTCTTACGGGGTGGTTTATGGATCACTTTAACACAAGTATTGGCTTACGACCTAAGAGTGTCTGAAGGAACAAATCTATGTGTTGATATATCTGCACCGCAAGGCTCAATTCTGAACCCAACCGATAAACACGTATCTACATCAAACGTGTGGAACGTGCTCTGCAGCATATTTACACCAAGTACTAGATTACTCTCCCAATCTCTTTTCTCAAGAGGATACATAGAGGAAGTCTTTCAGATGAATAGTAATGATATGCACGCCGTTCAGATGTTGGATCCTAGAGGAGGATTAGCAGGGGGAGATAATATGGAGCATGCAGGTGCAGGAAGCGGCGCAAGAGCTGTGGAAGATGGGTTAGATGCTGGCTACTGCCTATGGTTACCAGATACCACGGCTGGAAATGCGGAAAGATGGGAAGAAATTTATCCCGAGCTCTACCTATACCGTAGTTTCCTAAAGAATGCCTACGCACCAGGAAGGTTCAGAGGAGGCGTTGCTCGAAATTCAAACTTTCTAGTTTGGAACACAGAGTTTATGCAGGTGGTCTTTAGATGCGGATGGACGCCTGGAGTTATGCCTGTAGATAAAGGGTTGTTCGGCGGCTATCCTCCACCCACACCGTTTGGCTTCGCCCTACTGGACACGAACCTCAAAGAGTTGATTGAAGAGGGAAGAAGTCTTCAGAGAAATATTTATGAGATTATAGAAGCAGTCAATAAGGAGATAAAAGCGCGTGAGATCTATTACTATAAAACCCACGATACCACACCTGCCCTGAAGACGTTCGACATGTTCGGGATCGTACACAAAGGTGGCGCGGGCTATGGAGATCCTTTGGACAGGGACCCCAGCCTTATTCTGAGGGATTTAGAGATGGGGTTGGTTGACGCTGAGTATGCGGAGAGAATACATGGTGTAGTTCTCAGACAAGAAGATGGTAGATGGAAGGTTGATTCAGAGGCTACGGCTGAGAAACGCGAGGCCGCCAGAAGAGAGAGAATAGCGAAAGCAATGCCTGTTGAAGAATTCATAGAGCTGGAACGTAAGAAGATTTTAGATAAAGATCTACCTGAACATATTCTACGATGCTACCGAGACTGCTTCAAAACCTCACAGAGATTCAAGGAAGATTTTTACAACTTCTGGGGTTTAGGGGAGGACTTTGAGCTCTAGGAGGTGATGTGATGCCAACATCTTATCCTGAAGAAGTGATAAGGAAGCTGATTAAGAGGGAGCTTCCTTGGGAAGATCTGAGGAAGATGATGTCTGAATTTAAGGACACTGACCGTTTCGAAAAATACATCAAAGTACTTCAAGAGTTAACTGGTTGGAAGGAGAAGATCGTGTTACCGCTCTCCGAGCATTTAATGATAGTGAACAAAGATGGGAAGTTCATAATAAAGGCTCTATGCGGGCAAGAACTCGGCGATTACAGAGATAACTGGAAGCTTAAAGTCTTGATATATGTTAGAGACACAGCTGAGAAGTTCAGAGAAATATACCCTGAGCCCCTAACACCAGATCCAGAGTGGTGCGAAATAAGAGAGTTCATCTGCCCGGGTTGTGGAACCCTCCTCGACGTTGACGTCGTTCCGCCAGGGTATCCTATAATCAAAGAATTCGAGCCAGACATCGAAACTTTCTATACGAAGTGGTTAAAGAAACCTCTTCCGGAATGAATGGCATAGACTCCCCCTCTTCTATCTTTGTGGCCACTAACCTTTTACGAGGTGGATGTAGGTTTCTGGCCGTCTATCCTCAAATATGGTTCTGACTCCCATAGGCAAGTTATTTAACCAAGATAAATCTAAGGTAGCTATCGCAATTCCTTCTTCTCTCCCTAATGGTCCGGCATATATATGGTAGCTCATTTTGCCAGGCTTAGGCCCAATTATCATACTATGTCCAAAATAAGTGAATTCTCCTTGTCTTCCAACCATATTTGCACTGGCGATAAAGAGGTTATTTTCGATCGACCTTGCTCCAAGCATCGTAACATAAAAGTCCAAGTAATCACTTGCGTCAGGAAACTGCGGAATAGCTGTAACATTTAGATGTATCCGAGCTCCTCTTAAAGCATATATCCGGGGCACTTCGGGGAAGCAGTAATTATCATAGCATATGCCTATGCCGATTGGACCCCACGGAGTTTGAATTAAAGGGTAGGAATCGCCAGGCGTAACCCATTTTTCAGCAAATTTAGCAGGGTGAACCTTACGGTAAACACCCAATATGCCGGTCGGCCCTATAAAGGGCACCGCGTTATAGAGTTTGGAACCAACCCTTTCTATCATCCCAAATGCGACATATATCCTGTGTTGAGACGCGATTTTCTGGATAATGCTTGTTGACTCTCCAGGAATGGGTTCTGAGAGTTCATAAGCAGCCTCAGGTGGAAAGCCGCTGTAACTGGTTAAGGCTAGCTCAGGGAAGACAACAATATTGGCTCCTCGTTTAACCGCCTCCATTGTAAAGCGTTCAATCTTCTTTAACGTCTCAACTTTATTTGGTCTTGAACCATCTAACACTGGTTGGAAGTTAACAACAGCGATGGTTACAAGACTGTTAATGTTATTCATATGAACCAGAATACTACAACAACGTGTAAACATTTAAATTTTGCTAAAAGAAGGTATGATTTGACAGCGGTTGGATATAAAACTCGTTTTGGACAAGGCTTATGAGCTCGGCTTTAACTATGAAAAGATAAATAAGAATTGCGCGCAGTGTACCTTTGCTGCTGTTCTAGATGCTTTAAATGTGCATTATGATGCTAATACATTTAAAGCGACTACGGGGCTCGGAGGTGGGGGCGGCTTAACAGGAAGCGGGTCTTGTGGCGGATTTTCAGGAGGAGCTATGGCAATAGGCTACATTTTTGGCAGAGGGCTTGAAGGCTTCAAAGAATTAAACGCAAAACCTGAAGAATGTTTTCCAGCTTTGATCTTGGTAAAGAAGCTGCACGATAAGTTTATCGATTTTTACGGGAGCGTCTTATGCCGAGATATACAAGAGAAAGTGTTCGGAAAATCTTTTCAGATGATTAAAAGAGAAGGTGATAGGATAGTTATTACGATGGATGAGTTTGAGAAGGCTGGGGCGCACAGCGATAGGGGATGTCCAACAGTAGTCGGAAGAGCCGCTAAATGGACCGTACAGCTAGTGTTAGGGCACAAGCTCGCCTTGCAAAGCTCTACAGAATAGAGTCTAGTATGTGTGAAAACATTTATTAAGAAGCGTCTAGTATATGATAGCGCAAAATGTACAGAAGCGCTATTACTAAAATTCAAGCAACTATAATTGCTGTGATTATCGTGGTCGCTGCCATAATAGGTGTAGTCCTCTACTACCAAACAATAACCGCTGCACCTCCAAAGGAAAAAATAAAGATAGGGTATGTCGATGCATTCACAGGAGTATTTGCACCTGGGCCGGAGACTTGGGGTACAGTATGGATGGAAATCCTGATCGACGAATACAACGCAAACGGAGGTCTTTATGTTCCAGAATACGGTAAAAAACTGCCAATAGAACTGATAAAGTACGATTCGAAGAGTGACACAGAAACCTTGGTTAGGCTCACTGAGAAGGCTATGGCTGAAGATAAGGTTGATCTGATGTTTGGGCCTTGGGGTACGTCTCAAAACTTTGCAGTTCTGCCACTATATGAGAAGTACAAGTATCCATTGCTCGCCCATGCTATGGGGAGCGGTCAAGTAGTGGACCTTATATTATCAGGGGGTAGTAAATGGGTCTTCCCAGTATTAGCACAGCCACCTTTCGGCGCTAAGTATGTTGTGGACTTCCTACAGTGGGCTAATGCCTCCCGCATAGGTATTATCGGCATAAGCGACCTCCACGGTATAGAGTGGACAGGGCAGCTCGTAGCGGAGCTCGCCCGCAGAGGTCTTTCAGATCGTGTTGTAGTAGGACCAGAGCTTTATCCATTAACCGTGACTGATTTATCTCCTTTAATAAAGAAGCTCAAGGAGGCTAACGTAGACACACTATGGGCCTCCACCTATCCAGCTGACGGTACGCTATTAATAAGGCAATCTATGGAGCTCGGCTTCTCACCAAGGATAATGTTTATGGGACCAGGCTCTCAGTACCCAGCGATAATGGTGCCTACTTTCGGTGTCAAAGCTATGACAGGCATTATGGAGTATCACGGTTTTGAAGTAGACTATAAGACGTCTCCGAAACTACTTGAACTTGCAGAGAAATACAAAGCACGGGTAGGCGCGTACCCTGGTCCAAACACAATCGCAGCATACGTATGTCACCAAGTTCTATTCGAAGCGGTTGAAAAATACGGTCTGAATAGGGAGAAGATTAGAGATGCTTTGTGGGCTGGCGAGTCATTCGATACTGTAGTGGGGCCTGCAAAGTTCGATATGAAGAATGTATATCTCGACGCACCGGGTGCAGGTTACCTTTGCCAGTGGCAAGGTGAGGAAATACTAAAGGTAATCTGGCCTCTAGACAGAGCTAGCGCTACTTGGATTCCGAAACCTGCGTGGCCGTAGAAGGATGCGGTGATCTCTTTGATCACCCCTTCCCTTTTTTTAGATATACTTATTGGCGGTTTGATTTTAGGAGCGATCTACTCAGTAATAGCTGCAGGTCTTAATCTGCAATACGGGGTAACGAGGATGCTCAACGTGGCGCACGGTGATTTTCTGATGCTTGGCGCTTACTTAACGTACTTCAGCGTCACGCTTCTGAATATGAACCCATTCGCCTCGATCATTATTGTTGGACCATCGATGATTTCTATCGGGCTTCTGGTCTATGCATTGATCTTCCGTAGAGTGGTGACGCTGTCAAGAACGGCTGGAGAGCTTGAGTTCAGATCGCTCTTACTATTCTTCGGTCTCTCTTTTGTGATTCAGAATCTAGCAATGATCTTATGGACAGCAAATTATAGAGGGTACGAGGCTCCAACTCTCGGCTCTGTTAACGTATTGGGTGTAACCTTCGAGGTTAACAGGATAATTATTGCGCTTATATCAATTCTCATTAACGTCTTCCTCTACCTCTTCCTACGCTATACCAAAGTAGGTCTAGCTATGAGGGCTACTGTCGACCAACCCGAAGGCGCCCAGATTGTTGGAATAAATATTTACACGATCTTTGCCATCTCATTCGGCATAGGCGTCCTACTCGGGGGTTGGTCTGGTATTTTAATAAGCATCTTGTACTCGGCAATAAATCCGTTTATGGGTGTCCCTTACACGCTAATTGCTTTAGTTCTCGTGGTCTTAGCAGGTGTAGGTAGCTTTAAGGGCAATATCGTTGGGGGCTTTATACTAGGATATCTCGCATATTTCACGATGAGGGTAATTCACTCTGCTTTAACTCTCGTCGTCATCTACGCTATTTTAATATTAATACTTCTAGTCAGGCCTAGAGGCCTTTTTGTGAGGTGATGACGTTTGAATAGCGGTAACTCATTGAAATACTATATCCTCATAGGCGTTTTTGCGGTTCTTTCGTGCGCCCCATTCTTTGTATCACCCTACTATTTGGCGATGTTGACGAGTATTTTATGTTGGATCGGATTATCGGTGAGCTGGTACTTCTTTAGCGGTCTCACAAAATATGTATCATTAGGCTCTGCGGCCTTTTTTGGAATAGGCGTATACGTTACAGCAGTGTTCGGTAGATCTTTACCATTCCCCCTTGTCCTACTTTTAGCTGGTGTAATCGTCTTTCTCTTCGCGTGTGGAATTGGTCTAGTAACTCTAAGGTTGCGTGGGATTTTCTTCGCTATATTTACTTACGGTCTCGCTGAGCTTCTAAACAACATCATATTGTTCTGGGAGATGAAGGTTACTGGGACACGTGGTAGGTTTATCATTACTATGGATGTGTATTACCCAATTCTGTTAATCACGTTTGTAGCGCTTATAACCGTACTATTTTTAATGAGAAGTAATATAGGTCTCGCCCTAAGGATGATTGGAGATTGCGAGGAGGCTGCTATTCATTTCGGCGTGAATACTACTAGGTATAAGATATTGGGTTTCGCCATTAGCAGCTTGTTTATGGGTTTATTAGGTGCAGCTTTTGCACCTAGGTGGGGGTACATAGACTCCGGCATCGCTTTTAATTCACTATACTCCTTTATGCCGGCGATCATGACCCTGTTTGGTGGGGCGCAGATGTTCATTGGTCCTATAGTAGGTGCTGTAATCCTTTCAATTCTAGAGGAATATTTACTCACCACGTTCAAGGACTACTTTATGCTGATCCTTGGATCAATAATGATCGTAGTCATCCTTACTCTACCAGACGGTATAACCGGTAAGCTTCTCAAAAGAGGGGTTAAAGCCCGAGGGGTTAAAGCCCCAAGAACGCCTCCCTAACGTAGCCATTCGTTAGAAGATCTGAGCTCTTTCCTTCTAAAGTCACCTTCCCCACCTCCATCACATAAGCTCTATCCGCCATCTTCAGAGCGTAGTAGATATTCTGCTCAGCCAATAAAATACTGATGCCACGTTCCCTAAGTTTCTCTAAGGTCTTAAAAACTTCAGCAGTCATCTTTGGCGATAAACCCTGTGAAGGCTCATCTACCAGCAGCAGTTCAGGATTTGACATTAGGCTCCGCGCTATAGCTAACATCCTCTGCTCTCCACCGCTTAAGGTGCTAGCTAGCTGGTTCTCCCTTTCCTTCAATATCGGAAATACTTGACAAACTGTCTCGAGCATCTCCTTTGTCCGACCCTTGGCCCTTGAACCGTATGCTCCTAGTAACAAGTTTTCGCGAACCGAGCAGTTAGCAAACAGTTTTCTGTCTTCTGGCACAAAAGCGACCCCAAGATCTACAATCCGATAAGGCGGTAACCCAGAGATTTTTTTACCTTGAAAAAGTATGGTGCCAGAGACTGGTTTAAGCAGCCCAGCTATAGCGCTTAGAAGCGTGGTCTTCCCTGCGCCATTAGAACCGATCAAAGCCACTATTTCACCATCTTTAACGTCGATGGATGCATCCCAGATAACTTGTAGACGACCTCTCATCACGTTTAACTCTCTAACCTCTAACATACGCCTCACCTAGATAAGCTTCTATAACCGATGCATCCTTACTTACTTCATCTGGCTTTCCTTCAGCTATCTTCATTCCTTGGTTAAGTACGAGCACGCGATTTGATAGCTTCATGATTGCGCGCATGTTATGCTCAATTATGAAGATTGTAATACCATCTTCACGTAGATGCTGGATAATGTTGCTCGCTTGAATGGTCTCCTTAGGGTTCAAACCCGCCATCACCTCATCTAATAGCAAAAGTTTAGGCTTGGTAGCTAATGCCCTCGCAATTTCAAGGAGCCTCTGCTCATAGAGAGGTAACTCTGAAGCTAGAACCAACCTCTTATTTGTCAGCGAGAACCTATCAAGTATCTGGTCGATTTCAGATCGGACGTTAGACGATTTCTTAGATTTACTGCGTCCAAAAATCGATGCCGCAAGTAGATTTTCATACACGGTCATCTGTGAAAAAGGCTTGGGGGTTTGAAATGTTCTAGCAATACCCATTTTGCAAATTTCATAAGGTTTGTGACCAGTTATGTCCACACCGTCAAATCTAACAGTACCAGATGTAGGGGCGTATTCGCCCGTCACTACATTAAAGAGCGTCGTCTTGCCAGCCCCGTTAGGACCTATCAAACCAAGAATTTCACCATCGTACACACAAAAATCAACATCACGAAGAGCAAGAAGCCCTCCAAACCGCTTGCTTATCCTTATACCTTCCAACAACGCCACTGACCATCACCCCATAACAGAGATGCAGTAGATGATAGCTCGTGACAACCCGCCGCCCCCTTTATTTGACAAGCGTTTGACTATCTGTCTCCGCAGCCTTATATACTTTGCACAGCAATCCTCGATATGGTAGCGTGCCTGAGATTCTATCTGTATATTCGTATCCGTCTGGGATTAACGTGTTAAAGTTATACTTTAGAAGCCCATACAATGATTCTTCTCCTTCTTCAGGTAGAAACCAAAAGGTGTCAGCGGCTACAACGCCACGAAGCATTGCTGGCGAAACAAACGCCTTCGACAGTATTTTACCCACAGGTGTTTCAACAAAAACCCAGTCGCCTTGTCCTATACCACGATCCTTTGCGTCTTCCGGGTTTATTTCACAAAGCGGCCAGGGATACATTTGCCGAAACTCAGCTAACCATCTTCCTCCTGTATGTATGTAAGGCCATTTTCTTCCTCTTGAGGTTAGTATCAAACTGTACTCTTGTGCGAGGCGAGGATTCTTATAACGGCTCCAAGCAGGCTCTTCATATTTGGGCGGGAAAACCTCCTTCCCAACAAGATCTTCCAGAACACTAGGTACGTACTCTATTTTGCCCGAACGTGTAGCCAACCGCTTTTCATACTTCCTCCACTGAAGCGGAGGAAAGTAATATCGCTTCTTTTCAACGAATTCTCTAAATTTCATACCCGTTGGTTCAAGCAGCATATCAAGTAACTTCTCTTTATCGGGCATATCAAGCCCGAGTCTTCTCCCAACATCTCTCCAAAGATCGTAGTCATCGTGCCTCTCAAAAAGGGGTTGTACAGCCTTCTCGCCACCGTGAATGAAGAAAACCAAACCGTTGAACGTCATCAGCGAGTCCTTTTCTACTGTATGGGCCGCCGGAAGAACGTAGTCAGCGAGCGCGGTGAAAGGTGTTGGAAAGATGTCCATTACGACGAAGAGTTCCAAGTTGCTGCTTTTCAAAGCCTCAATTAATCGTCCCAAGCTGAAGGATGATAGCCCACCTGCTTGAGATATTAAAGCCTTTATTGGGTATGGCTTTCCAGTAAGTATCGCATCCACTACAGCTGTATGGCTTGGCATTGTGAGATACTGGCACTCAAAACCGTAGGGCTCAACCTCCTTCATGGCTTCGTAATACTTCATCCACGCACGGCAAGAACCTATCGGATAAATCTCTGAGCCAACGGTATCCCTCTTCCTCCTGGGGTGCTCACAGAGATATTTCCACATGGCTACATATTTCCCATAAGCGCAGCCATAATTTTCCATATTCTTGTAAAGATACATGCCACCTTCTTCATCTAAGCCCGTCAAAGAAATTAGAGCGTAGAAGTAGTAGCTGAAAGCAGAAGTAGCCGCACCCAGGTGATTAGTTGTAATGTAATCGCCCCCTCCGCCCCAGCAAACAGGTTTGTGGGTTCCGATCACTCTAGCCGCCTCAATTATCTTGTCCTTTGGTACCCAAGTTATCTTAGAAGCTCTTTCAGGAGGCATTTCTTTAACCGCCTCTCTTAGCTTATCAAAACCTAAAGTGTACTTCTGAACGAATACTTTATCATATAATTCCTCTTCTATAACGATGTTCAGAAAGGCCATTGCAAGTGCGGCATCTGAACCAGGTCTGATCTGAAGCCAAAGATCAGATAAAGAAGCTTCGGAAGTCGGCCTGGGATCGATACATATTATTTTAGTCCCTGAAGCCCTACATTCTAAAACCCTCTCAAACCATTGGCGATTCGGCCATTCTGAAGGGCTTCCGCCCCAAAAAACTATACAACCAGTTTTCCTGGGGATGGGTATCCCAAGGAATGTGATGTAGCCATACATTGCGATCTCGATCGGAAACCTCGCTCCTCCACACTGTTTGCCTTCGAACCACGCATTCGGTGTGCCTAGTAGACACTGGAAGCGGTGCTGCCCAATATCCATATCACCATACACGCTACCCTGCGCTAAAGCGATGGCCTCTGGACCATAATTCTCTATTATCTCATTCAGCTTTTCAGCTATTTCATCAATCGCTTGATCCCATGTTATTCTCTCCCATTTGCCTTCCCCGCGTCTACCGACTCTTTTGAGCGGATAGTTTAGCCTCTTGGGATGGTGCAATATTATTTGGTTAAGATTCGGCCAGAGCTTAAGTCTTTCACATCTCGCAGGATAATTGGTGTACCCAAGCGGATCCGGCTCTATTCTTAATATTCTGTCTCCCTCTACATGCGCAAGTATAGGGCAAGCAAAGCCGAATAAGCACCCACCGCATAAAGCCTTTTTCACCTCTGCCAAAGTTGTACGCCTCCTTAACCAGGATAAACCTCATTAGGCATAATCTCTGTCGGCATATAAAGAATTTCGTACACTGTTCCAAGCAAGTATTCTGTATCTAGATAATAATATACCGAATCGTGAAACTTGCCACATTGTAACACCTCAATACCAGCGCTTCGGAAAGCATGTAGAGCGCTCTCGACGCTCTGCAGAGAATCATATCTACAGGCAATATGGTGCAATCCTTCGCCCCTGCTCTCAAGAAATTCCTTTACAACACTCGGCCCCTCAACCGGCTCTATCAGTTCATAGGAAATATCACCCAGCTTCGCCAGGCCGACCTTTATGGAATATTTTACACTGCTACCTCTCAGATAAGTTTCTCGATGAGCAGGTGGTGTAAGATAGTAGATGTCCCAAGGACCTATGCCTAATAGATGCCAATATCTTCTGATATATTCCTTAATGTCTTTTACGACAACCGCGATATGATCGAGCCTTTCAATCCTTATGTTTGCAGGTAGCCGCATCGTTGACAGTATATTTTAAGTAACAATTATAAAGATTTCTGGTCAAGGACTGATCGTAGATGTTGTCGCGGTAAGCTAACACAAATAAACAAAATCGCAGCTTTACCTTCAGGGAAATCAATACATTCGGGTAAAGAAGAGTAGATTGTCTGCGGAGCTTCGGTAAACAATAGTAAAATGAGCTAATAAATGATACCTTAGTATTTGCGTCATAGGTAATAATAAAAAGTTATATAGTGGTCGAGTTAGCAAACTTAATGAAATGAATTGGAGAGAGTCATATAGAGAGAAGTTAAAAAGCGTGGACGAGGTTGTAAAATTAATAAAGCCGGGCATGTGGATAGGTCTAGGCAATCTCTCCTGTGTCGGGTGGCTTTTTGATAGAGCGTTAGCTGAAAGAGTCTCGGAGCTCGAAGACATTAACTTATGGGTGGAGCTTCCTCTCAAACCGCTAAGATGTCTTGAAGAAGATAGGGAAGGTAAGGTCTTTACTGTATACAGCGGATTCTTCAGCGAGTTTTTAAGGGGAAAGCCACGTGTTTACTATTGGCCCGGTCAGTTAGGTCAATACCCCCATCTATTTAGAGAAGGGTATCTTAAGTTGGATATTGTAGTAAAAACTGTGACACCTATGGATAAGAACGGTTTCTTTAACTTCTCAACAGACATCACCTATAGCAAAGCGATGTATGAATCTGCAAAGATAAAAATAGTTGAAGTGAACGAAAGTGCGCCCTGGGTCCCAGGTGGTTATGATGAATGCATACATATATCCGAAGTAGACTATGTTATAGAAAATCGTGAAGACAAGCTTTTTGAACTGCCGCCAAAAGCGCCTACAGATGTGGAAATTAAAATAGCCGAGAATATTCTTAACATTCTTCCAAGACCTCTTGAAGGCCTCACTTTACAGATCGGTGTTGGTGGAGTCCCCGATGCCTTCTGTAGGCTGCTACAGGAAAGCGGTGCAAAAGACTTAGGTGTTCACTCTGAAATGTTGAGCGAAGGTATGTTCAGATTAGCTGAAGCTGGAATTGTGACAGGGCGAAAGAAAACTTTCCTACCTGGAAAAATCGTTCACACATTTGCTTTGGGTAGCAGAGGCATGTATGACTGGCTTGACCATAATCCGGCTGTGGCTGGTTATCCATCTGATTTCGTAAACGATATCTTCATAATATCTCTGAACAATAACATAATTTCTATCAATTCAGCTTTAGAAGTTGATTTAACTGGGCAAGTTAACGCAGAATCTATCGGACCAGCTGAATACTCTGGCGTGGGTGGACAGTTCGTTTGGACTTACGCACCTTCTTACCGTTCGCCTAAGGCTGCGCCGCCTGTAGGCTGGCCTTCGAACATCTCAGTTATAGCGCTTCCTTCAACATATTTCGATAAAAAAGCTAATAAATTAGCTTCTCGAATTGTCCCGACACTAAGACCTGGTAGTGCTGTGACGACCCAGAGGACCAACACGATGTTTGTAGTGACTGAATACGGTGTGGCGAAGCTAAAGGGCAAAAGTGTTAGAGAGCGGGCTCGAGAGTTGATCAAGATAGCGCATCCAGATTTTGCTGATCAGCTTACCAAGGAGGCGGAGAAGCTAGGGTTTATCTGAAAAAGGTGTAGAAGGTTGCGTAACGTTGCAGTAGTAGGTGTTGGTCATAGCCAGTTCGGCAACAGATTTGATGTGACGATAGATGAACTTGCGCTCGAATCGGTCAAAGAGGCGTTAGATGACGCTAACCTTGAAGCTAAAGATATAGAATTTATGGTTGTGGGGTGCGCTGGTGTCTGGAGTGCTGAGGATTCGCCTGCGGTTATCTGCTCAGATTACTGTGGTATGCTTCCGAAGGGCAGCATGCGTGTAGAGGCTATGTGCGCAACAGGAAGCGCAGCAACCTTTGTCGGCTACAACGTTGTTGCCAGCGGCTTCGCCGATCTAGTGTTGGTCGTTGGGGTTGAGAAAATGCATGAATTGCCGACCCTTTTGCAAGTAGAGCGTATGGGTAGAGGTGGAAGCTTCCTTTGGGAATTTGAGAACTTTGGACTTACCTTCCCTGGCTATTACGCGTTATATGCTACGCGTTATATGTGGAAGTATGGCTTAAAAGAGGAGGATCTCGCTGAAGTTGCTGTAAAGAACCATTATTACGGTGCCATGAACCCTAAAGCCCAGTTTAGAAAAGCGATAACTGTAGATACTGTTATGCAGTCAAGGTATGTTGCGTGGCCGCTAAAACTCTTCGACTGCTGTCCATTGACAGATGGCTCTAGTGCGCTAATACTCGCTTCTGAAGATAAGGCTAAGGAGCTCACGGACACACGTGTGTGGATAACCGCCATAGGATCATCAACAGCATCAAGCGCATTAGTTTCACGAGGTCTTGACTTCTGCGGCCTAGAGAGCGCTGTGGAAGCAGCAAAGCAGGCGTATAAGAAGGCTGGCATAGACCCTGATGAGCCAGCCAAATATTTTGATTTGGCAAACGTACATGATTGCTTTACAATCGCTGAAATCCTAGCTTACGAAGATCTGGGCTTCTGCAAGAGAGGAGAAGGTGTAAGACTCATTAGGGAAAAACAGACCTATAACGGTGGTCTAATTCCAGTAAACCTCGACGGTGGTTTAAAGTCCAAGGGTCATCCTATTGGTGCGACTGGTTGCTCGATGATCTACACCTTAACGAAGCAGCTTCGCCAAGAATATGGCAAATACGCCAGTCCATCGGCGCAAGCTGACATCCGAAAAGGAAGAGCCTTAGCCCATAACGTCGGCGGCTCAGGTCAATACGCATATGTAACAATTCTCTCTCTCGAAAAGCCGCAAAGGTGATAGTGATGTCAGACCTATTTGATAAAGCCAAAGAGAGCATAAAGAAAGATGGTCTGCCCATTGTTGAGGAGGAGAGGTCGCGTCTACCCTTGTATATCAGTCTACGCGAATTTCCACTTAGGTATCAGCTTGGAGTATCTAAGCTTCAGAAGTTCTTTGAAGGGCTTAAAGAAGGCAAAGTCTACGCAACTCAATGCAACGTTTGCCGAAATAAGTTCTTTCCACCACGCGCAGATTGCCCAAAATGCTTAACCTCAAACGTAAATTGGATGCCCTTGGACCCTGAAGGCCAGCTTTTAACATATACTGTTATTCGTGTTAAGCCGTCATCTTTCGCACACTACAAAGATTACGTAGTGGGTATAGCGCAGCTTAAGGAAGGAATAAGGGTTCTAGCTTGGGTAAGCGTAGACGACCCTGAGAAAATAAAGCCGAACATGAAGGTGTATCTAACAACCGCTAGAAGAGAGCCAGAAGGCTACATAACGTATGAACTGACACTTAAAGCACCGTTTTGAAAGAGATTAGCTGTGTAAACCTTTCAAATTCCAAACCTCGCCGTGTAATTCAGTGTACCTCACGTCATAGGATAACTTTTATCATGCACGAGATTAAAATCTTGTCTTGTATGTTAGATCTTGCATTTGTATATTTTTGCCCTTAAGTCTCCATGTGAGACCATTCTTGTTTCGGTGATCTCTAAACTGCATTCGCTCGCAGCTTCTTCAAATCTCTTATAGGCGCCGGAGATCAAGACCAAGGTTCCAATTTGTACCACCTTTTTTAGAGCCTTTACGAGACCAACATACAGCTTCTTCGGGCTTCCGCTTGGAATCATTCGAATTCCGTAGGGTGGGTTTACCACAACGTGGGTTAGGGTTTCCTTTGGATAATCCTCTGGGATTGTCGCATCTCCTTGAATAAACTTTATAGCCCTCAAGACGTCGGCTTTCTCTGCGTTTCTTATACCGCCCCGAAGGTGGTGTGCATACTTCTCCATGCCGAAGATCTTAAGGGAGCAACCCGTTTTTGCCTCGGCAAGAAGGTTTTCTCTTATCTCCTCAAACTCTTCTTTTGCGAAGCATTTGAGTCTTAAAAATGCAAAATCTCTTCTCAGATGGTTTGGTGGGATATTGTACGCTTTGAAAGCTGCTTCTATTGGTATGGTGGCTCCTCCGCACATCGGATCTATCAAGCCCTCTCCATCGGGCCATTCGGCTATTTCAAGCATCGCGGAAGCTATAGTGGGCTTTAGCGCAGCGGGGTGCTCATAGACTTTGTAGCCTCTTTTATGCAAGGATCTGCCTGTGGTGTTTACCCCTAAGACAAATTCGTCATCTCTCACTAGCGCGTATATTTCAACATCCGGCTCATCTAGGTCAACTTTAAGCCTAGTTCTATATGCTTCTTGATATGAATCTATTGCGGCTTGGCCCACAACCCTTGAAACATCCATGCTTGTGAAGTCGTGTACACCTATCCTCTCACTTCTAACCGCGAAGGACTGGTCTTTGTCGATTATCCAACCGTAGTCAACACCCCTGGCAATCCTATATAGGTCATCGAGCTTAGCGAAGCGCTCTCTGCAGAGCGTAATGAAGATCTTGTTCAACATAGATGCTTTCAGATGTAGGAGGTAGATGCTCTTGACATGCGCTTGGAAGAAGACCTTTGCCACATCTGGGACCGCGCTTCCTCCAGTAAGCCTCTCGATTTCACGGCAAGCCAGATCTTCTAAACCCGGGCTGGTAGTTGCGAAAAACTCCACTTTCCACATCACCGCTAGAGGCACATAGCCTCATTGATAGGTGGTTGGTGACTTAAACTCACCCCAAACCGATCTCATGCTCATGTAATCTGCGGAAAAACAGAATATAAAAGCTAGGTGCTGGTGTAGGTGGATGGTTAGAGTTTAATTGAAGAGGTTTGCCTTGCTCTTAGCCAAGTATTTGTTTTACCTTTATGCTTGGTTTTGGTGCTTGAGGCGCCGAAGAGTTGAAACGACATTCGAGGTCCTTAACCTCTTCTACCTAGACTTCCTCAGGTTGAATAGGCGTGATGTTGAAGTTTTAAAGCTGGATGAGCACGAGCTTGTTACACGGTGTCGGAACCGCTGCCCGATTCTGAACCTCTCCCTTAGGCTTGGGGTTGACACAAAGCTGGCTTGCAAGGTTGTTTCTGAGCCTGTTTGTAGGTATGTGCTCCGCAACGTTAACCCGCGTCTTATTTTTGAGAGGAACTACAACTACATTAGACCTTATGCTGAGAGTTGTGAGGAGCGGATATATTTTAGGTGTTGAGGATCGGCAGAACCGCGTCTTCACGCCCCTCCCCTACAACCATCTGCCTCAACAAACCGCCCTTATGCAAATATTCTTCCACATACCCTTGGGCGACGATGGCTTCGCCTTTAAAAGCCTGCTCAGCAAACCTACCTCGCCAAGTAATCAGCCTATCTACCGTGAGCCAACACGGTCCTGAAAGCACGCGTACATCCTTTAGAAGGTATATGGCAGGTGTGAGGTGCGCTTGGCTTGCGTCGAGCACCTCTGCCGCTATCCTCACATAGCCCAATCTTCTGATCCGGTACTCTCCGTATATCTCATCTACTTCGCTCCAGTCTTTAAGGTATCTGATGAAGAAGAGTGTGTCCTCGAAGAGACCCTGGTTACTCTTCCTCTCCTCCACTTTTAAGAAGTCTTTGTAGCTCATCTGCGTATCTTTGGATCTTGATAGGTAGAGGTCTTTCAGACGCTTCTCTGTGAGTCTTCGTATGATTTTTCCCTCAGCCATCGCTTTAAGTATCGCCGCTTTAACCTTCTGGGTCTCCTTTAAACCGTAGACTACGAGATCTATATCGGAGTCCTCGCCCTCCAATCCAAGCATTATAGAGCCTGAGATGCCGAGCCTCTCTAAAGGGATATCTGCTATATCGACAACGTATCTGACCAACTGCAGCGCCTTTAACCTCAGACCAGCCAAGCTATGTGCTGCTAAGAGTTCGGTGACAGCATATTGAGGTGTGTAGTGTTTGCGTACTCTGCTCCAAGGTATGATGGGAAGCATCCTCTGATAGTAGGGGTCAAGGATGTAGTATTCTGGGAAGCGGCTTTTGATAAACTCCTCTTTCTCCAATAGGGTGTGAAGCTTATGGTACCTTCTGCCTTCTCTTGCCCTCTCACCCTTTTCATCTGGTATGTAGCGTGGATAAGCTATTACGCCGTAAGATGGGTGGCTTAGCCCCTTGACTTCAAATATAGAGCCATCATCTAACTCTACGAAGTCACC
>Ga0078972_1005133_pt1 | contig 34007 bp, 38 predicted proteins | sample YelNatPaOPGAMG01_FD_67568 | JGI IMG/M metagenome (GOLD analysis project Ga0078972, IMG submission 67568) | Hot spring thermophilic microbial communities from Obsidian Pool, Yellowstone National Park, USA - OP-RAMG-01 (SPADES assembly) (version 2) | ecosystem: Environmental > Aquatic > Thermal... | reverse complement strand
TTTTGATTTTTTATAGTTAGCAGAGAGAGAGAGAACTATTCAGAAAATTTTTTCCCTTCTTCCTCATACAACTAAATAATAAAAAATCAGAAAACAAATGTCAAGCAAAATTTTAACCCTTATAAAGCTTCCTTTCCCTTATAAACTCCTCAACCCCTTGAGGAAGGAGGTCGGAAACGGGTTCGTTTCTTTTTATCCTTTCCCTTACCTCGGTTGATGATATATCCTTCAAAGATGAAGGGATTTTTAAGACCTTTATCTTGTTCAGATATCTCTCAAGATTTCTTTCTCTGAATATCTCTTCAATTTTTTTCTCATCCATATCCTTTCTTTCCGCCACGATAAAACCTGAGTTTTCAAAGAGTTTTTTGAATGCTAAATCAGGGTCCTGATAAAAGGCTGGAGAAAGGATTCTCACCATTGTATCCATACCGGCAAGGAATGTAATTTTTTCTGATTTCCAGACCTCTCTTATGAGGTCAAGTTTTTCAACGAAGAGTCCCTTTGATGAAATTCCGATAGAAAGGTTGGGAACTCCATCAAAGGCAATCCTGAGCATCTCCATCCTTTCCTCAAGGCTTGCCTCTTCAACAGATTTATCTGCATGGTAGATATCAAGCATCACCACAACTTCGTCATGGGGGTATGTCTTCACTGCTTCAATGAGGATTTCCCTGTGAGCCCTTGTCGGAGGATTTGCAGTGATGAAGAAAAACAATGGATTTTTACCATTCCTGCACTTCTTTATAAAAGCAATTCCCTCTTTTTTTGCTTTTTCTATAACTTCCTTTGAGTCCCTCATCCTTTTCTCACTTAATAGAAACCTTCTTAACGAATCAAGGGCAAAATAGGAAAAAATTATTTTCTTCGCCCTTCTATCACCGAGTGGAAAGAAAAACTTTTTTGAGAGCTCTCCTCCCTTCCAGGCAATTCCTGCGAAAAGGGTTCCAACCTCCTCCCTTTCCCCTCCCTTACCAGGTCCGAGAATTCCAGTTGTTGATAGGGCAATGTCCACATTTAGAGCCTTTAAAGCACCTTCAGCCATATCAATGGCAACCCTTTCATTTACCGCACCATTTTTTTCAAGAAATTCTGAATCAACACCGAGTAGATTTGACTTCGCCTCATACCAGTAAGATACAATTCCTCCCTTGAAATAGTCCGAGCTTCCAGGAACATCTGTGATGAGCGAAGAAACAAGACCTCCTGTGCAGGATTCAGCAGTTGCTATTTTAAAGCCCATCTCCCGCAAAAGTTTTCCAATTACCTCCGGCAGTGTCTCCCCCTCTGAATAAATAAAATCTCCAATCCTCTCTTTTATCCATTCTCCTGCCTCATTTATTATCTTTTCGGCCCTTTTTTCATCCCTTGAAAGGACGCTTATATCAACTATGTTTTCCGGAAAGGATGGGAGGAAAGCAATTTTGCATTCTTTGAACAAATCTGAAAATCCATTAAGTTTGTCTGCAATCCCGGATTCTGGAATCCCGAAAATTCTAAATCTTTTTGTTCTTAAACTTTTTCCCTTACCTATTCTTTTAATCACATCCTCAAGCATAATTTTGAACTCCGAAGGAACCCCTGGCAGGAAGAAGATTTGCGATTTTTTGTATCTCACAGAGAAACCCGGAGCGGTTCCAACAGGATTTGGAATAACTTTAGCTCCCTCAGGAAAAAGAGCCTGGTTTCGGTTTGAGAGGGGCATTGGCAACCCCCTCTTTTCAAACCTCTCAGAGAGTGCCTTTAAAACATCTTTCTTTAATATGAGTTTCTTTTTAAGAAGCTTTGAAACAGCCCTCCTGGTTCTGTCATCCTCTGTCGGTCCCAATCCCCCGCTTACCAAAACGAAATCCGCAACACTGGAAGCACTTTTTAATGCAGAAATTATGCTTTTCTCGTCATCCCCTATAATCCTTTCCTCAACAACCTCAATTCCAAGGGATGTGAGTTTATTTACTGCGTAAAAGAGGTTTTCATCCCGAATTTTTCCTGAAAGCAGTTCATCACCAATTGCGATAAGAGATACCCTTTTCTTCATGTATAAATAATGCCATCTTTCATTCTCACAATTCTATCAGCATAGGATGCGACATTCTGGTCATGGGTTACGAGCACTATTGTCATTCCTCTCTTTTTATTTATTTCTTTCAAAAGGGTAATGATTTGCTCAGAACTTTTTGAATCAAGATTTCCTGTTGGCTCATCTGCAAGAAGTATTGATGGAGAGTTTGCGAGGCTCCTTGCTATTGCAACCCTCTGTCTTTCACCTCCTGATAGTTTTGGTGGTATCTGGTGCATCCTGTCTTCAAGCCCCACTATTTTTAGAAGTTCCATTGCCCTTTTGAGTCTTTCTTTTCTCGGAAGCCCCGCTTCAATCATTGGAATCTGAACATTCTCCAGGGCTGTCAGGGTTGGTATGAGGTAAAAAGCCTGAAATATGAAACCTATTTTTTTAAGCCTTATCTCATCAAGGGATTTTGCCTGAGAAACTCTTTCACCATCAATTATGACATCTCCTGATGTGGGACGGTCAAGGGCTCCGAGCATATTTAAGAGCGTTGATTTTCCACATCCACTCGGTCCCATTATGGCAACGAATTCTCCCCTCTTTACCTCAAAATTCACCTCCCTCAAAGCCTTTACCCTGCCTTCTTCGTATTCCTTTACAAGGTTTTCTGCTTTTAGAATGATTTCATTCATATCTTAAGGCTTCAGCAGGAGAGATTGATGAACCCCAGGAAGAAGGTATGAGTCCACCAAATATGCCCATTCCAATCGCAATGGCAGTTGCTTTTAGGAAAAGGGGAACTGAAAAATCTCCAACAATAGCTCCTTTAACAATCGGAATCTGGTTTATGATATGGACTCCTATAACACCTATTATCATTCCGAGTACCCCTCCGATTATGCCGAGAATGATGCTTTCTCCAAGTATCATAAGCGTAATCCTCCTTCTCCTCCACCCAATAGCCCTTAAAAGTCCGAACTCCTTTGTCCTTTCAAAAACGGACATAAAAACTGTGTTCATTGTTCCCAGAGCTCCTACGAAGAGTGCTATAAGAGATGTTGCCCATGCGAGGGCTTTTGCCATTTTATACCCCTCATTGTTTCTCGTAATATCTTCAGATGTCATTGCTTCAAGATTGGGAAATTTTGTCTTTATCTCTTTTATAACGGAATCCGTGAAGTCAAGGTCCTGAAGTTTTATGTTAAAAACCGTGACATATCCTTCCCTGTTCATAAGCCTCTGCAGGGTTTTCAGGTTCATAACTATTCCACCGTTTTCAACCACATTTCCGCTTTCATATATTCCGACCACATTGAAAATCTCCCTTTCTATTTCCACCTTATCTCCGGTCTTCAGATTCAGGTTCTTTGCAAGAATTTTTCCAATCATTACAGACTCTTCTTCCTCCTTTTTGAACTTTCTTCCTTCAATTACCTTGAAGTGCTCAAATATAAACTCATCCGGGTCAGATCCAAAAATCATAACAGATGGAAGGTCCTCTATGGTTACAAGGTCAACAAGAACCCTTGATACAGCTTCTATGCCATGTATCTTCTTCAGTTCATCGCCAAGAGACTCGTCAATTGAATTCAAAAGGACATCCGGATTTTTCGCCTTTGTAACAGCAATATCCGTTCCCCTTGATTTCAGCATCTCTGTAAAACTTTTCATAAATCCATCCGTTATGGAGACGAGGGATACAACCGCTCCAATTCCTATTCCGACACCTACAATTGTGAGGACATTTCTTAATTTCCTCCTCAAAAGGTTTTTCAGTATAACGGTTATGAAATACATCTTTACCTCCCGAAGAATGCCTCTGTGAATGTGGTATCCTGTATAGGAAGGTCAAATTTTACATCAATCAATTCCATTATTGTCTTGTGCTTTTTTGAAAGGTCTTCAACCTCTGTTTTCTTTGCCACCCAGTAATCTCCAATTTTCTCAATTTTTACAGCCCTCATTACCTTATAAAATTCACCCTTTTTGTTATAGAACTCACCTTTTATAGGAATAAGGATATCCTTTCTTATCCAGGATACGACCTTTCCATAGACAGAACTCTCAGGGTCTTTAGGTATGCTTTCAACAACATAACAGATGTTTCCATCACATTCCTCTTCCTTAAGAAGATTATGGATGTCTTCATCAATCGGACGGGGTCTGAAATCCTCGTATGAAAGGTCTGAACCCAAAAAACTGTCCCTCCTCTCCTGAACGCCGATTCTCCTCATCTTTTTCATCTCGGGAAGGTATATGTATTGTGTCACATCCTCTCCCTTTTTGAGCCAGAGAAATCCCTTCCCCTTTACCTCTGAGGGAGAAAGAACCTTTGTTATGCTCTTTGAAACATCTCCCTCCTTCTTTGACCATGTTATAAACTCCCTTTCCCTCATCTTCCCTTCCTTATTTATAAGAATCATTTTAATATGAACCACTCCGCTCTTTGGAGAGTTTTTGCTCCTCACCATATCTATGACATCCCTTCCTGTAAGGGAAAATATGAGAATTAACAATGTCAGTTTCATTGTTTAGATGATAACACAAAAAATACTTTTTTCAAATTTTTATGCTCAAGGTTTAACATTTAGTATGAAAAATTATTAAAGTTCAAATTCAACAAACTCCCGGAATTTTTTCGCCCTCTCAAGAATTTCGCCTTCGTTCAGGTTTAGCAAGCCATCAACAGAAAATTTTTCAACTGCAAATGACCCCATTGCACTTCCGTAAACAACAGCCTTTTTCAGGTTATCAAAGGAATAGTCTCCTGTATGGGCAAGGAATCCAGCAAATCCGCCCGCAAATGAATCACCCGCTCCAGTTGGGTCAAATATCACTTCCAGGGGATAGGCGGGCACATAAAAAATTCGGTCTTTATAGAAGAGAACCGCTCCGTATTCTCCCCTCTTTATAACGAGAAACTGGGGACCCATCTTCATTATAGCCCTGGCAGCCTTGAGAATGTTGTATTCTTGAGAAAGCATCCTCGCCTCTTCCTCGTTTATTAGAAGTCCGTTTGTCTTTTTAAGGACATCTAAAAGTCTATTTCTCTCTCCTTTTATCCAGTGGTCCCTCGTATCTGAAAGGATAAGTTTTGCATTTATCTCTTTCATAACCTTCATCTGGAGTTCGGGATGAATTGCAGCAAGAAAAAGGAGTTCAACATTTTTCATTTCATCAGACATCTCGGGCTCAAATTTCTCAAAAACATTCAACTGCAGGTCAAGAGTTTTTGGATTGTTCAGGTCATATCCGTAATCACCTGCCCACCTGAAGGTTTTGCCGTCTTCAAATTTTATCCCCTTTGTTTCAATTCCCATTTTTTTAAAAAGGTCAATAAACTCTTCGGGGAAATCCTTTCCAACAACGCCTATTATTCCAACGGATGTGAAATAACTGGCGCTTATTGAGAAGTAAGAGGCTGAACCCCCAAGGACATCCTTCACCTCTCCAAAGGGAGTTTTGATAGTATCAAGTGCTATTGAACCAACTGCAATTACCTTCATTTCTTGTCAAAATACTTTCCAAGAATTGGTCTAAGTTTTTTTATCACATCCTTATTCGCAAGCGATGGATTTGTAACGAATACATCCTTAAGACTGTTATTACATTCGCAGTCCTCATTCTTGACATTTTCAATGCACCTCTTCAAAAGGGATTTTGCATTCTCAACATTTTTTGCCATAACATTCAGTATCATCTCCACAGTAACCTTCTCCTCTGATTCATGCCAGCAGTCATAATCTGTTACGAGAGCCAGTGTCGCATAACAGATCTCAGCCTCCCTTGCAAGTTTTGCCTCAGGAAGGTTGGTCATTCCGATTATATCCGCTCCCCATTTTCTGAAAAGATTTGATTCAGCCCTTGTTGAAAACTGGGGTCCTTCAATGCATATATATGTTCCTCTTTCATGAGTTTTGATTCCGAGTTCTTTAGCAGATGAAATGACCAGGTTTCTCATTTTTTCACAGAACGGAAAAGCCATTGATACATGTGCTGCAAGACCTGGCTCAAAGAATGTATTTATTCTGTTCTTTGTAAAATCTATGAGCTGGTCTGGAACCACAAAATCACCCGGTTTAATATCTTCCCTCAAACTTCCAACCGCACTTACAGAAAAAATTTTTTTTACCCCGAGAAGTTTAAAAGCAAATATATTCGCCCTGTAGTTAATATGGGATGGTATAAATAAATGCCCCTCAGCATGCCTGCTCAGAAAAGCAATTTCTTTTCCTCCAAGTTTACCTATCACTATTTCAGAAGATGGGCTTCCATAAGGAGTATCAACCTTTATTTTCTCCTTTACCGCCATTCCCTCCATCCTGTAGAAACCGCTTCCAGCAATTATTCCTATTTCCATCTCAAACCTCCTGAACTTTTAAATATAAATGGGCTAATCCTCCGAGCTGCCCGCAGGCTGCATTTATGTCAGCTCCCTTTCTTTTCCTTATCGTTGTAGATATAGAATTCTTCAAGAGTTCCTCCTGAAATTTAAAAATCTCATCGCCCACTGGTTCATATTCACATCCCTCAAAGGGGTTAAAGTTTATGAGGTTCACTTTAAATCTCCTTTTGCTCTTTTTAAGAAGGGAGGCGAGTTTCTTTGCATGCTCTACGGAACTGTTTATCCCCTTTATCATCACATACTCTATCGTAAAAAGGGATTTTGGCGGATGTGGGTATCTTTCAATTGCGGACATAATTTCCTCTATAGGATATTTATCATTTATGGGCATAATTTTTGAGCGGGTTTCATTGTCAGGAGCATTGAGCGAAAGGGAAAGCGAAACCCTCACACTCCTGCCCAGTTCCTCAATAAGATGGGGAATTCCTGCTGTAGAGACAGTAACCTTTCTCGGCGAGAAATTCATCCCTTCTTCTGATGTGATAATTTTGATGGCACGGACGAGATTTTTTAGATTGAGGAGGGGTTCACCCATTCCCATAAAAACTATGTTTGTCGGTTTTAAACCCGTATCCTTTGAAATGGCAATTATCTGGGAGAGGGTTTCAGAACATGAAAGGTTCCTTATGAAGCCAATGCTTCCTGTTTTACAGAATCTACATCCTAAGGGACATCCCACCTGGGTTGAAACGCATACAGTGAGTCTTTTTCCATCCGGTATGAGAACGCTTTCTATAACCTTTTTATCTTTTAAAAGGAAGGCGTACTTTGTAGTTCCGTCTGGGGAGGTAATCTTATCGCAAACCTCTGGAATGTAGTTTTCAAAATTCTTTTCAAGGTATTCCCTCTCCTCCTTTTTTATGTCTGTCATCTCCTTAAAATCGCATACGAACTTCTTGTAAATCCACTTGAATATCTGTCCAGCCCTGTATGATGGAAATCCCTCCTTTTCCAGAACCTCCTTTAATTCCTCATACAATAAATCTTTTATCTCCTGCATATCTCAAGGGAATTAAAGAAATACTTAATTTCAAATTCTGCGCTTTCTTTTGAATCAGAACCATGAACACTATTTCTTTCAATGTTTAAGCCGTATTTCCTCCTTATTGTTCCCTCTTCGGCCTTTTGAGGGTCTGTGGCTCCCATTATCTTTCTCACCCTGTTTATTGCATCTTCCCCCTCAATAACCATTGGAACACAGGCTCCCGATGACATGAAGTCTGTCAAACTGTCAAAAAATGGCTTTCCCCTGTGAACCTGGTAAAATCCCTCTGCTTCCTCTTTTGAAAGTTTGACCATCTTCATAGCAATAACCGTCAAGCCATTTTTTTCAAAATGTGATATTATTTCGCCTATCAGGTTTCTTTCAACCGCATCCGGTTTTATTATTACAAGTGTTTTTTCCTTCATACTATTTAAATAGTTTAAAAACCCATCAATGTCAAGAGATTGGATGAAATTTTTCAATAGACAGATAACTTGATTAAATTTGTTGAATTATTTATACAGAATAATTAAGGATATTGGAAAATGGGGGCTCAGAAGTATATATTTCTTCTTTTTCTTACCTTACCATTTTATCGCTGCACAAAGTCGGGAGAGGGTATCTCAATTTTTGCGGGTTCTATAACGAAAATTTTTCTTGATGAGATAAATTTGAGATATGAAGGGGAAAATCGCACAAAATTGTCCGTTCAGTATGGAGGTTCTGGAGTTATGCTTTCGCAATTTATTTATGGGGAAGGAGATATCTACATTTCTGCATGCGATGGATTTATGAGGAAGGCACTGGAAATGAAAATGATAGAACCTTCATCTGTTTTTCGCCTTACATCCCTCCATCCAGCAATAGTGGTTAGAAAAGGAGAAAGAGGGATAAAAGATTTTAACTCACTTATTTCAAGGGAGTTCGGGATAGCAAATCCCGAGGAGGTGTGCATAGGTAAACTTACTGAAGAGATATTTAAACAATTTGGTAAGGAAGAATTTATAAAGAAGGCAAAAATTTATTCCCATTCTGTATTATCTTTGACAAATGCGCTATTAATCGGGAGCGTTGACGGAATAATAGGTTGGGAGGAATTGAGGTCTCTGCCCGCGGCATAGAAGTGATACCCATTCCCCGGGTGAGAGAGGTTTATATCACTGCTGGTGTTTCAAGGAGAACAAAAAGGAGAAATGAGGCAATGAATTATTTAAAATTTCTTTTGTCCGATAAGGCAAAGGAGATTATGAAAAAACACGGATTTCAACCCTATGAATTTTAGAAGCCCTGTAGTTCTCGGAGGCATTACCACCTTCATAGTATTGCTACTGTTTGTTTTTACATTTTCTCATACTTTCATTCTTCTGAAAGGAGGAGTAAAAGTTGAGGGTATAGCCTCTCCAATTTTAAGAAGTATTTCAATATCAACCATTACCTCCTTTCTCGCCATTTTGATTGGCATACCCGTAGCATATTTTCTCTCTCGTAAAGAATTTTTTCTGAAGAAGGCTGTTGAAACATTTCTTGAATTACCCCTTGTCCTTTCTCCTGTTGCGCTGGGAACCCTTTTATTGATATTATTTTCAAAGGGAGGCGGGAGATTTCTGGAGGAAAAAATAGGTTTTACATTTACGATGAAGGGTATAATCATAGCCCAGTTTTTTGTTGTATTTACCATTGGATTAAAAACCTTGAAGGTAGCATTTGATGAGCTGCCAGAAAGGTATGAACATATAGCCGGTCTTTTAGGAGCCTCAGAAACAGAAGTTTTTCTGGATGTGGTCCTTAGGGCTTCAAAAAGGGGAATCCTTTCTGCTTTCATTTTGACATGGGTAAGGAGCATGGGAGAATTTGGTGCGTCCTTGACAATAGGTGGAATGAATTCATCCATAAGGATAGCTACAGTGGAGCTGTTTGAAAAGTTAGAGATGGCAGATTTTCCATCAGTTGGCTCTATAATTTTCGTTCTACTCACACTTTCGTTCATCTTCCTTTACATTTTGAAACTTTTGTGGCAAAAGGGACAAGGGTAAAATGAAAACCTGCGGTGTAGTGTTAGTTGGAGGCAAAGGCAAGAGGTTTGGAGCGGAGAAAGTTTCTTTAATCCTTGAAGGGAAAAAAATTCTTCACATTATCGTTAAAGAATTATCGGAGGTTTGTTCCGAGATAATACTCGCGGGGAGAAAGGGAATTGTGGTTGAGGGATATGATATTTCATGTGTTGAGGATATAATAAAGGACAGAGGACCACTGGCAGGTATAGTTTCTGCAATGGAATTATCAAAATCAGATTTTTTCATTATTGTTTCCTGTGATATGCCCTTTGTCTGCTCATCCCTTTTTAAACTTTATATAAAATATCTCTACGAAAGTGATGTAACTTTATCTCCGAAATGGGGATTTCCCATAGGTATGAGGAAAGAGATATATCCGTTTTTGAGGAAGGCACTATTTTCAAATTCCCTCTGTTTATTTGATGTAATAAAATCTTCAAACTTCCGTATAAAAGTAATTCCTCGCGAGGAAATTTTATCCATAGGGGATGAGGACATAATTTTTGTAAATATAAATACGCGAGAAGATTACAACTTTGCTCTGGAGATGATGAGAAGTGTTAAGGGTTGAAAATCTATCCGTTAAAGTGGGTGATTTTTCCCTTGATGAAATAAACTTTGAAATAAAAAATGGTGAGCATTTCGTTTTGTTGGGACCATCGGGTGCTGGAAAAACGGTATTGGTAGAGGCGATATGCGGGATAAAAAAAATCAAAAAAGGAAGGGTTCTTCTCAACGGGGTGGATATAACCTTTGCACCCCTTCACAAAAGAAATATCTCCTATCTCCCCCAGGACCTCTGTCTTTTTCCTGGTATGAGCGTTCTGGAAAACATCATTTATCCACTCAAAAGAAGAAAAACACCTGAGAATGAAATGATGAAAAAAATTGATTCTGTGTGCGAGCTTTTAAATATAAAACACATAATTGAAAGGAAAGATATAAACTCCCTGAGCGGCGGAGAAAAGCAGAGAGTTGCCCTCGCAAGGGCACTTATATGGGAGCCAAAAATTTTAATAATTGATGAACCCTTTTCTGCGCTTGACCTATCCATAAAAAGGTCTCTTCAGAGGGAGCTTGTGAAAATTTCCCGGGAGACATCCACCACAATTATTCATGTCACGCACGACAGGGAAGAGGCATTTATGCTTGGCGATAGAATCGGGATACTTATAGATGGAAGGCTTCACCAAATAGGAACAAAAGATGAGATATATTACCATCCCGCAACCATTGAGACTGCTCGGTATCTTATAAGTGAAAATAATATATTTGAAGGCGAAGTTGTTTATATAAGAGGAGAAGAGGTGGGATTGAAAAACGAACATATCTTTCTTGTGGCAAATAGGTACTCGGACATTAAGGGGGGAGACAGGGTATTTTTTGGTATAAGACCTGAAGAAATTTCGGTTATAAGACCCGGCAGACCATTAAGGCCACAGGTTCAACATAATCTTTTCAAAGGATTTGTAAAGGAAATTTATGAAAAAGGGGCAAGCCATATCTTGATGGTTGAGGCAGAGAAGTTTTCAATAGAGATAGACATTCCTAACTGCGCCTTCAGGGACCTACAGATACAAACTGGTAATGAAATAACCTTCTCCATGAAGAAGAGGGCTATATGGTATATAAAAAGGTAATATCTCTTAAGTTCCGGTGCTAAAACCGGTCACAAAATTTTTGAAAAGATGCAAAGAATTGCCCCTCAAACGCTTTATTTTGAGTTTAGAAGGCTTTCCCCTAAAAAAAACTTGACATTTATTATTTGAATAAGATAATTTATAAACAAAATAAAAATTGAAATAGTAAACAGGAGGTAGATTATGAAAAAAGTAAAGAGACGGGATTTCTTAAAAATCACAGGTATTATTGCCTCGGCGGCAGTAATAAAGGTAGACCTTTTCTCCCGCATGGGTATGGCTGAGGAAAGTTCATCAAACACTGTCCAATACTTCAATACTACATGCAGAATGTGCGTCAATTTCTGCGGGATAAGAGTAAAGACCGAGAATGGAATTTTGGGGGCAATATATCCAATGAAGGACAGAGCAATACCTCCTTATGGCGGAAAAACAGATTACTACAACTGGGGAAACTGCTGCAAAGGAATTGCAGGAATCTGGAATACATACAATCCATACAGGTTAAAAAAGCCTTTAAAGAGGACAAATCCAAATAAGGGAATAAATGAAGACCCTAAATGGGTTGAGATTGAATGGGAAGAGGCTTTCAATGAGGTGGCAGGTAAAATTGCTGAAATAAGGAATGATAATCCCAAAAAAATTGTATGGTATCACGGACACGGGAAATATCTCGTCAATGATAACTGGATGAAGGCTTTTACAGAGGCTATTGGCACTCCGAATATGGTTCACAGAACTACCACATGCGAGGCTGCCAAACATATTGCCGATGAATTGACCTGGGGAGGTCATGAACCTCTTCCTGATATTGAATACTGCAATTATCTCATAAATCTCGGAGGCAACTATGCAGAAGCTGACCAGTGGGCGAGATGGCTTGACCATGCCACAATGGATGCAAAGGAAAGGGGGATGAAACTGGTTGTTGTTGAACCCCGGCTCAGCAACCTGGCAGCCCTTGCAGATGAATGGGTTCCAATTCGCCCGGGAAAGGATGTCATTTTTCTTTTATCAATGGCAAGGGTTCTTATTGAGAAGGGATACATTGACAGGGATTTTCTTCTAACCTATACAAATGCTCCATATCTTATAAGAACGGATGGAAAGGTTGCAAGGGATGGAAATGGCAATCCCCTGGTATGGGATTTAGACCAGAACAAGGCAGTTCCCTATGATTCCGCCACAAACATAGCCCTTGAGGGCTCTTACAAAGAAACCGTTTATGAAAATGGTAATGTAAAAACAGCGTTTAAGGTTTTCAAGGATTATCTTCTGAATGAAAAATTATCGCCAGAGGATGTAGAAGAAGAATGCGGAGTTCCAGCAGAACAAATAAGAAGGATTGCGGAAGAATTTGGCAGTTCAGCGAGAATTGGAGCGACCATAACAATAGACGGTCAAATCTTGAGATACAGACCCGTTGCAGTTTATACATTCAGAGGTGTTGTAGCGAAGGAATATGGCTTTCAGAACTGGCGAGCCGGTCTCATTTTGATGATGCTCGTAGGAGCCATAGATGCGGTGGGGGGATTTCTTACCCATGATGCAGGAAAATCCGATATGAACCCTTCATCATGTACCTATCCACCTTCAAGAATAGACCTTAAGAAGAGTGCCTTTTTTCCCCATGCAGGTCACGATGTTAGTCAGCAGGCACTTTTTACTGTTCTTGAACCTTCCAGATATGGCATAGATTATACCCCTGAAATGCAGATTTTCTTTGCCACAAACCGACCATTCTCAACATCTAATGCAGAGCGTCAGTTTGAGGCTTTGAAAAACACATACAATGTGGTGATAGATATTACTATGAGCGAAACCGCATGGTTTGCAGATATTGTTTTTCCAGACAAAACCTATCTTGAGTCCTACGGATATTACGGCGGAAGGTGGGTTCCACATGCAAGACATCACACCCTCAACTATCCCATTGTAAATCCATACAATATTCCTTACCAGAACCTGGACATCATGTTTGAACTCGCAAAAAAGGCTGGATTTATAGATGATTTTGTGAGTAAAATAAATACAAAATTCGCTTTTACAAATCCAGTTTTTACGAGTGATGATACTACCGCGGAAAAGGCTATAGGAGTGCTGTGGCAAAACAAAACCAAGACAACTCTTGAAGATGGAAAGGCAAAGGGCTTCGGAGGCGAAAAGTTTGTGGATGTAACCGAGCGATATTTAAGCGGAATTGAGGCGAAGTTTAAGGGGAGCGGTAAACCAAGAATTGCCTTCTACTGCGACGCCCTTGTTCAGACGAAAGAAAGCCTTCTCAATCTTCTCGCAACAAATTCCACTGCTTCTGAAAAACTTAAAGATGTATGGGGAGAATGGTATGAGATTGAAGACTCAGAAATAGAGGAATTTCTAAATATAAGATTTTCCCCCTTCCAAAAAAGGAACATGCTGAACCCACTCCTCACAGAAATGCTAAAGACTATCCCTTCTATCTAATAACATTCAAGCGGATTTACAGAACCCAGAGCGGATACTGCAATATCAATCCAATGCTCAATAATGTTGCCCACGACTCCGATACCAATCAAGTATGGATAAATGCTCAAAAGGCAAAAGAACTGGGAATAGAGGATGGTGATGAAGTAGTTGTTGAATCAAGGCTTGGTAAAGTTGAAGGGATTGCTAAACTAACAGAGGGTATAAGACCCGACACAGTAGCTGTGTCCTATCATTATGGTCAGTGGAGCGGTGGATATCCGGATTGGGCAAGGAAGGGGATATGGATTAACAAAATCATTGAATATCATCCTGATATAATCTCAGGAATGAACTCATTTAATGACACAAAGGTAAAGGTATACAAAAAATAGGGGGTGAAATATGAGACTGGTAAGATTGATAGATACAAAAAGGTGTATCGGATGCAGGGCATGTGTTGCAGCCTGTATGAATGAGAACTTCTACATTCCAGGAAATCCCTGGAACTTCCTGATTGAAAGGGAGAGGGGAAGTTATCCTTATGTGAAGAAAACTTTTATTCCGATGAATTGTATGCACTGTGAAGAACCCGCCTGCAAAAAAGCCTGTGATTACATAGGAGTCCATGCCATATCCAAAAAGGAAGGTGGTGTTGTTATAATTGATTATGAGAAATGCATAGGTTGTAAGTATTGCATAACCGTATGTCCTTACGGAGTTCCACAATTTATTGAGGAGATTAAAACCCTTTTTGAAGAGGATACCCCATACGATAAAATAGAAAGAAACCATCCTGTGCACAGGAAGAAGGCAGGGGGTCGCGGAAAAATGCACCTTTTGCTGGCACAGGATAGAGAAGGCTGTGCAGGAAAATAGGAGTGATGAGATAGGAGTTAACCCGGAGTTTACTCCCGCCTGCGACCTTGTATGCCCTACAGGAGCGAGGGTCTTTGGGGATATTGACAATCCCGATAGTGAGGTTTCTAAAAAAATCTCATCAAAAAGAGCAACCCAGCTCAAAAAACATTTTGGGACAAAACCGCAGGTTTATTATGTGATAGATGGAGGTGAGTGATGAAGAAGATAGCCATCTTGATTTTAACAGGTATTTTTTTTGTAACAGGTTGTGGTAAAGAAAAAAAGGAAAAGCCCTCTCAGGAGAGATATCATGAAATCCATTCTAAAGAACTCAATCTCTCCTGCTCGTTTTGCCACATAGGAACAAAATACTCAGATGATGCTCTTTATCTGAACAAATATAAACTGGAGATGAAAATTTCCGCCACTGGAAGCCCTCCCGGGGTAATTGATAAAAATGTTTGCATTGGATGTCATAGAAGTGATAGCATAGGACCGGAGTTCTACGGCGAAGTGGAAAAAAGGTAAAAAGAATGTATGAAATCTATAAAGAACTCGCCGATAAAAGAAGCAAGGTTTACTGGTTTTTATCGGATTTTTATAACCTGAAACCAACGATGGAGTTTCTAAAGGAAATCCGTAACAACCTCAATAAAGTCTCAGGTATAGAGGAAGTTGAAGAACTGGTGGAGTTGAGGGACTATCTTGATAATTTGAATGAAGAGGGGGTGCTGAAGTTACAGGTTCTTTTCACAAGGCTTATGAGGGGAATAAAAGAGGGTTATAGCCCTCCACCACCCTATGAATCTGTTTATCGGGAGAACAAATTATGCGGAGAATGGACCTTAAGGGTTATGGAATTTTATAATAAATGCGGGTTTGGAATAATTGATGAAACAGTGGGACCGCAGGATCATATTACTGCGGAATTGAAGTTTATTTCGTTTCTTTGCATAAAAGAAAGAGAAGGGTGGGAGAATTGTCAAAAGACAATTGCCCTTCAATGGATGAAAATGGAAGAGGAGTTTTTGAAAAACCATGTTCTTGTCTGGGTTCCAAAGTTTTGCAGGATTATAGAGTCTGAAAAATGTTTTTACTCCTCGGTGGCAAGATTGACAAGGAAGTTGATAGAAGAGGACTTTCATTATATAAATGATGTCATAGAAGAAAACCTTTACGAACTTAAGGAGGTGATGGTATGAGGCGTAAAAAGGTGCTTTCCTTTCTGACCGCTTTTTTTGTATGGTTCTTACCCGCCATTTCTGCCCGGGCTGTGAAATATGAAATAAATTCAAAAACCCTGTGGTTGCTTTTTCAGGAAGAAAGAGAAGGAGTTTCTGCGAATCTTGCCCCTCTTTATGAATTCCTTTCAATAAGGGCAGCAGATGCTGGATTAAAAGGGCTTGAGGTAAACCTCTCGTTATGGGGAGACATTCAGACCCTTGATTGGTGGGAAGGAGAAAAAACCGATGGAAAACTTATTTACGGATATTTGAGATATAAAAATCCTGAAATCGGAATAGACGCAAAGGGAGGCAGGATTTTTGTGACATCAGGTGCTGTCGCACTTATGGAGCAGTTTGACGGAGGTTATTTCTCCTGGATCTCTAAAAGGGGGATAAGGTTTGAGATATATGGGGGTTCTCAATTCAACGAACTGGATGAAAGCAGGAAGGGAGACTGGCTTACAGGGACAAGGATTTCACACAGGTGGAACGATAAAGGTGAACTCGGCATTTCTTATCTCTATCAGGTTGAGAAAAATGACCTTCAGTTTAACAGGATAGGAATTGACGGGTGGTCATTTTTAGCAAACCGATTTAACCTTAACGGTTATCTTTCCTACGACATAACATATAGTCAGATTGCGGATGGCGACCTGAACTTCACATACTGGACCAACATAAGTTTATTGAAGGATGTAAATCTTGAAATAGGATACAGAAGCACATCTTCCTTTCTCGGAAATCAGTCAATTTTATCTGTTTTCGCCTTTGGAAACTATTTTGACCCGGAGATAAAATTTACATTGTCCGCAGGCGGATGGAACATAATTCCTTCCTATGAAGCGATGCTCTATATTGACCCATCAAGACAGGCTCACAGGTTTTCTCTGAGAATTTCAAGATTCTTTATGGATGGAGATTATGTGCCCGCAGTAGAAATTTCGCGATTACAGGTAAGCGATGATGTGGACCTCACGGAATTGAGGCTCTCAATGCATGCGAGAATAATCAAAAAAATGACATCCGATTTTGATGTCTTCTGGGACATATTTGATAAAAAGATAAAAATTGGCAACGAAAAAGCTGGTTATGGCTTTCAGTCTCTTTTAAGCCTCAATTATGAAATACTCAACTGGATGAGGCTGAGTGCGGGAGTGGGTGTTTATGAAGGCATAGGCTCGGACTGGAACTTTAAAGGTCTTGGAAACCTTGAAATTATTTTGTGAGGTGAAAAGATGAAGGTAGTTTTCAAAACCCTGTTGTCCTTAGCATTAACATGTTTTTTGTTTTCTTTATCCTATGCTCGGACAGATGAGACAGAGTTGTTCAAGGAGCATAAGGATAACATCAGAAAGGGGAATACCTGTCAGTCCTGTCACGATGTGGGGGAGATAAAAGACCTTACCCACATTTCAGCGTGGATAACCTCTCATAAATCCGTTGTTACACGGAAAGAGGGCGAATGTCTGAAATGCCATTCGCAGGATTTTTGTGCAGATTGTCATTCTCTCGGACAGGGTTTAAAACCTTCTGAGAAGAACTTTGACGATACCCAGCCTTCTTATCCACACAGAGGTGAGTGGAAGACGAGACACGCCTTAGAAGCAAAATCTGACCCATCAAAGTGCTACAGGTGTCACACAAAAAATTTCTGTTCCGATTGTCATCCTAAAATTGAATCTTCACATCCTTCAGGATGGCTTTCCGTTCACGGCGAAGAGGCGAGGAAAAATCCGGGTGCGTGTGCATCCTGTCACGAAGATGGTGGAAATACAGTGTGTATATCCTGCCATAAGGTAGGCGGTCCCGGAGGAAATCCCCATCCAGGGGGATGGTCTGACGAACATGTTGGAATAAAGCGGGATAAAGACCGTCCCTGTGTTTATTGCCATGGTAAATAGATGAAAATTGACTATATAAGGATTTCTGTAACGGATAAATGCAATTTCAGGTGTTTCTACTGTATGCCCTACGGTCCAGTATTTTTGAAGGAAAAATCCAGTTTCCTTTCTTTTGAGGAGATAAAAAGGGCAGTTGAAATTTTTACTCATTTTGGTTTGAAAAAGATAAGGTTTACAGGAGGGGAACCTTTTTTAAGAAAGGACTTTCACCTCCTTCTCAGGATGGTTTCAGAGGTTGAGGGGATAGAGAAAATTGGAATAACCACCAATGGGTTTTTCATTGATGAATTTATAGAAGAAATTTCAAAGATAGAGAAAATTTCTTCAATAAATGTTAGCCTTGACACATTGAAAGACGAAAGGTTCAAGAAGATTACAGGCGTGGATGGATTTCAAAGGGTTGTAGATAATATAACTCTTCTTAATAAAAATAAAATCCCGGTGAAGGTGAATGTGGTGCTTATAAAAGGGGTCAATGACGACGAGATTGAGGGCTTTGTGTTCTGGGGAGCGGAGAAAAAAATTGAAGTAAGATTTATTGAACTCATGTCTTTCAGACCAAGGGGTAAGCTGGGTAATTATGAAGAATGGCTGGGAATAAGGGGAGAAGAAATAATAGATGCTCTTTCCAGAAAGTTCACCCTCGTTAAAATAAAGGACACTGGAAAGGGGGAGGAATTTTTGATAAAAGAAACTGGTTCAAAATTTGGTATAATTTTTTCAAATTCAAGTAAGGGCTGTTCAGCCTGTTCAAAATTGAGGCTAACTCCGGAAGGGAAACTTCTCTTGTGTTTGAAAAGCACTGTTTCCATTGACCTGAGAAAACTCCTCTCAGAGGAAGAAACATACATATATGACAATCTCTCATCGGTTCTGGAACTTAAAAGACATATTTCAAGAAAGAGAAATATTCCATCATTTGGAATGAATTTAATTGGGGGCTAAACAGATATGTTTGAGGTGTTTGACAGCCTTCCTTAATAGATTATAGCAGAAAGAATAAAACTGCTTTTGAAGGAATGTGAAGAGAAGATTGGAAAGTAGGCATCCAAGATTTTAAAATTCCTTGACTAAAAATGTAGTGGAGATAAATTTTTAAAGAATGAAACAGAAGGTTTTAATAATTGTTCTGATTTTCTTCCCGTTTTTCCTTTACGGCTCTACTGTCAATGATTGTATGGAATGTCATGGTGAGAAGGGAATGGGGTCGGCGTTTGTGGATTTATCGGAATTTAAGAAATCCGTTCATGGTAAAATTATATGTTCAGATTGTCACGAGGGTATAAAAGCACTTCCTCACGAAGAAAAACTTCCTGAAGTCCGTTGTGAGAGATGTCATTCAGAGGTTTTTAAAGAATATGAAAAAAGCATTCATGGAAAGAAAAAGGACGGTGAAAGGAATGCTAAATGCGCAGATTGCCATGGTTCACATTACATAAAACCCTCTTCCGAGCCAGAATCTCCAATAAACCACTTTAAAATCCCCTATACCTGTGGAAAATGTCATGATGACCCAAAACTTGTTGAGGAAAGAAAAATTCCGGTTAAAGAGCCATTGAAACAATATTTATCAAGTATCCATGGAAGACTTCTCCTTGAAGAAAAAATAGAGGAGGCTCCAAACTGTGTTTCATGTCACGGAAGCCATTCCATTTATCCTGCAAACGACCCGGCTTCTAATATCAACAGGAAGAATATTCCATCTACCTGCGGAGGATGCCATTCAGATGCTTATAAGGAATATATGGAAAGCGTTCACGGGACATCGTTTGTCAAAGGAGCTATAGACGCACCTGTTTGTTCTTCCTGTCACGGAGAGCATCGGATCCTTCCGCCTGAAGAGAAGGAGTCTACTGTTTCACCGTTAAATGTTTCAAAAACCTGTTCCGATTGTCATGCCTCTGAAAGAATAATAAAAAAATACGGACTTCCTCCGAATGTAGTTTCGTCTTATGAAGACAGTTATCACGGACTTGCTTATAAGTTTGGAGATACAAGGGCAGCGAACTGTGCAAGCTGTCATGGGCATCACCTTATCCTCCCATCCTCAGACCCGAGGTCATCCATTCATCCTCAAAATCTGAAAAATACCTGCGGAAGGTGCCATCCGGGTGCTTCCGAAAACTTTGCAAAGGGAAGAATTCATCCTGTCATTACAAAAGGGAAAAAAGAAATATCAGACCTTGTAATATATTATGTCCGTCTATTTTATTTCATTATTATTCCTCTTGTAATAGGCGGAATGTTCTTTCACAATTTAATTGATTTTATTTACAGGTTGAGAGAGAAGTATAAAGAACAGAAGGAAAAGGGTGGATTTTTAAGGCTTACAATCGCAGAAAGAATTCAGCATTTCTTATTGCTTATAACATTTTTCACCCTTGCATTCAGCGGATTTGCTCTTAAATTTAAACTGGCAATCCCTTATTTTGAGGGACCCTGTCAGGAAGAGGTTAGAAGATGGATACATCGCTCTGCCGCAATAATTTTTGTCCTGGTTTCAATTTATCACACCTATTATCTCCTTTTTACAAAAAGAGGAAGGGAATGGCTCTTTGATATGATACCAAACCTGAAGGATATAAGCGATTTAATATATGCCTTCCTCCACTACTTTGGGTTGAGAAAAGAACCTCCTCCCTTTGGTAGATTTTCCTATATAGAGAAGGCTGAATACCTCGCTCTTATATGGGGCTCTGTTATCATGATAGTTACGGGCATAATTCTCTGGGCTGAGACAATTGTCCTGAAATATCTTCCCTACTGGGTCATAAACCTATCCACAGTAATCCACTACTATGAAGCAATCCTTGCCACATTAGCCATATTTGTATGGCATCTATACCATGTCCTGATAAAACCTGGTGCTAAAGAGGCAAATATAGCCTTTATAACAGGTCTTCTTTCGGAAAAGGAGATGGAGGAAGAGCATCCCTTAGAACTTAAGAAGTTAAAGGAAAAGGGCAGTTCTTCAGAATAGGGAGATCATCTTCTTAGAATATCTCCGAGCAGTCCCGCACATTCAGTGCAGAAAGTATCCTTTTTAAAATCCACATGTTTTACACTTGCTGAGAAGGACATCACACACCACTTCTTCTCACAATGGATGAGTCCAAAGGTGTGTCCGAGTTCGTGAATTACTTCTTTTATAAGCCTCTCTTTAAGAAGCGGAATGTTTGGTGGTAGTCCGTAAAACTCCTGTTTCAGCCTCGCGTATGAGACAACCGCAGCCTTTCCGTTGAGCTGGGCTTCTCCAAAAACAAATGTAAATATGGGAATAAAAAGGTCAACAGCTGTAATACCTATTATCTTTTCATTTTCTTCAGAATAAAGATTCAAAATTTCTTTAAGGATTTTTGTAGAATTGAACTGATTCCTTTCAGGGTCATATGCAGACTGCGGAATTTCGGCTATTTCCTTTATAGAAATTCTTTTTGTGAAGGTTCTTTCAAGTTTTTCCTTCACATACTCCACAAGGCTCAATTCTTCTCTGCCAAAGGGCAAAATACCTATTACATCTTCCTTCACATCATCTCCTTAAATTATTTTAAAAGATACCATTTCTTTTTCATAACTCAATTTAAAAAGAGATTTAAAGTAGGATTTTTCAACTCTCCCTGTTGAAGAATTCAACACCCTATAATTTTTTGTTTTTAAAATTTCTGGCAAGAAAATTGCCTATACAAAGGTAGAATGAAGAGAAAAGGCAAAAAAAGATGCCCATTCCTTGAGGTGATTGAGATGGCTTACTGCAGGGAAGCAGCGATAAAGAAGCCAATCCCTCTCAAAGCCCTTTCTCCTTCCCCCTGCATCCTTCCTTCATTTTCATCCTGCCCATTTTTTAAGGAGGCGATGGAAAGGATGTATTTTGACGAGATTGAGGGATTCAAATTCCAGAAGACCTATCTTTATCATCCATCCCACCTGTGGTTCAAAAAAGAAAAAGAAGGGTATCGCATTGGTCTTGATGATTTTGCTGTTAAAATTATAGCTCCTGTAAGAAAAGTCCATCTTCCAAAAGCAGGAATGAGAGTAGAAGAGGGAGAGGAACTGATTTCAATTACTTCAGGTTATGACAAAAAGGCTTCTATAATGGCTCCTTTTTCCGGGATAGTTAAGAAGAAAAATAAGAGGCTGGAAAAAAAACCTCAATTAATTGAAGAAAGTCCTTATGATGAAGGATGGCTCCTTCATTTCATACCTGAAGAAGAAAAGGGACTTTTCAGTTCAGGACTGGGAGAATGGATAAGAAAAGAATGGGAAGAAGTCCGTTCAATTGCTGGAGAAAAAAGTTTGATGACCCTTCCTGATGGAGGAAGGGTTAAACTATGCCTTTCCGAAACACTTACAAAGGATGAATGGGGAAAAATTACAGGTTTGATTTTTAAAAAAGAAAGGAGGTGAGGAAATGGCATACATAATAATAGCTTTTACCTACCTCATAATAGGGGTAGAAGGAATTGCCCACATAGTGGGTAAAAAGGTCAGGGAGACAATTAGCGAAACAAAATAAAAGAAAGGAGGTGATGAAATGGGATACATAATGATACTTTTGAGCTACCTCATCATAGGATTTGAGGCAATAATTCAGAGGGTAACGAGAAAGATAAAAGAAGGATTACTCAGAGTGAAAAAGGTAAATGGCATAACTCTCTGGGATGACCTCTATTATACCCCTGGACATGTATGGTTGAAAAGAGAGAAAGGAAAGACAGCAAAAATCGGAATAGATGACCTCGTGGCAAAGCTTATCGGAAAGGCTGATGCTGTGGTTTTTCCTGAAAAGGGGAAAAGCATTAAAGGTGGAGAAAGGGCAATAAAGATATTGTTAGAAAATGAAGCCCTATCCATTCCAGTTCCCGTGTCCGGAAAAGTTCTCTCCGTAAACAGGGCTCTTGAAAGAGACCCATACAGAATAACGCGTGACCCATTTGGAGCAGGATGGATAATAAAGGTCTCTGCTGAAAATGGAGAGTTCAAAAATTTTATCACAGGGAAAAATGCAGAGAAATGGATGACGAAAGAGATAGAAAGTCTGAATTCCATGCTCTCCACCGAAGCTGGAATAACAGCAGCAGATGGCGGTGAAATTTCTTCAAGGGGCTTGAGAAGGATAGAGAAGGAAAAGAGAGTGGAAATAATAAGGAAATTTCTGAAAGCATAAGGAGGTTAAGATGAAGAGAAGGGATTTCATAAAAACAGGAATAGGAACAGGGGCTATCCTTCTTACTACCAGAAAATCAGCAAGAGCAGATGTAAAAAAGGAATTTTTAGGGGTTCTCGTTGATACAACCCGTTGTATAGGATGCAGAAGCTGTGAAGAAGCATGTGCAACTGCTCATGGACTTCCTGTCCCTGACATATATGATGAATCTGTTTTTGAGAAGGAAAGGAGGACGAGCGAAACTCAATGGACAGTGGTTAATCGGTATAATACCGAAAAGGGAACTGTATATGTAAAAAGGCAGTGTATGCACTGTAACCAGCCTGCATGTGCCTCAGCCTGCCTTGTTAAAGCGATGTTCAAAACAAAAGAAGGACCCGTAATATGGCGTGGAAGCAAATGTATGGGATGCAGGTTCTGTATGATTTCCTGCCCCTTTGATATTCCAAAGTTTGAATATAACAGTCCAAACCCAAAAATTCAGAAGTGCATAATGTGCTGGGAAAGGATTGAGAAGGGAGAAATACCTGCATGCGTAGAGGCATGCCCTGCTGAAGCCCTTTTATTCGGAAAAAGGCGGGAATTACTTGAAGAGGCTAAGAGAAGAATATACAACGAACCTGAAAAGTATTATCACCAAATTTACGGAGAACTTGATGTAGGTGGAACGGGATGGCTTTATTTATCAGCAGTTCCATTTGAGCAGATTGGGTTCAGAACAGACCTTGGAATAACACCCTATCCAGAATTCACAAAAGGGTTCCTTTATGCTGTTCCTGTCATCTTCATTCTCTGGCCATCCATTCTTCTCGGGCTTAATCATCTTACAAAGAGAGAAGAAGAGATAAAAATGGGAGGTAGAAGATGAACGGAAGAATCTCGTCACTTATAAATGAGGGTTTGAGATTAGTGAAGTTTATAATAAGTGAACTGAAGCCAAAGGGAAAAATCATTACCCCCTTCAACCTGATAACCGGAATTATACTAATTATATCCGCTGTCCTGCTGGTCATAAGGTTTGCAAAGGGACTGGGCGCAGTTACAAATCTCTCTCAGGATTTTCCCTGGGGATTGTGGATCGGATTTGATGTCATAACAGGGGTTGCATTTGCAGGTGGTGCTTATGTTTTAACATTTGTAGTTTACATCCTTAATAATGAAAAATATCATCCAATCATAAGGGCTACTGTTCTAAATGGTTTTCTCGCCTATGTTTTTTACGCCGGAGCCCTTCTCCTTGACCTCGGTCGTCCATGGAATGTTATAAATCCAATAATTGGCAACTCCTTCGGGGTAAGTTCTGTCCTATTTCTTGTTGCATGGCATTTCATGCTCTATATGATTGCAGAATTCATTGAGTTCTCCCCGGCAGTAGCAGAATGGCTCGGGCTCAAAAGGGTAAGGAAAATACTCTCTACATTAACCCTGGGTGCTGTCATCTTTGGAATAACCCTTTCAACACTTCATCAGGCAGGACTTGGTGCTTTATTCCTTATGGCTAAAAACAAACTTCACCCCCTCTGGTATTCTGAATTCATCCCGATTCTCTTTTTCGTCTCAAGCATATTTTCAGGGTTGTCAATGGTAATTTTTGAAGGCTCCATAAGCCATAAGGTATTTTCACACGATTTAAGCGAGGAAAAACACAATGAGATTCTTATGGGGCTTGGAAAGGGATGCGTAGGTGCTATGTTCGCATATCTCTTTCTTAAAATTCTTGTATTCATTCATGGAAACGGATGGAGATACATAAATAGCGGAATGGGATATCTATATCTCGTTGAAGTCCTTGGATTTGTTTTAGTTCCAATGATAATGTATCTCTTTGCTGTCAGAAATAGAAATATCACCCTGATAAAAATTACCTCCTTTTTAACCATTCTCGGAATAATTCTGAACAGGTTAAATGTTACCATAATTGCCTTCAAATGGGATGCACCTCACAGGTATTATCCATCATGGATGGAGGTAATGATAACCCTCGGAGTAATATCTGCCGAACTGTGGGTTTTCAGATGGATTGTTAACAGGATGCCTGTGATGAGAGAATCGCCTGAATGGGTTTATGAAGAGGAAGAAAAAGAAAGGAAATTTATAAAATTTGTTAGGAGGTGATAAAATGGAAGCACTTTATTCTTATATAGATATATTTGCAACAAAAGGCATTGAATATCTCCTCGTTATAGGATTTCTTGCGCTTATTCCCATATTCTGGAGAGTTTTAACAGCCCCTTCAAGAGAAAGGGAGGAAGAGGTATATCTTGGAGAATGGTTCAGGATTTCTCCTGAACTCTATTATCATAAAGGTCACACATGGGCACTTCCTGAGGGAGACTTTATAAAGATAGGAATGGACGACTTTGCTCAAAAACTTATTGGGAAGCCAAAGGCATTTCATCTTCCAAAAGTAGGAACAAGCATCTATCAGGGAGAACCTGGCTGGGAAGTTGAAATTGATGGAAAAAGAGCAGAAATGCTTTCTCCGGTATCAGGCGAGGTAATAGAAATTAACGAAAACCTCCTCCGCTTTCCACAATTAATAAATGAAGACCCCTATTCCGCATGGATTTTAAAGGTCAGACCAAAGAAATCTTCTCTCAAAAATCTCCTCAAAGGTTCCCTTGTGGAGGTATGGATGGATGAAACGATTGAAAAACTTAGAGAAAGAGTTGGAGAGAATATTGGAAGGGTTTATCAGGACGGAGGTATTGTAGTAAGTGGAATAGCAAGGGCTATAGAACCAAAGAACTGGGACAGGATTATAAGAGAGTTTCTCCTTCTTGAGGAATAATTTAGAATGGGGAGGGAAGGGATTTTTGAAAAAATAATTAAAAAATCTAAAATTATATTGATGAGAGAACACATTCAATTTTATAAAAGCATAGTTTTTAAAATAGTTGCAGTTGTTGTTTTAACAGTAGTGATAACCATTGCTCTTTTTTCCTTTTACACAATAAAGACACAGAGGGAAGAACTTATAGAGGAAGCCATAAAAAGTGCCACACAGCTTAGTGAAACAATAAAAAAGGGAACCTATTATGATATGCTTGAGGACAGAAGAGAGAATGTTTACAGGACGATGGAAACAATTGCCAATCAGAAGGGGATTGAAAAGATAAGAATTTTTAATAAGGAAGGAAAGATAATGTTTTCAACAGATAAAATGGAGATTGAAAAATTTGTGGATAAGAGAGCAGAATCCTGTTACGCATGTCATTCTGAAAAAGAGCCTCTTGAAAAACTTGACATTAAAAAAAGGGCAAGAATCTTTACAGAAAAAAATGGGCGTAGAATCCTTGGTATGATAACACCTGTATACAATGAACCATCATGCTGGACAGGGGTTTGTCATTACCATCCACGCTCCCAGAGCGTTCTTGGTATAATAGACATAACATTGTCCCTCAAGGATATAGATGAAAAGATAGAGAAAATGGAGAGATGGACACTAATTTTTTCCATTATTATAATCCTTTGTTTATCATCCATTATATTTCTTTCTGTTCGTTCCCTTTTCATCCTTCCCATAAGAAAACTCATAGGCGGGTTCAGAAGTGTTTCAGAAGAAAATTTTGATGTGAAATTGTTAGAAAAAAGAGGGGATGAGATAGGATACCTCTTTAATTCATTCAACAAAATGGTTGAAGAACTAAAAAAAGCAAAAGAAGAAACTCAAAGCCTTATTGCGACCCTTGACCATAAGGTGGAAGAAAAAACAAGGGAGGTGAAGGAAGCTCAGAAAAAGATGTTGTTAGCTGATAAACTCGCTTCCCTTGGAAGGCTTACAGCAAGTATAGCACATGAGATAAACAACCCGCTTTCAGGGATAATTATATATCTGAAACTCATCCTGAAAAAAATTGAGGGCAAAAATTTAGAACTTCCCGAGATAAAAAAATACCTTCTTGCATCAACAAAGGAACTTGAAAGGATTTCAATCATTGTGAGAAGCCTTCTTGATTTCTCAAAACAGAGGGAGGCTGAAAAGAGACCAATAAACCTGAAGGATGTTATCGCAGAAGCCCTTTTTATCATAGAAAATCAACTGAAGATAGCCAATGTCCAGTTAGAAAACAAACTTGATGAACTGCCAGAGATTTTGGGTGACTCTGCCCAGTTGAAACAGGTTTTCCTAAACCTTTTTTCAAATGCCATAGAAGCTATGGCTCAGGTAAAAAAGAGGGTATTAACGATTGAAGGGGCTTTTAAAGATAATTTTGTAGAAATTCATATAATTGATACAGGGGTAGGAATCCCTGAAGAGAATCTGTCAAAAGTTTTTGACCCATTTTTCACTACAAAGGAGAAGGGGACAGGACTTGGATTGAGCGTGACCTACGGGATAATTATGAACCACGGAGGGGAAATAAGTATATTTAGTAAATTGAATGAGGGGACAAGGGTGGTTCTCAAATTTCCCCTGTCCTTTTCTAAATGATATTTTTAATTTAATTGATTAAAACTCAAAAAGATGTATTATTGAAAAGATGGAAAAGGAAATGCGTATCCTCATAGTTGACGATGAGGAAATAGTGAGAGAATCCCTCTCTTCCTGGTTGAGGGAGGATGGATATGAGGTCAATGCAGTAGAAAGCGGGATAAAGGCTCTTGAGGAAATCCAGAAAAATCCCTACGATGTCATGCTCATTGATATGAAAATGCCTGAGATGGATGGACTTCAACTCCTTGAAAGAGTGAAGAAGATAAAACCAGAAACCGTGATGGTAATAATAACAGCCTATCCAACGGTGGATACCGCTGTCAAAGCGATGAAGGAGGGGGCTTATGACTACATTGTTAAGCCATTCAATCCTGAGGAAATTTCTCTTGTCATTAAAAAGATAGAGGAGTATCTAAAATTAAGCAGGGAAAACATACTCCTGAAAAAGCAGATTTTTAAGGGTTATTCCCTTCACGATATAATAAGCAAAAACCCGAAGATGCAGGAGATTTTTGAACTCATCAAAAAAGTTGCCCCGACAGATTCCACAGTTTTGATTCAGGGAGAAAGCGGGACGGGAAAAGAACTTGTTGCAAGGGCTATTCATGGTGAGAGCAAAAGAAAAGATAAGCCATTCATAGTCCTTTCCTGTTCAGCCCTCACAGAAAGCCTTCTTGAAAGCGAATTGTTTGGCTACGAAAAGGGAGCATTCACGGGAGCAGATACGCAAAGAATGGGAAAAATTGAGCTCGCAAACGGTGGGACACTATTTCTTGATGAGATTGGTGATATCCCCCCAAAGTTTCAGTTAGACCTCTTGAGAGTCCTTGAGGAGAAAGAGTTCAGGAGGATTGGAGGGACAGATGTTATAAAGGTTGATGTCAGATTTATAGCAGCAACGAACAGGAACCTTGATGAAATGGTGAAAGAAGGAAGGTTCAGAGATGACCTTTATTACAGGCTGAAAGTTGTCCCCATATACATCCCCCCATTAAGAGAAAGAAGGGAAGATATACCCCTTTTAATAAATCATTTTATAGAGATTCTTAACATAGAAACGGGAAAAAGGGTAAAAAGGGTTAGTGAGAAGGCAATGAAATATCTAATTGAGTATGACTATCCGGGAAATGTTCGTGAATTGAGGAACATAATTGAAAGGGCGATAATTTTAGCCGAAGGAGATACGATAACGGAAGCTGAAATAATTTTTGAAAAACCCTGTTTGGAAACAAAGGATGATTCACTTGAGGAAGCAGAGAAAAAACACATAATTTATATCCTTGAGAAATACGGATACAATATACAGAAGGCTGCTTCTGCGTTGAAAATAGACAGAACTACCCTCTACAATAAGATGAAAAAATACGGGCTCAAGAAATCAGAAGATGAATAAGACGAAGGGCATTGAATATTTTGTTTTAATAGGGATTTATTAGCCTCCTGCGTATCTTTTTAAAATTCTTAAATCTTCCTCAAAAGAGGTTTAGTTACGGAACCTCTCTTTTTGAACTCTTCCCAAATAGGGGAATAAATACCTGTTTAATGGAGAATAGGAATAACAAGAGAATCAAGAAAATTGAAAGGGTTAGAAAATAATCTCCGCGGGTTTGATGAATAAATCAGAGGGAAATGATGTCTAAAATGGCACTATCTAAAAAATGGAAACATAACCCCCAAGATAAAAATTTGGTTGAAAAATAAATTTTAGATGGTAAAAAATAATTAAAAAAATTTAAAAAATAAAAAAGTAGGTAAAAATAAGAAGAATAACCAATGAAGTAAAAGATGCGAAGTTCTTCTGCTTTTTGTGGCATCACAAAATTCTCGCTGATACGGGCAAGGTGATGACAGGTGTGTTTGTTTTATTTGTAGCAATCCTCTTCCACTCCTGCGGTAAGGGTGGTGAAGGCGGAGGTAGTGTAAAGTCGCCTTTCAAACCGGTGGATAAGACTACAGTTACGCAATACAAAATTCCAGGTGGGCAACTTACCACCGAATACATAGGAGAGACAACATTCAACGAAAAAGCGTAGAACAATACAGGGTCACTTATTCTTCCGATGGAGGCACAAAGGCGGTGGATGTGTTTGGTCAGTATTACGGACCTGGAAAAATTGATATAGCAGGTTTTTCAGTTGGCTCTCCAGATGGTTCCGCAGATTATACAGTCACTTTTGATGATGTGGTTTCTCTGGACGAATCCAGCTTCGGAGTGGATGAGGAACAGGAATTTACTGTGAGTGGTTCCATTCAGGCAGGAGACAATTCTCCCATTTCGGTAAGCGGACATACCACATTTAAGAAAACCACCGAAGATGAAACCGTAGAGACAGAACTCGGGGTAGTTTCAGGGGTGCATGTATTTGAGGGAGAGGCGACAATTGATAAGGTGGAGGGAATAGAGGCACCTGTATTTTTGAAGCTTTTTGTTGGTGTGTCCGCTCGTTACGAAGTATAGTATCATCCCACTTTTGGTATCGTGAAAGTGGAAGTTCCTGATCTGGGATTTAGCACAGCATTGTCTGGTGAGTATGATTGCGGAAATCCGCTGGCTTCTGACTACAATACCATCTCTCAAATTACGATTGCAGCGGGGAGTTTGATGCTGATAAGATGCGTCATGCCAGTATGTTGTTAGAACTGAGATGGGCAGATGAAACAATGGCAAAGACAGAGGAGAAGCCGGATGTAGAGATTACCTTTGAAGTCCCATTGGGCTGGTTTCCATTTCAACTTGTTGAATCTTCAGAAAGCATTTTCCATCCAGAAGAGAACGGTCAGGGTTTTACTTACTGGTATGCCTATGTGGATGAGGGTGCAAAAGACCTCCCGGGAGATAACGGGATTTATTATGGAATTAGGGTCCATTTTCCTGACACGATGGAAAACAATCCTGTCCGTGTCACTGCCAGAATTAAGTATCCGGTATATCGTCCATGAGTTATTAAAAATTTAACGGTCAATTTTGTCAGGAAAACTTCCAGTGTTCCAGATGGGTTCTAAAAACGAGTATTTTACAAATAACATATAACTTAATGTGTTTCCACTTATCATGGATGAGGTGATTGGAGTAGGCTGTATGATGATGTCATAATCCGTTGCTGGATTTGACATTAAAACAGGCTTGATGTAATTTATTTAATCATAACTTAAGGAGTTAGAAGATGAAGAGGACATATCAACCACATAATATCCCGAGGAGAAGGACTCACGGCTTCAGGGCAAGAATGAAGACGAAGGGAGGAAGGAAGGTTCTGAAAAGAAGAAGAAGGGCAGGAAGAAAGAGGCTGACAGTTGCAACATATAAGAAATGAAAAAGTGGGGATTTTCTCGTGAGGAAAGGATTACGAAAAAAGAGGATTTCCTTAAGGTGATAAAAGAAGGAAAAGCGGTTCCCTGCAACGGGTGGACAACTTACATTTTGAGGAAAGGAGTTGGAAAAAGTCGTTTCGGAATATCTATCTCTAAAAAGAGCGGAAAGCCTGTTCATAGAAACAGGGTTAAGAGGATATTCAGGGAGATATTTCGCCTTAACAAAAATATCCTTCCTTTATCTGATATAGTTGTTATTTATAAAGGTGAGGCAAGAGGAATAGATTTTGAAGAAACAAAAAATAAATTCCTTGAGGCAATTAGAAATGCCTGAAAAAATTTTGGTCTTCATGATAAGAATTTACAGGTTCTTCTCACCAATTTTTGGAAGAAGGTGTAGATTCTACCCGTCATGTTCACAGTATGCTGAAGAGGCTATTATCAAACACGGATTTTTAACCGGCATATTTCTTTCAATCAGAAGGATTCTCAAATGCCACCCTTTTCATCCGGGCGGTTATGACCCTGTTCCCTGATGGACGACAGGTCTGTTGAAATAAGGGCTTTCCTCGCCATTCTCCTTTCAATTCTTTTCTTATATCTATACCAGGCTTATCTTATTAAGAGGCAACCTCCTCCAAAGGTAGAAGAAAAGGAAAATCCCGAACTCGTTGAGACAAGGGGTGTTCCTTTTATATCCTCGGGAGAGGAAATGGAGGTAGAGACAGAAAAATTCTATTTGAGGTTTTCCGGTGATGGAAGTTTAAGTTCCCTGAGACTGAAGGAGTATAAAGTAAGGGTTGATGACGAGAATTTAAGGGTTGAACTTATAAAGGCGCAAACTCCACCATACCCTCTTTCACTTTTCATATATTCAGAGGGGAACACGCAGCCCACCGTTCCAGAAATGAAAGGGATAAAGGAGGGAAAAGAGGTTATTTTTAGAGGAAATGCTGGAAAGGTGGAGGTTTATAAAAGGTATAACTTTGAGGATGAGTATTCCTTTGAATTTTCAGTTACTTTCAAGAATCCTTCTCAGGAACCTCAGAAATTATCTGCCGAGATATTATGGTCTTCCTTACACCTTTATGCCTCAAGGATTTATAATGAATCCTTCAAGGGATATGTAAATGGAAAGGTGGTTTCAAAGAAGAAAGTAAAGTCTCCTGAAACAATTGGGGAGGCGGAATGGATTGCTCATGATATGAAGTATTTCCTCGGAGGGTTAATTCCCATCTCCCCTCCATTCATGAAAGCATATATTTATCCTTTTATGGAGAAAGATATAATTTCATTCAAAACCCCGATTATGGTTTTGCCTGCTGGCGGGGAGGAAAAAATAGATTTCCTTGTTTATTGCGGTCCAAAAATTGAAAACAATCTTAAGTCCTTAAAGAAGGGACTTGAAAAGGCAATAGACTTCGGATGGTTTGAATTTCTTGCAAAGCCAATTCTTTATATGCTTAAATTCTTCTACAGATTTATACCGAATTACGGATTCGTTATTATCCTCATCGTTATTATTGTGAAAATTTTGTTTTTCCCACTCACGAGGATGCAATACAGGGCTATGAAGAAAATGAAAGACATCCAGCCTTTGATTGAGACAGCGAAGAAGAGATATGCAGATGATAAGGAAAAATTGCAGAGGGAGATTCTTAACATCTATCGTTCCTACAAAGTAAATCCTCTGAGCGGATGCTTACCCCTTTTAATTCAATTTCCTGTTTTCATCGCCCTATATCAGGTTCTGATGAATGCTATTGAGTTGAGGCATGCCCCTTTTATTTTTTGGATTAATGACCTCTCCTCCCCTGATTCCATTGGAAGCATAGGGATTGGTGGATTTCAGATATCAATAAGAATTCTACCCCTTCTTCTTGGCATAACAACATACATCCAGCAAAAAATATCCCCTCAAACTGGAGGAGAAGGCGAGGAGGCGACAAAATGGATGATGAAAATTATGCCGATTTTTCTAACGATTCTTTTCTGGGCTTTCCCATCAGGGCTTGTCCTTTACTGGTGTTCAAACAATACAATCTCAATAATAGAAGGGATTGTTATGAAAGTTCTTGCAAAGAGAAAATAAAAATCCGTTCAGCGAGCTTATTCGTGTGAGATTTCCTTGAAGAAATTTTTATTTAATGAAATAATTTAAAAATGAAGTTGCCTCTTGAAGGAATAAGGGTTCTTGACCTCACAAGGCTTCTTCCAGGTCCATATGCTACTCTCATCCTTGCAGATATGGGAGCAGAGGTTATAAAAATTGAAGACCCGGTGGCAGGTGATTATGCGAGATGGGGACCACCACTCGTAAAGACGATGAGCGTATATTTTATGGCTTTGAACAGGAATAAAAAAAGCGTGGTCATAGACCTTAAAAAAGAAAAGGGAAGGGAGGTTTTTTTAAGGCTTGTCCGAAATAGCGATGTGGTCATTGAGAGCTTCAGACCAACTGTTATGGAAAAACTCGGAATTGGCTATGGGGTTCTTAAAAAAGAAAATCCGTCAATAGTTATGTGTTCAATCGCAGGATATGGACAGACGGGATTATACAGGGAGAAACCAGGGCACGATATAAACTATCTTGCCATTTCTGGTTTTCTTGATTGCACAGGAGTGAGAGACGGACAGCCAGTAATTCCTGGTGGGCAGGTTGCAGACTACAGCAGCGGGCTATATGCTGTAATTGGGATTCTTTCCGGAATAATAAAAAAGATGAAGACAGGTGAAGGAAGCTACATTGATATTTCAATGGCTGAATCCGCCATGTCATTTATGAGCACCTTCTTCATTCAATTTCTTGCTGAGGGTATCCTTCCAACAACAAATGAAATTACTGTGCTCAAGTGGGCTTCTTCTCCAGAAGATGAAAGGACAGAGCAGACGTCGGATGGTTTGTTCATTCGGTATATACCAGCAGACTTGTTAAAAGAAGTCAATATAGTGGATACACCTGGAACAAATGTTATCCTCGATCGGCAGCAGCGACTGACTGAGGAGTTTGTCCCGAGGGCCGATCTAGTTTTGTTCGTAATGTCAGCTGACCGTCCGTTTACTGAATCAGAAGTACGATTCCTGCGATATATTCGAGAGTGGGGGAAAAAAATTGTTTTCGTAGTCAATAAATCTGATCTTCTTGTGCAAAATGCTGACAGAGCTGATATTGTGAGGTTTGTGTCTGACAATGCAATACGACTGCTTGGCGTTGATAAAGCGCGGGTGGTGCCCGTTTCAGCCCGAATGGCGACGGAAGCAAAATTGAAGAGTAGAAATGCTGAGAGAGATGTGGGCACTGGGGCTCTGTCAGCAAGAGAAGAAAAGATCCTAGCCAACGATTCAATGTGGCAGGCCAGTGGATTTGACGAATTGGAAAGCTTCATGAGAGACTTCTTAATGGGTGGGACAGACTTTGGGGGTGAAAGTGCTAGACTTAAGCTTCAAACTCCTCTTTTTGTGGCCGAAGCTCTTGTGTCTGCTGCATCTTCTATGCTTACATCTGAACTAGACATCGCACAGAGTGATGCATCTTCTGTAAGGTTGGTGCGCTCTCAGTTTGAATCCT
>Ga0078972_1005132_pt1 | contig 34012 bp, 32 predicted proteins | sample YelNatPaOPGAMG01_FD_67568 | JGI IMG/M metagenome (GOLD analysis project Ga0078972, IMG submission 67568) | Hot spring thermophilic microbial communities from Obsidian Pool, Yellowstone National Park, USA - OP-RAMG-01 (SPADES assembly) (version 2) | ecosystem: Environmental > Aquatic > Thermal... | reverse complement strand
TGAACTGCCTTGTGCCGTTTGCTGAGATAACCGGGATTAAAATTAACGGTAGTGATGTCAAGCCTGCGGTCAGCCAGGTTTATTCGCAGGCGCTTGCTGCTGTTGAGTCTAAGCTTGCTGCAGGTGGAACAATGACCGTTGAGGTGAGCTACAAATCTACAGCGGTGAAGCCGGTTACGGTTGACTTCAAAGAGTTTAAGCCTACGGAGCCGAATTTTGGAACCAGTGACATCGTGATTTTTAACGCTGTGCGTCCGGCGCCGAATGAGAAGGCGCTTCATACTGAGCTTGCGAAGAAGCACAAGGTTATTACTATAGATGCTTCGCTTCCTGTCGACCCGGCTACGTTTAGGTCGGCTTTGCTTACGGCTAACGGTATCAAGACTAAGATGCTGATACTCGGGCAGGGAGCTATGTCGAATAGGAAGATTACTTTCTGGTGGAATCCGGAGTTTGACCAGATTGTCGGTACGTTTATTAAGCGTGGAGGAGTGGTACTGGAAGCTAACTCGGGTATATCGAGCAGCAGGTGGCTGGAGAGCACTCTTGCGCCTTCGAAGTTCGAGGTTGACTATCATGCTACTGGGTATGCGCTGGCAATGGACAAAGCTGACGAGAAGATGGATCTTAAGTATCGTTGGCTTCAGGAGATGAATATTGGCGAGGCAGGGAAATGGTCTGCTTACTGGGAAGGCTGGTATAATATGCCTTACCTTGAAGGCGGTGCGGTAATACGTGATCACTTCTTTATCTGGGGTGAGCAGGAGCAGCCGCACGGCGCTATGCAGTTTACTATGAAGAGTGTTCCAGGGAAGGATCATCTGATAAGAGTCCGTACGGCACCATGGCCTAAGAAGGGATTTACTCTGCAGGTTACGCAGGATAATGGACAGACGTGGCAGGATATTGAGACAGTATGGGTGCAGCAGCCTGAAGAGGGCAAGAACGGCTGGGTGGACGTATATCTGACTCTGCCTGCTAAATATGTTACGGGAGATACTGTTACATTCCGGCTTAAGGCACCTAAGGGATCGTTTGGAGGAATAGGATATGAGCCGGAGAAGTATGCATCAACAGGTGCGGCGCGGATATGGATAAGGGACAGCCTCGAGAAGCCGCCTTCGGTTGCTTCAATAGCTACCAGCAGCACGTATGCGGACAAGCTTGGGCTTCCGAACAAAGGACTTACTGCATACAGTCAAGGGCGGATATACTTCAGCGGTTTTGATTGTCCTTATCGCATACTAGGTGAGAGCAAAGCTGGGGCTATTATACTTAAACCTATAGGCAAAGGGCTTTATGTGAAAAGCGAGGTAGCGGTTGAGGAGTCGTTCCCGATGGACAACATGGTTAGGTTTGTCGAGGCGCTGCTTAATCCGACCGCGAGAGCTGCAGTGCCGCCTGTGAAATGATGGGTTAGCAGGTTATGTAGGATTGCAGGAATGAGCGGCGACCTATCCAAGGTCGCCGCTCTTGGTATATTTGTTATTCATGTCAGCATGTTCGGCTGGGACGTTTTGATGGTTGCTGACCTGTGGTTCGGATAATTATTTTTCACCAACCGTTCATTTTTGCAGCCATGGCTGACTTACGAACCCACCATTCGTTTGTTACATTGTAGGGAGGATGACGCGGATATTTGTCGGGTATTTTGGCGGCAACATGTCCATCGCAGTAGAGATAATTGTTTTTCTGTCCGTGCCACGGAAGCCATGAGAGCTGGGTATGCAGACGAGGGCTTTCTTTAGTGAACCAGCCGCGCACGCATGTCCAGTTGCCGCATCTGTAAATGTAGTCCAAATCGGCAGGCCAAGGCGGGCTTAGAGTTATGGGCATGCCTTCGAACAGGAGAATAGTTCGGCTGCGGTCTTCAATCATGCTCTCGTGTATGCCGCGCAATATCCCTATGCAGCTTGGGTAGTCTATATCTGGAGGGTCTCTTAGGTAGGAATTCATTGAGTAAGTACGCGCGGGGTATACTCCAGACCAAGTTACTTGTTCAGGACAGCACCATACCGAGCCTAGTCCTCCGTTTCGTTTGACGTAAGAGACCAAACCGCCGTTGCTTGTCTGCGACCAGTAGTTGAATTCGCCTCGCATCCCGCCCGGTGATGGGTAATATCCGTTCCAATCGGAGATATAGGATGTGAAAGCGCCGCCGAGCTGCCTTAGGTTCGAAGCGCACTGAGCTTCTCTGCCGCGTCTTCGTGCACCTACCAGAACAGGCATGAGAATGCCTGCCAGTATTATGACTACTGCTATTGCAATAAGTATCTCAGTAAGCGATATGCCGCGGCTGCTGTTTGGATGCTGCAAATTACTGCTCTTTCGGGTTGGCATAACTTAACGCCACCCTGCCGCAAGTTTACTATAAGCCTGAAAGGTTGTCAATTAATGGGTATGGGTTTTGAATATAAATTTTTGAATATAAATTGGTGTTTGTATTCGAGAGAGACGGCAGCAGGCGTAGAGCATCTACTGTTGGCTGTCAGTCGAAATAGATTATTTCAGCTTTCAGATGTCCAAAAACTCTTGCCATCTCGAACATATCTCCGGCATCGCCTTCGGTGAGCTTTATATGTGTGGCGTCAACGAATTCGTCTGCCAAAGTTGCGTCGAAAGGCACCCATTTGCCTATGTAGCTTTCTGCCCAAGCATGGTAGTAGAAGCTGCCATTTAGATATACCAACCCTGCTACTACTTTTGTTGGTATTCCTGCTGCCCTGGCTAAAGCGGCATATAGCACGGCGTAGTCGCGGCATACGCCGTATTTTGCAGCAAGTACGTCTGTTGCAGGACGGGCTATTCCTATATCCGTCTGGGGCGACATGTTTTTATGCACCCAATCGCGGATTGCAATTGCGGCTGAGTAAGCAGATTTGGTTTTTCCAACTATTTCTGCAGATTTTGCCTTGATTTTCGGTGAGTCGCAGTTGAGATAGACGGTTGGTTTAAGATAAGGGGTGAACTCTGAATCTTTAATCGGCAGATTTACTGATTTGCTGGAATCGAATTTTTCTGCTTTGATTATGAACTCTGCGGTTCGAGAGCCATCTGGTTGGTCTATCCAAGTTACATTTTGGCGTGAGTCTGAGATTGCCAGTTTGGGGTCCATTTTTCCTGACAGTCGAATTGTGAGAGATTTCACGTCGCGAGGGTTGCGTATATCTTTATCTGCTTTTACTGAGGTCAGCACGGCGAGATCGGCTGGAGGCGTGTAGCCGGTTTCTACGCCTGCCAAAGCTGCTTCACGTGTCTCAAGCTGCATAGTGAGTCCCATCACGCCTAATACTTTTATCACAGAGCCGCTTTCGGTCATCCATACTGTAAGATCGCCCATAGAAGTAGAATTGCTTACGACGAAGGTTTCGTACGATTTACCGTTCATTTCAAGCTTTTCCTGGCTGCGCACTTCTACGTCTATAGGGTCAACGGAGAGCTTTATCGGGTTGAAGTAATACATTCTTGCTTTTTGCCCGACTTTAAGCTTATCAGTTCCCAACGCATACATCGGATCGCCGACGAGGCTTGCGCCGTCGGGTATGGGTATAGTTGTATCGGAGCTTACTCCTGCGGCTATTACGTTGCATTTGATCTCTTTGTCGCCGAATTTGGCTTCTACAGAGGATCTGCGTCCGCCGGATGTCATATCAAAAGTTTCGAAGCGTGGAATGGATCGTTCGTCGGAGTAAACCACGGTTCTTACTTCTTGTTGTACCGCGGTGCCCAGCACCATAAGCCGAGTTTTTACATAAGTCTGCGCTCGGTTATATTCTTTGCCGTCAAGTTGTGCTTTATCGAAAGTGATATGGGTGTAGCCGACTTTCTGTCCGCCGACATACATACTCATCCAAGTTTCGCTCGGGGCTGCGGCAAGACACCATGCGCAGCAAATAACAATTATGATAAGTCCGAATGCGAATAGTCTAAATGTTTTCAAATAACTGCCTCCGTGGGACAAATTGGAAGGTTTTCTTTATTAATACCCACTAGTTCATTATCGGCATCAATCTAATCGGCTCAAGAGGCTTGGTTTAGATTGCTTTTTCTGCGACTCTTATTCTGTTAAGTGCACGTTTCAATGCGGCTTCTGCACGGGCTTGTTCAACGTTTCCAGCGGCTTCTGCCAAGCGTTCTTCAGCTCGACGCGCCGCCTCTCGTGCTCGTTCTATGTCTATTTCTTCTGCTTTTTCGGCTGCATAAGACAAAACCGATGCTTTGTTTTCTGAGACTTCTATAAACCCATGTGTGCATGCAATGTATGTGATGTTTCCATCTGCATGCCTAACTGTGATTTCGCCTATCGTAATCTCTGCAATAAGCGGCGCATGTCCTGCCATAACACCAAAATAGCCCTCTACTCCCGGAACAACCAGCGAAACCACTCGGTCGTCCGACATCACAACTCTGTCCGGCGTTACGATTTCCAGTGTAAAAGTTCGTTCACTCACAACTATTCAGCCTGCAGCTTTCTTGCCTGTTCTACAGCTTCGTCAATAGTTCCAACCATATAAAAAGCCTGTTCGGGCAGTTCATCATGCCTGCCTTCCAGGATTTCTTTAAAGCCGCGCACAGTCTCTTCTCGCGGCACATATCTGCCGGGTCTGCTCGTGAATACTTCTGCTACAAAGAATGGCTGCGAGAGGAAGGTTTCTATCTTTCTAGCGCGTGACACTGTGAGCTTGTCTTCATCTGAGAGTTCATCAACGCCAAGAATAGCGATAATATCCTGAAGCTCTTTGTAGCGCTGTAGAATCTGCTGTACACCACGCGCTACGTCGTAATGTTCCTGTCCAACAATTCTAGGATCCAATATGCGCGATGTAGAGACCAAAGGGTCTACCGCCGGATATATACCCCTTACAAATATTTTGCGTTCAAGATATGTTGTAGCGTCTAAGTGCGCGAACGTAGTTGCAGGAGCGGGATCGGTTGGGTCGTCAGCGGGAACGTAGATTGCCTGTATCGAAGTAACGGAGCCTTTCACGGTTGAAGTGATTCTTTCCTGCAGTTCCCCCATCTCTGTTGCTAGTGTTGGCTGATAGCCTACGGCTGAAGGCATTCTTCCAAGTAGCGCTGAAACCTCACTGCCAGCCTGCGTAAATCTGAATATATTGTCTATAAACAGCAGCACATCCTGCCCTTCGCTGTCTCTGAAGTATTCTGCCATCGTAAGCGCAGAGAGACCTACTCTGAGTCTTGCGCCAGGCGGTTCGTTCATCTGTCCAAACACCATCGTGGTTTTGTCTATTACGCCGCTTTCCTGCATCTCCAACCAAAGGTCATTGCCTTCGCGTGTGCGTTCTCCAACACCTGCGAACACTGAAACGCCCCCATGTTCTGCGGCGACATTTCGGATTAGCTCGGTTATCAAAACAGTCTTCCCTATCCCAGCGCCTCCGAACAGCCCAACTTTTCCACCTCTGGCGTAAGGGCAAATAAGGTCTATAACTTTAATCCCGGTCTCGAACATCTCAGTTGCCGGCACCTGATCTTCGAACGATGGAGCAGGACGATGTATAGGCCAACGCTCTTTGGCTGTAACCTCGCCTCTGCGGTCGATTGGTTCGCCAATCAGATTAAAAACCCTGCCAAGAGTCTCATGTCCTACAGGAACAGTGATAGGTCCACCGTTATCAATGACTTCCATGCCACGCCGCAGACCATCAGTAGAGTCCATAGCTACGCATCGCACAATGTCGTTTCCAATCATCTGAGCGACTTCGGCGATAAGCTCGCCGCTGTCGGTTTTGATTGTAACAGCGTTGAGTATTTCAGGAAGTGCATCCGGTGGAAATTGTACATCTACCACCGGTCCTATCACTGAAACGATCTTTCCACTAGCCATTAGTTCCTCCAATTATAAATGCCCATCACCGAGTGCAAAATACATACTTGCTTTTATAGGTTTGTATGTGGTCTAAGACAGCGCCTCCGCGCCGCCGACAATATCCAGCAGCTCTTTTGTTATAGCAGCCTGTCTGGCTTTGTTGTAAGACAGGGTAAGAGAATCTATCATGTCGCCGGCATTATTTGTTGCAGCGGTCATAGCGGTCATTCTGGCGCCATGCTCGCTTGCGACAGCTTCTACAGCTGCTCGAAAGACTTGCGTATCTATGTATGATGGCAACAGGCTTGCGAATAGCTTTGTCGGCTCTGGCTCGAAGATGTATTCAAGCATGCAACCGTCTTTTTCTTCCGTATATGGTTCTACCGGTAAAATTCGGAGCACCATAGGCTTTTGTACGGCTGCATTGATAAATTTCGCATATACTAGATAAACAGCATCTACTTCTTTGGATGCAAATAAATCTCTTGCGCGCTGCGCAGCCTGGCTTACATCGGCGAATCTTATGCTTGAAGCCGGAAGCGCAGAGTGAAGCTCTATAGGATAGTTCTTTTTTCTAAAGAACCCGTAGGCTTTCTTGCCCAACAGTATCAGTCGGACAGACGAAGGGTCGCGATTTTTCAGCAGGTCCATAGTCTGCTTCATAATGTTTGCGTTATAGCTTCCGGCAAGTCCGCGTTCGGCGCCTATCACGATAATCGCCGCGTTGTTTTCAGGCCGCACTTCAAGCAACGGATGTTCTACAGAGTCCAGCGACTGGGTGAGACTTTTCAGCATAAGCATCATTTTGTCTGCGTAAGGTCGTGCGGCTTCTGCTCTTTCCTGTGCACGCTTCAATCTCGCCGCTGCGACCATCTTCATCGCATTGGTTATCTGCTGAATATTTTTTACAACACGTATCCTGCGTCGTATATCTCTAATTCCAGCCATAATCTGTTACTTTCAGCTTCGGTTTGTTTCTTCGGCAGTGAACGCGGCTTTGAACTCGGCACACGCTTTGGCGAGAACCTGTTCAGTCGCGTCGTCCAAATCGCCTGTTTTTGCGATTTTATGGCCGAGATCCGGATATTTTTCTCTCATAAACTCATAGAATTTACTTTCACAGAGCTTGACTTTGCTCATTGGCAGATCATCCAAATATCCATTGGTGGCGAAATAGATGATCATTACCTGATCTTCCAGCGCCATAGGCTCATACTGCGGCTGTTTTAGTATTTCGACTATTTTTGCGCCTCGATTGAGCTGGGAGAGAGTAACTTTGTCCAAATCAGTGGCAAACTGTGCAAATGCTGCAAGCTCCCAGTATCTTGCCAAATCGAGCTTGAGTCTGCCTGCAACTTTCTTCATTGCTTTTGTTTGAGCCTTTGAGCCAACGCGCGAAACTGATATGCCTACATTGATTGCAGGACGCACGCCGGAATAGAACAGGTCGCTTTCCAGATATATCTGTCCATCTGTTATGGAGATAACATTTGTTGGTATATAAGCCGACACATCGCCGGCTTGAGTTTCTATTATCGGTAGTGCAGTCAAACTGCCGCCGCCGAGTTCATCCGAGAGTTTTGCCGCTCGTTCAAGCAGTCGGGCATGCAGATAAAAAACATCGCCTGGATAAGCCTCACGTCCTGGTGGTCTTCTGAGCAGCAGCGATACCTGACGGTATGCTTGGGCATGTTTGGATAGATCGTCATAAATCACAAGTGCATGCCTGCCGCTATCGCGAAATTCTTCTCCCATAGTGCAGCCGGCGTAAGGCGCTATATATTGGAGAGGCGCAGGGTCGCTTGCGGATGCGCAGACGACCGTTGTGTATTCCATCGCGCCGCCGCGTTCAAGCGCGTCAACGATTGCGGCTACGGTGGACATTTTCTGGCCTATAGCTACGTAGATACAGGCAACATCGCCGCCTTTTTGGTTCAGTATAGTATCAACGGCAATCGCTGTTTTGCCTGTCTGCCTGTCGCCGATTATCAGCTCTCTTTGTCCGCGGCCTATAGGTATCATCGAGTCCACAGCTTTAAGTCCGGTTGCAAGAGGCTGGTTTACAGGCTGTCTGTCAACTACTCCAGGTGCTTTCGCTTCTATATTTCGCCGTTTTTCTGTAACTATGGCGCCTTTGTTGTCTATTGGTTCGCCAAGCGCATTCACTACTCGGCCTAACATAGCTTCGCCTACTGGCACATCTATTATTCTGCCAGTGCGCTTGACTGTATCGCCTTCGCGAATCTCGTCATCCGGGCCCATCACAACGGCGCCTATGCTGTCTTCTTCAAGATTAAGCACCAGACCTTTGATGCCGTTTGGGAACTCGATAAGTTCGCTTGCCATCACGTCGCGCAGGCCATAAATGCGAGCGATGCCGTCGCCGACCTGCAGCACAGTACCGACGCCGACTTCCTCGACTGCTTTTTTATAGCCTTCGAGTTTCTTTGCCAATATATCGGTTACTTCTTCAGGTCGTATATTAACTGTCATCTTCTACCCCACGTTGTAAGTTTATAAGTCCAAAATCGTCATTTGTTGCTAGTTTCTCGCAAGAAAGTCTTCTCTGAGTTTTCTCAGGTAGCCGGCAACGCTTCCATCGAACACAGTATCCCCTACTCTTATCACAAGCCCACCAATCACTCTTGGGTCAACTTCTATTTCCAATCCTATGCTCTTGCCAAGTTTTTTTGAGAGTGTTTCGGTGAGTCTGGCGGATTGGGTTTCGTTGAGCGGCATAGCTGTTGTTACTAAAGCCTTAGCTATACCTCTTGCTTCATCGGCAAGTTTGGCGAATTCTGACTCTGTCTGCATAACAAGCGGCTCACGCCGGTTATCTATGAGCAGGCGCAGATAGTCTATTACTAAACTCGACACCTTGTTCTCAAAAATCGCAGAGATTATCTCCTGTTTTTTCGAGTTTGGAACCAGCGGAGAAAGGAACGCTTTTTCCAGATCTGGGTTAGACTCGAATGTACGCGCAACAAGACTAAGGTCGTTTTCGACTTTCTCTATTTCTCCAGATCTATGAGCGGCTTTGAAAAGCGCAGCCGCATATCTTGATGCAGCTTTGATTGTTTTCATTTACCAGACTCCAGGTTGGAGATAAACTCGTCCACCAGTCTTCGGTGCGCGTCATCGTTCATCTCTTTTTCAATCAGTTTTGAAGATGCAGATATTATCAGATTAGCCACTTCTTCTCTAAGCTCTACAATAGCTTTCTCTCGTTCTCTGGCAAGCTCTTCTTCGCCTCGTCTCAACAGTGCTTCGGCACGTTCGCGTGCGTCGGCTATTATTTCATCTCTTGCTGCTTGAGCTTCTTTTATGGCGGCTTGGATTTTCTCTCTAGCCTCAGCTTCTATTCCAGACAGTCTTTTCTCGTAGTCACGACGCAGCTCTTCCATAGCATCGCGTTCGCGTTCGGCGGCAGAATATGTATCAGCGACTTCCTTTTGGCGCGACTCGATGATCTCCATAATTGGTCTATAGAGATATTTCTTGAGCAGCGCGACTAGTATAAGGAAGCCGATGATGTTGACCACTACCAGCTCCGGCTGAATCCCTAATTGTTCCGCGAGTTGTTTCAGAATCTCCAACCGAGATACTCCATCAATCTAGACTGTTGGTTATGTTTTTGCAGCTGTTTTTATTTGGCTATCATCTCGAGCACTTTAGCAGTATCAGGCAGCTTCGGTGACAGCATGAAAAACATTACCAGAGAATAGATGACCAAGGACTCGATGAGTGCGAGCGCAATAATCATCGCTATCTGGATTTTTCCTGCAGCTTCAGGCTGCCGAGCGATACCTTCCATTGCGGCAGCGCCGACTTTGCCTTGTCCAATCGCAGCAGATAGTACTGCAATCGGCAGTCCCAGACCAACCGCAATTGCCAGCATTCCAAAGTAGAACATTCTATGCCTCCTTAATTTGCATAATTTGACCGCCAGCCTCTTTTTCTGAATGCTCTTCCTCGTGTCCAAGCATTATTGTAACGTAGGCGGCTGTCAGAACGGTAAATATAAGTGCTTGAATAATGCTTGTAAACAGCGCAAAGAAAAGCATAGGCAGTTGAATCGGTAGGTATCTTACCAAGACTATTTTGCTTGCATAGAGCAGTCCTGCTAGGATAATTATGATTTTGTCTTCGCCAAATATATTGCCGAAAAGTCGGATTGAGAGCGAAAGCGGTTTAGCCAACTCGCCTATTATATGTATTGGCAGCATAAGCGGAGCAAGCCATATCGGCTCGCCCATTAGATGTTTTATGTAGCCCAGCAGTCCATTGGCTCGAATCGCCTGGTATTGTACATAGAAGAAAGAGCAAAGAGCCAGCGCTACTGTCATGTTGAGTCCACTTGTGGGTGATTTGAAGAACGGTATTATGCCTAGAATGTTCATCAGCAGTATATATAGAAAGAGCGTTGCGATAAACGGAGCGTATTTTTTGCCGCCGTGGCCTATCACGCTTTCAATGAAGTTAAAAAGGCTTGTTACAGTGAGTTCTAGCAAGCTCTGAAGGCGGCTAGGTATCTTTTGCATGCGGCGAGTAGCGAAGAACGATACTCCAACGAGCACCGCTATAACCACCCATGACATATAAACTAGTATCCATGGGTTGCCTTCTACTAGTCCTGTTCCGCTTCCGTTATGCTCCAACTACAGTCTCCTGCTCAAGTTCAATTCGGTGGCTATAGAGTCGACAAGGGTCAGTATCAGCAGTATAAAGAAAGTCAGGGATGCGCCTGCTGCGATGCCTATTCCATCAGCCCTGCCGTATTTCATTGCTACCCAGATTATGATTCCAGCCACAATATACCTCGCCAACGCGGCAAACTGCAGGCGGCGGTTTTTAGGTTTCAAGCTTTCAGCGCTTCTGGATGCAGTCAGAGTAGCCGCCAGCGTTTGTATAGCAATCAGTGAAGCCACTGAGACTGCGGTACCAACAACAATTCCGACAGACATATTCTGATAGCCTATAAACAGGCAAAACGCGGCTGCTGCCAGTGCGATCAAGCCGGATACCGCATATACTGCTTTTAGGTTTAGCTCGTTTGGCTGGCTATGTCTAATCATCATCGCTAAGTCGCTTTGCAATATTTGCCATTTCTATAAAACCAGCGGCGATACCCATCAGAGTTCCTGTAAGCATAAGCCATGGGCTGCTTCCAAGTTTCCCATCAAGCCATGAGCCTACATACCAGCCGATTAACACCGATGCGACCATCGTAAGTCCAATGCTCGATGCGATCCCGGCTTTTCTCATCCACCCGTAATCGCCGCCGGCCATAGTTAGTAAAGCCCAGCTTTCTTACACAGTTAGGAGCATTTGCGGTGCTAACCCTGCAAATGCTCCCAGACAATTGCGCGTCACCTTTATATTTTACCACTGACTGCAAAAGACTGCAAAAATCGGGTTTGTGAGGTTTTATTTTTGGCGCATTAGGGATGTCCCATGTGTGTTTGGTGAGCCTGGCTGAACGAATTGGCGGGTGAGGTGTATAATTAAGTGATGGATAGACTGCCGACGCGGATGTTTATTTTGCGGTGGTGGTCTGGATTACATTGTTTGGAATATCAAAAACAGGATGATGGGTTTTAGTATATGAAAGTTTTTGTAACTGGCGGATCGGGATTTCTGGGGATCAACCTGATAAGGTATCTGCTTACAAAAGGCTGCGAGGTTGTATCTTTTGATATAGCGCCTTTTGATTATCCGGAGGCTGATAGGATCAGTTGGATAGTCGGTGATGTGAGGGACAGAGAAGCTGTTGAGAATGCTATGCGAGGCTGCACGCATGTTGTGCACTGCGCCGCTGCTCTGCCACTTTACAGTAAAGAGGATATATATTCGACTGATGTTGACGGCACAAGAAATGTGCTTGAGTCAGCTTCTAAGCTGGGCGTTGAGAGAGTAGTTCATATATCTTCCACTGCGGTTTATGGTGTGCCTGATCATCACCCAATCTATGAAACAGATCCGTTGATAGGTGTCGGCGACTATGGCAAGGCGAAGATAGAGGCAGAGAAAGTCTGCAGTGAATATCGCGAAAAAGGTATGTGCGTGCCGGTGATAAGGCCGAAGTCTTTCATAGGTCCAGAGCGTTTGGGGGTTTTTGCGCTTTTGTATGACTGGGCGAAGGATGGTAGAGGATTCCCGCTTATCGGGAATGGAAAGAATCGCTATCAACTGCTGGATGTTGAAGATTTATGCGATGCAATATGGGCATGCCTTACACTGCCGCGTGAAAAAGTGAACGATGTGTTTAACGTAGGTGCGGCAGAGTTTGGCACGATGAAAGAAGATTTTCAGGCTGTTTTGGACTATGCCGGTTATGGGAAGAAGGTTAGGTGTTTTCCGGCTGCACCAGCGGTTTTTATTCTTAGGATATTGGAGAAATTGAAACTCTCACCGCTTTATAAGTGGGTGTATGATACTGCTTCTACTGATTCGTTTGTTTCTATAGAGAAAGCGCAGAAGGTGCTTGGATTTTCACCTAAGTTTTCGAACAAAGCAGCTCTTATAAGAAATTACCAGTGGTATCTAGAAAACATTGATAAGTTTGCCGATGCAAGCGGCGTGTCGCATAGAGTGCCATGGAGTCAGGGTATACTGAAGTTGATAAAGAGGTTTTTTTGATTTGAAAAGAGGTTAACCGTTGTGAGCAGTCTGAATCAGACGCCTTCGGGCGAAAGGCTTCATATATCAATATTTGGCAGGCGTAATTCTGGCAAGTCCAGCTTGATAAATGCGCTTACTGGCCAGCGGCTGGCTATAGTTTCTGATGTGCCAGGTACTACTACTGATCCGGTGGCTAAGGCTATGGAAATACTGCCGCTTGGTCCGGTGGTGGTTACTGACACGGCAGGAATAGATGATACGGGGGAATTGGGTGAGCTTAGAGTAGAGAAATCGCTTCGAGTGCTTGAGAAAACTGATCTGGCGGTGCTTGTCGTAGAATCTGGAACGGAGCCGGGCGATTATGAGAATGATCTGGCGGATAGGGTTAAAGAACGCGGGATACCGATGGTTGTTGCAGCAAACAAGATTGATCTTGGAGGCGATACATCAAAGCTGGAAGAGTGGGCTCGTTCTAGAGGAATGGCATTTACGGCTGTTTCGGCGAAGACCGGATTTAACATTGACGCGCTAAAGAATGCAATAATCTCATCTGTGCCGGAGGGATTTGCTGAGCCAACGATTATAGGCGATCTTATATCACCGGGAGATATTGTTGTGCTCGTGGTGCCGATAGACAAAGCTGCGCCGAAGGGCAGATTGATACTGCCACAGGTTATGACGCTTAGGGATGTCCTTGATCACGATGCGTATGCTGTGGTTGTGAAAGAGCGCGAATTAAAGCATGCTTTGGATGGGTTGAGCAGCAAGCCGAAGCTGGTTGTAACCGACTCACAGGCGTTTCTGAAAGTTGCGGCTGATACGCCAATTGACGTGCCAATGACCAGCTTTTCAATACTTATGGCACGATATAAAGGCGATCTTGAGTTGTTTGTTAGAGGCGCAAAGAGGCTGAAGACGCTTAAGTCTGGCGATCGGGTGCTTATATCAGAGGGGTGCACTCATCACAGACAGCAGGATGATATAGGCACTGTTCAGATTCCACGTTGGTTGAGGCAGATGGTTGGTGGGGAGCTTGAGTTTGGGTTTAGTTCGGGCATAGAGTTTCCTGCCGATTTTGCAAGCTATGATCTTATAATTCACTGCGGTGCATGCACTTTGAACCGGCGTGAGATGATGTTTAGACAGAGGCAGGCTGCTCAGGCTGGAGTGCCCATGACAAACTATGGAGTCACGCTGGCTTTTGTGCATGGAATACTCGATAGGGCGCTTAAGCCGTTCCCTCTGGCAAGTCTTGTATGGAATGAGGCAGACGAGCCAATGAAGCGCCCTAGAGTCAAAGTCGAGCGTACGACTGCGATTTAGTCGCTGCTCGTTATGCGCCAGCCGCGCGCAGTGCTATTAGGGACCTGTATTTTGCATCATATATCAGCCGATTATGAGATTCTGCCCCTGGGTTTGCGGTAGCCGCGGCGTCGTACTTCAGACCAGTAAACTTCCCAAAGTCCGTGGTAGGGCGAAGTGCCATGCTTGATTTTGCGCTGGGCTATTCTGAGCGCTCGAATTATTTTGTGGTATGGCAGCTCAAAATGATCTGCGATATCCCGTGGGCTCCATCCCATCATTGCAAGTGTGGTTACGGCACTTTGAAACTTGGTAAGTCCGGCTGATGATACAGTGAGTCTAATGTGGCTTTTTAGGATATAGTGGGCGGCTGACTCAGGAAGCGCGGTATCGTCAAAATCGAGCATATGTTTTTGCTCTAGTCTGATTTTACGTGCGAGCGCTTTTTCAGTGTAGATGCGAGTATTTTCCATATTTCTGCTGATGATCGAGTCTGCGGCTTCTTCGAAGCTTTCGGGATTTTCGGTTTTGAGTTCGACTGCGGTCGTTGGATGAAGGGTTTTCTTTATCATTTGGCGCCTCCTGATGGTTTGATATAGAACATTTGTTCGACACAAGTGATTGTATTGTGTTCACTAATAGTTGTCAACAGATTCTGCGGCAATAGGGTGGGGAATTTTGCGTCAGGTAATTACGGCAGCGAGCATATTTGGGTTTGGTTTGTCTGCTGTGTGAAAGATGAGAAGATTTTTACTGATTGCAATTTTGGTAGCGGCTGTTTGTGTGAGTGGTTCGGCGGCTGATTGGCCTGCGACGCTGGAACTTGGTGGGTTCACCATAACTAACATTGTCGGAGAGACTAAGTCGGATGGAAGCGGTAAGGCAGTCGGCAGGTTTGTGGTTCCAGGCGATGGAACGTGTCCGATAGATTTGATCAAGTCGTCGTCTGGTTCGATTATGGGAACTATGCGCTCGGGGTTCAATTATGGTGGACTTCGGGTTGAGGGTAGTTTTATACTTGATAGAAGAGGGCTTGAGGGAACTGGTTCGGTCAGAACGTCTATTAAGCCGATTCAGGATGCTAATTTGAGATTTGACGCTAAGTCTGGCATAACTGGCAGCGGCAGGGTGTATTTGGGGCAGAGATTTGCGGTGCCTGTGAGGTTCGATATAAAGCCGACAGGACTTTCTTCTGTTGGAGGGATGGCTTCAAGGCAGGTTTCTACCGACACGCCGCTTGCTGTTTACACATTTAGAGGCGATGTATCAGTCTCGGCTGAAGGTACTGGAATCAAGACTACCGCCAGAGGGATAATCGAACGCAGGGGGAAGATTGGCGGGATGACGAGCAGTTTTGGTCCGCTCACATTCGATGTTGATGTAATTAGCGGAGAAGCCACTGTGAATGTGGGTGGGACGGATTTAGTTTTGGATTTGTGGTAATGCTTAGTCGTTGTGTGTTTTTGTTTCACCTGTAAGAATCTGCGCTTTTTATTTCATCGTCTGATTGAGGAACACCGAGCAATTTTTCACGGTCTGTAGAATCAGGGCATAAAAGTATTGACATTTGCATTTGCCAGCCCCATTATTTGCTGTTATAATCGTCTCGATATTGAGATGATCTTTTCATCTGGAGGATTGGAATGATATTTAGGCTCTTGGTCCTCTATCTGGCCGTTGTGATTTTGATATGCGCGCCGGTATTTGGCCAGTCTGAATGGACAATGGCCAGATACGATGAAGGCCAGACCGGTTACACGCCTGTGAAGATTGATGTTCCGCTGTCATTGAGTTGGCAATATGACACAGCGGAGTTTCCAGACAACCGATCTACTCCGGCGGTTGTAGGCGGTGTGGTGTATTTTTCGTCTGGGAATGTGCTTTGGGCTGTTGATGCTGCTACTGGCACGCTTATCTGGAGGTATCCGTCAACCGATACTCTCAGGTACTACATAAAGACAGGTATAACTGTATCGGGTGGTTTGGTGCTGTTTGGATGTACGGATGGCAATCTCTATGCGGTTAACGCGAAGGATGGGCGTATTGCTTGGACGTATATGACCAATGGCACAATTCGCTCAACTCCTGTTGTGAGCGGCGGTGTAGTATATTTTGGATCGGATGACAACAATCTTTATGCTCTTGACTTGAAGACCGGCGAATCTATTTGGGCTGGTGGGTTTAGAACAGGTGATGATGTTCAAACGCCGCCTGCAATTGGTCCGGGTGTGGTTATTTTCATATCTATGGATGCGAATGTTTACGGTGCCAACCCTGCTACGGGGAAGCTTAGATGGAGTTATAGGCTGCCGTTGTCGCCAGTTAGGATGCAGCCGATCGTTTCTGGCAATTTAGCTTTTGTGGGCTGCGGCGGCACGATATTTGTTCTCAGTGCAAAGACGGGACAGCTTAGATATACGATTAATTTGCCGAGCGATCTTACGGCGCCGCCTGTTGTGACTGGAACAGAACTTTATGTAATGTGCAGGAACAAGAAAATTTACGCTTTTACGGTTAACCAGTCTATGGCGAGGTCCAAGTGGACGGAGCCTGCGGATGTGGGCATTATTTCTTATGCGCCACTGACGGTTGCAGGCGATATTATATTTGCAGTTACTCGACGCGGGACGGTGGCTGCTTATTCGACAGAAGACGGCAGGCTTCTTTGGAGGCAGGTTCTTTCGCCTAGCCAGATAGGTATGGCTGATAATATAAGGCAGGCATTTACCAATATATCGGCGCCTGTGGCTGTGGCGGGAAATTCGCTTTATGTTATAGCGGACGATGGTGCACTTAGATGTTTCAAGAATACTGCTGGAGACAAAACGCCACCGAGAATTTTCAACGTGGTGCCGACACCTGGTACGGCTATGTCTGGATTGCCGCCGGTGCTTATATCTGCAATGCTATTTGATGACACTACGGGTATAGATCCATCAAGCGTTAGGCTGCTGATAGATGATCAGAGAGTTGATGCGACGTTTGATCACACTACGCTGACTCTTACTTACGAAACGCCACTTACAACGCCCACTCAGAAGTTGAGCGATGGCAGACATTTTCTGACTATTATTGCCAGTGATTGGAAGGGCAATGAGCTTAACTATAAGTGGTCATTTATTGCGGATAATTCACTTCCGCCTAGGCCGGTTCCTAAGTCTGTAAAGCAGAAGTCGCGCACTACCGGCGGTTCGACGAGCCAGCCATCAGGGTCGGGAGCTGGCACGACTCCAAGCGGTACTTCAGGCACATCTACTCCGAGCGAGACGATTGCCCCATCTAGTGGACCGCCTACACCTCCGACTGGTGGGCCTCCGATGCCTCCGCGCACACGGCGTGATCGTCCAACAGATACGCAAGGACCGGTTGATTAAGTTGACCGTCAAGCTTGGAAGATTGTTGGCTTCGGCGGAAGATTGATGGGTGAATCGGAGCTGCGAAGTTGGTATCGGCTCAGCAGGCTTGAGATCTCGCCGCGCAAAGTTATATCTCTGCTCGATGCGTTTGGAGTTCCAGAGGCAATATTTGCGGCAGGTGAGGCTGATCTGTGCGCTGTGGATGGTATCAACAATCGCACGGTAGAGAAATTGCTTGCGCCTGAGCCGGAGTCTCTTGATAGTGAGCTGGAGGCACTTGAAGATCGCGGCGTTAGAATTATTACAATTCGAGATCCTGATTACCCTGTAAACCTCAAGCAGATATATGATCCTCCGATAGTGCTTTATGTGCGCGGCAGCTTTAGGGAATCGGACAGGTTTGCGGTGGCGATTGTCGGCAGCAGGCGAGCATCTATTTATGGGAGGTCAATGGCTGAGAGGATTGCGCATGATCTTGCTGTAAGAGGGATTGCTGTGGTAAGCGGTGGCGCGAGAGGGATAGATTCTGAAGCTCACAAAGGTGCATTGTCGGCTGGCGGTCGTACTGTTGCAGTGCTTGGATGCGGTATAGATGTAGATTATCCACCTGAGAACGCCGAACTTTTCAACAGAATTGCCGAGTCTGGTGCTGTTGTGAGTGAATTTCCGCCGGGATCACAGCCTGAGGCGTGGAGATTTCCGGGGAGGAACAGGATAGTAAGCGGACTGGCATTGGGGGTTTTGGTTATACAGGCACCGTCAGACTCGGGCGCGCTGATAACATCTTCTTATGCCGCAGAGCAGGGACGAGATGTGTTTGCGCTGCCGGGTAATGTGGATGATATGCGCAACGAGGGATGTCATGCTCTGATTCGTGATGGCGCAGTGCTTGTGACTTCGGCTGACGATATATTGGAAGCGCTTGGATTTTTGACAACAGAAGAGAGAAGCCCACAGGTAGAGATGGAGATGGATTCGCTTTCAGGGAATGAGAAGAAAATTGTCGGCATTCTTTCACTGCAGCCGAAGCATGTTGATCAGATTATACAGGAATCTGAGCTGTCGGTGGGAGATGTTACTAGTGCGCTGACAATGCTTGAGATGAATGGCATAGTAAAAAGGGTGCCGGGGAATGCGTATGTGAGAGTTTTGTAGCTGGTTATTTGTGTAGAGAGAGCTTTTTTTGGGTAATCTCAGAAAGGTTGTGTAAGTTATGAAGGATTCGGCAGGTTGGATGTAGAAGTTTGTTAGTTGAAAGCCAGAGGCAGAATGTTTCATTAACTAAAGGAGGATATCAGATGAACAAAAAAGTTATTGATTTGTTGAATGAGGCGAGGTCTCGCGAACTTCTTGCGATATCGCAGTATATGATAGAGCATTACGAGCTTGAAGACAAAGGTTTCGGAAAGCTTGGGGATGAGATCAAAGCCACTGCGATTGTTGAGATGAAGCATGCAGAGGCGCTTGGTGAAAGAATCTTGTTCTTGGGAGGAACGCCGACGACTAAGCCTGAGGGTGAAGCGAAGAAGGGACTGAGCATTGAGGAGATGCTTGATATTAATATCAAGCTTGAAGAGAGCGCAATTAAGATGTATAACGATTCTGCAAAGGCGTGCGCTGAGGCAGGCGATATGATATCGAAGCAGCTTTTTGAGTCTCTTCTGAAGGATGAGGAAGGTCATCTAGATGATTTTGACACGAAGAAAGATCGTGTAAAGAGTATGGGAGATACATATCTGGTTACTCTGCTCGACTAGTTTCTAAACTTGGATTTGCTGATAAAGCCTGAAGCTGATTGCTTCGGGCTTTTTTATTTTGTTGCTGTACTGAGAGTGGTAAATCAGTTTAATCGGATTTTTTGAAGGTTTTGGTGTTTTGGTTGGTCTAATGGTTTGGCAGGGAAAATCTTGGGTTATATGCGGGAGGCATAAAAGATGAAGCTCAGAGATATTCGTGAGATAGTAGTGTGGGCGAGTGCTGCATTGATAGTTGTGGCTGGTGTGTTTTGGGCTAGCGCTGCGTTCACGCAAGAGGAACGTGGCGCACAACCTAATATATTGGATGGCTGTGTAATTACTGCAATCGCCGCTCCGGCTGACAAGCCTTATAGTATTGAGCTTACTATAACTGCGGAGAACACTGCGCCGACTGCCAAGAATCTTGATTTCGATATCGAGGTTGTGCGAAACGAGTTTGTCGGTAGTCCATTTACTCGTGTGTTAAGTCCTTTGGATTTCAAAGCTGTGGTTGAGCGTAGTGAAAATGTGAAACTTGTAGTAAGCGCGAAAGGCAGTGCAAAGAAGGTTATGGTTATACCGATTGACGCTCGACCTGCTGAAGGCAAAGAAGGCAAGGCTAGCGGCGTGAGTTATTACGTCCAAGTGCCCGGCGGCAAGGCGGCTATGGTGCTTACTGGGTTCAGTGCTGATATCGCTTGGGCTAAGAAAACGATAGATTAGAAGATGAGAAACCGTATCATAGGAATAGCTCTTGGCGCTTTGCTCGGCGTTATTATGATAGCATGGCGTGCCGAGCGCAGTGCAGCGCCGGCGTGGAATATACTGCCTGAGAACTCAGGTGCGATTAGGACAGTTGCGTTTCAATACACCAGAGATTCTTCGCGGGTGACATGGGGATGTATTGCAGAGTTTCTCAGGCAAGTATCGCATGAAGTTGAGATTATAGCTATTTGTGGGACAAATGACGACGCGGATGATCTTAGGTCAGCGATTGCTAGGTTGGGAATAAACCCACAGCATGTACGTGTGGTTGTGGTTGGGGAGCCGATTACTGGCTGGTGTAAAGATCGATTTCTGGTTGCAGATGGAAGTATAAAATCTCTTCTTTTGCCAATACAGCCCGCAGTTTCATCATCTGCTAGGTTAAACGATTCGCTCTCTGCACGGGCTGTTTCCGGAGCTTTTCCCAAGAGATTTCGTGTTATCCGAACCTCTTTTCATTTTGACGCCGGTGATATTCTTGCGACTGAAGACTCGGTTATCGTGAGTGAGGTGCTTTTTCGGAAGAATGATAACCTGCCGGATTTGGCAGGTGAGATAGAAAGGTTGTGCGGCAGGAAAGTTTTGGTGTTGCATGATGTGCCAGAACATCATATAGGGATGTTTGCAGCGCCGCTTGATAAAGGTGTGGTTGTGGTGGGTGATCCGGATATCGCAAAAGGGATATGGACGGATAAAATAAGCAGGCAGTTGGGAAAGGCTGATTTTTCCGATAGAGCTGTGAAGCCATTTCTTAATGCTGCATATCAACTTAGAGCTGCTGGGATGCATGTTGTGAGGGTTCCAACGGCATATATAGAGCCCCAGGTTTATATAACCTATACAAATGGTGTGTTTGAGACACGCGGCGGTAAGCGAATTGCCTATGTGCCGTGTTACAACGTGCCAGAGCTGGATGAAGCAGCTTTCAATGCCTACAGGAATGCAGGATGGGAGGTTAAGCCAATTCACGTCGGCTCGGTTTATAAATACCGCGGCACTATCGGCTGTTTAATAAACGTGCTTGAACGTTCGGAATATTGAGTCTGTGCTATCGCTTTGGTTTCACTGCTTCAATATGCACTGGCACTACGGAATTTTTGGGCAGAGGTATTATTAAACCATCCGAGCACTCGTCTGCGTTGGCTTCTGCGATTTTCTTGAAGTTGGCACTTATTTCATACTTGCCTTTCGGCAGTCCTTTTACTGTTATTCTAGCTGTAAGATCAAGCCCGGCGTTCTCTCGCAGAGTAAGCACTATTTTCTTACCTGCGTAATGTATGTCAACGCGATCAATTCTGCCGACTTCGGTTTCTATGCATATATCAAGCGGGCAGATTCGCACGCGTTTAGCTATCCCATCGTGAGGTATTATGCCAATATGGTGTTTAGCGTCGCCGTCAACGTCACAGCCGTAGCCAACAATGCCGAAATCCGGGTCATCAACAGCGTATGAGCAACCCATATCGTAGAGGAAATACATTCCGGTTCCCATCTCACTTGACCAAGGGTCAAACAGCATCCGCTGAGGCTCCCATGAGTATAAGTTATGCGCAACGCCATCTGGTCTAATAAGCGCCCAGTAAGCCAGATAGCCTCCATAGCCGATCCGTAGGTCATCTATGCATCCTGAGTAATTGAAAGAGTCAAGAAGCGGTCTTGCGTTTTGGCTGGTCATATAGTTCAGGCAGAGTTCATCCGGATAAGGATATTTGCTACAGCCCCAACCCCATCTCACATCACCGCCATACCACCACCACGAGAACTGCCTGCCGCGAGTAGCGCGTATCATCGAGAGAGCCGGAGAAGCTCCTGATGCGCCGCCGGCGTACTTTTTCAGGAAGTAAGCCTCGGCGTAGCCGGTGGTATCGAATGGGAATTCAGATTCATAAGGATAGTCTTTGGCTAGAAAATAGTCAGCTTTGGTGCGAGTATGCGACTCAATGCGGTTGGCTTCGTCTTCGCAGCCGATTTTTCTCAATTTTTCTACCAGCTCCACAAAAAAGCATTCGCCGAAATTTCCGATTGTGCGTGCGTTGTTTTTATACATTGGCAGCTCATAATAAGCAAGAGCTGTATGGTATGCCATCATCAGGTATTCAGTGCTAGTTTTATATCTGGTCAAGCCGTATCGCTCGGCTATTTTGGACAGCGCAAAATAAATATTTACGACATGCGGGTAGTTGAATGAGCGTGTGTAATCTATTTCGGCTTTTGGGTCATCGCTTAGGCTTGAAGCAACTTCGTAGGTGTCTGTTTTTTGAAGCCTGCCGAATAGAAAATGCTCTACATAATACTCTACCGCGGCAATCTCATCTGGGTTTGGGTCAACTACATTTTTCCAGACTAGAGGCAGGACATCTGCGAACCCGATCTCATCCGAGCCGCCTGCCATAAACTCGTATCTGGGGTTCATCACCACGCTTGATGTTTCAGCGTCCCACATCAGAAACATCCCATCACGCCACCCATGCCCTCTCACCTGTTGATTGCTAGCTACGTGTGACGCATGGGCATTGGAGAGCTTTTCTATAGGCTCAACAGCCATAAAATGGAGATTGGTTGATTCGCCTTGCTCGTCGGTTATGGTGACGTTTCGTTGTCCAGCCTCGTTAAATCGTATTTTGTAGATGCCTTCTCCAGCCGGCTTTATATCAACCGTTTTATCGGCTGTTACAGTAACTTTCTTCTTGCAGCGTGCTTTTACATATGCAGTCATATCGGTTGGGATAACCATGCCAGGGATAACTGATATGTCTATTTTGCCATCGTTCAACAGAACATTCCCTATCTCGTCATAGCTGTGGATTAGCTTTATCCCAAATCTCAGCGACAGCTCGTCGTTCGGTGGGATTGGATATTGGGTATGTCCGTTAAACCACTCTTTCCAGCATCGTGTTTCGCGGCTTGCAAGAGAGTAAGGGAAAACGTTTATCAGTCCTTCCCATCCATCGGGTCTATGGCCATACTCATCTATGTGCGCTATGGCTTCGAGTTTTGAGCCTTCCTTGCACCAGATGAGTAGATAAGGCGGTCTGCCGCCGAGCGGTACAGCAAGTATCCAAGATGATCCCCCGCCTATAAACGAGTGCAACTGCACTTTTCGCTCATATATCTCGCGCAGGTCAACTTCGCCTGCAAAGAAAGTATTGAGTGTAATCGGCAGCCCAAGCTCGCCGAGCATAAGGGTGAGATTGCTTCGGTTGCGGATGTTTATTCGCCATTCAACAGAATCTTCTAATGCTGAGAATGTTTCGGTTATTGCTGGATTCGCAGGTCCAATCTGCTCTGGCGCTCCTGGATCGTATTTAACGGCTACTGTTCTGTTGTTTGGTGCGCTGCATCTTCGAATCGGCGCCGATTGGGCAGTGGTCATAGATGTCCAGGAAGTGTCGCCTTCGAATCGGTATTTTAGAATTATATCTCCCAGCCAGCGATGATCTGGTGTAGCGATGGCATTTAGGTTGTCAGGGTTTCCTGCGAACTGAACAGGGTTTTCACTTTTTGGATCGTGTATCCCCCATATCGTGCCGGTGCTTTTGTCAATCTCTAATGAAATATGCTTTGTTCTAAGTTCCCAAAGCCAGTGTCGATCGGCAAGAACGCCTGATTTTGGTACTTCGGGCACAATGAAGAATTTCTTGGAAAGCGATTTTAGAATGTCTTCCCCTATGGATATCTCTATACCGGCAACATACTCTCCAGGTTGGAGGCCTTGAACGTCAAGGGGGACGATTACGTTGAATTTTTCTCCTTTATGAAATGCGGCATGAACAATTGTTACCCTCGAAGGTGTTCGTGCAGTGATTGTCACGTTTAATGTCTTCCAAGCTTTGCCATGCACAGCCGCGCGTATATTCCCGCCGGTCTCAATAACAACCCCGCCGTTCCCATAGTGTTCTCCTAAATATCCTGCTCCAGTTTTTACAGCAGGTTTGTCAGATTCAAGGGTTAGTTCGGCTGTAAATGGTGAGCTTAGGTAGTTGAAAATATTATTCGCAAATGTTGCGAGGTTTCTATCCAGATCGTCGGCGTCAAACCTGAAATTATGCATTCCGACTGCTATAATTTGGCCGCAGCCATAGTCCCATTCGACAACTACTTTTTCGCCTTCCACAAATCTGGCACCCCAAGTGGCAATCGCTAGAACCCTGCCTTTTGCTGGAGTAGTTTCAAGCCAACGAGCAGCAGCGAATGGCTTGACGATTCCTCCCGGTGCTACATGGAATTGTTTTGGCAAGTCTTCGAAGATAGGATGTTTTATGCGTGCCACATAGCCATTGTTGTAGAAAAATTGCTCTTTTCGATGGATAACAGCGTCCGGCGCATTATCTACTCCAATCGGCTCAACATATTTTGCTCCTATAAGCGAAAGCAGCAGTCTGCCGCCGGATTCTACGTAATCTCCAATCTTTGGAGCAGCTTCCAAAGCGGCTAAAGGCAGGTTTTCGCTTTCTGAATAGTAATACCAAGCGGCATCGTAGTTTTTCAGGCGGTCTGCGTTGGCGAAATTCAGTATATCTACGCTGTAGCCTGCATTTGTTGAAAGCCAATCGAAGGCAGCTTTCTCAAGTGGTGGAAGTGTTTCTATATCGTCGCGATGTGTTAGAAAAGCAATTTTCTTACGCAAGTTTGTCATATCAATCAGTCTCTTTTCAGTAATTTTGTGATTTCGTATTATATACTAAACCAACTCGCAGCCGCAGTTATTAGTGAAAAGGTATCAGAAAGTTATTTTTCACTGATGGCGGAGATGGCTTCGGTGAGATTTACTGCGCCGGTGTAGAGCGCTTTGCCTAAGATGACGCCTTCAAGCCCTTTCGAGCTGAGCGGCGCAAGTTTCAGAATATCTTCCAAGTTGCCTATGCCTCCGGATGCTATGACAGGAATACTAACAGCGTCAAGAATTTGTTTTATCGCAGCTATGTTTACTCCGGAAAGCATACCATCTCTGGAAATATCGGTGAAAATGATGCGTTTTGCGCCCATTGTTTCCATTTTTCGCGCAAATGCAACGGCATCTTCTTTTGTATGTGACTGCCAGCCGTGCACGGCTACAAAGCCGTCTAGCACATCTATACCTATAATAACGTGTTCGCCAAACGATTCTATCATCGCCAGTGCGATGTCGGTATTAAGCGCGGCGGAAGTGCCTATGATAACCCTTTCTACGCCCGTATTCAGCACTGTTTTTGCAGTTTCAATGTTGCGTATTCCTCCGCCTAACTGCACCGGCACGTTTACTGATTGAACGATTTTGCTCACTACTTCCAAGTTCTGCGGACGTCCGGTTCTTGCGCCATCTAAATCAACGACATGAATTCGCGGTGCGCCTTCGTTCTCCCATCGTTTGGCTGTTTCGGCAGGTTCGTCTGAGAAAACGGTTTTGTTATCAAACCTGCCCTGCACCAGTCTTACACATCTGCCTTCTATTATGTCTATAGCGGGTATAATCTGAATCATCTTTCGAGCCTACCCATATCAGCAAAGTTGCGAAGCATTCTAAGCCCAACAGCGCTACTTTTTTCGGGATGGAACTGTGATGCGAACACATTGTCTTTCCATATAACAGAACAGAATTCTTCACCGTAGAAAGTTGATGCCGCAACCCAATCTTTAGGCGGCGCCGGATAGAAAGAATGCACGAAATAGAATGAAGCCCCATCCGAAATGCCTGCAAGCAGAGGACAGTTTGGCGCTTTTATTGATATAGTGTTCCACCCCATATGCGGCACTTTTAGTCCTGCAGTGGAATCATCCGGCTTCTGGTTTTGGAAAAATCGGACAACTCTTCCTGGTACAATCCCTAGCCCTTTGAATATACCTTGCTCTTCGCTTTCTTCCAACAGTAGCTGCATTCCAAGACAGATTCCCAAAAACGGCTTTCCGGATGCCGCAAAGTCTCTTAGCGGCTGAACAAGATCTAGTCTTTCCAGGTTTGCCATTGCGGCACCGAACGCACCAACGCCTGGCAGAATCAGTTTTTCAGCGCCAGCTACTTCGTTAGGGTCTCGAGTAAAAGAAACCTGTGCGCCTAAAAGTTCAAGCGCTTTTTGGACGCTTCTCAGGTTCCCCATACCATAGTCAACGATTCGAATCAATGATGTTACTCTCCAACAGTTGCATTCTAATACAGCGCATCAGGTTAAAGTATAACAGAGGCGAGGGATTTGGCGAAAGGTGCAGGGTGATTATCGTGGTATAATTTATGTCGATATGAGATTCTATGATGCAGTAGTTATAGGTGCTGGGCATGCGGGATGTGAAGCCGCGCTTGCAGCGTCGAGGCTTGGCTTAAGGACGCTTGTCGTCACTATATCACTTGATCGCATAGCTTTGATGCCGTGCAATTGTTCGATTGGAGGCCCGGCGAAAGGACATTTGGTGCGTGAGATTGATGCGCTCGGCGGCGAGATGGGGCTTGCATCAGATGCGGCATGCACACATATCAGGATGTTGAATACTGGCAAGGGGCCTGCGGTTAGAGCGCTTAGGTCTCAGGAAGATAAGAAGCTTTACAGTGAGTATATGCGGCGGGTGATGCAGTCGCAGCGGGGACTTGAGCTTATCGAGGCTATGGTGAGCGAGATTGTCGTAGAGAAGACTGTTTCTGGACTCAAGCGTGCTGTGGGCGTTCGCACTTCGGATGGAACTGAGATTGCCGCACGTACAGTTATAGTAACTACTGGAACATTTTTGAATGGTGTTATTCATATAGGCGAGAAACGGTTTCCTGCTGGACGTGCAGATGAGCCGCCTTCAAACGAACTGAGCGATAGTTTGAGGGAGATAGGTTTTGATCTGGGGAGGCTGAAAACCGGTACTACTGCTCGTGTGGACAAGAAAACGATAGACTTCGACAGGGTTGAGGAACAGAAGTCAGACGAAGTGCCGAGGGCGTTTTCTTACATGACGCCTTTAGTTAAAAGGGATTTGCTGCCGTGCTGGCTTACGCATACTAACGAGCGCACGCATGAGATTATAAGAGCTAATCTTGAGCGAAGCGCGATGTATGGAGGGAGAATAGAGGGGGTAGGTCCTCGCTATTGTCCGTCTATAGAGGATAAGATTGTAAGGTTTTCGGATAGGCAGAGCCATCAGGTTTTTCTGGAGCAGGAAGGTTGGGATACTGATTCGGTTTACGTGCAGGGGCTTTCTACATCTCTGCCGGAGGATGTGCAGGCTGAGTTTATTGCTTCGATTCCTGGCCTTGAGCATGCACGTATTATAAAGCCTGGTTATGCTATTGAGTATGATTTTGTGCCGCCTACGCAGATAAAGCCAAGCCTTGAGTCGAAGGATATTCAGGGGCTGTTCTTAGCTGGACAGATAAATGGCACCTCTGGTTATGAAGAGGCTGCGGCGCAGGGACTTTTAGCTGGTGTCAATGCAGCTATGTTAGTGCAAGAAAGATCGCCGTTGGTTATCCAAAGGCACGAAGGTTATATCGGCGTGCTTGTTGATGATCTGGTTACTAAGGGAGTTAGCGACCCGTATAGGCTGCTTACTTCTAGAGCGGAGCATAGGCTTGTGCTTAGACATGATAACGCGGATATGAGGCTTACTCCAATCGGTAGAGAGGTAGGATTGGTAACAGACGAAAGATGGAGAATATTTAAAAACAGGAAGCAGGCGGTTGAGTCGGAGCTACTGCGGTTTCGCAGAACAATGGTTAGCCCGACGGATTCAGGGAAGCTTGCAGAGATTGGGGTAGAGTCACTTGGCAGGCAGATGAGTTTGGAGGAAATTTTGCGGCGGCCTGAGGTTCGGTACTCTGACATAGCTGGAGTATTTGGCGGTGAGCTGGACAGTGAAAATGCTGAGCTTTTGGAGATGGAAATTAAGTACCGCGGCTACATAGAACGGCAGATGAGAGAGATTGAACGTGCAAAGCGGCTTGAGCATCAGGAGATACCTGAGATATTGGATTATCATTCTATAAGGGCGATTTCGTCGGAGGCGAGAGAAAAGCTTTCCAGAGTTAAGCCCAGAACTCTTGGACAGGCATCACGAATACCCGGCGTTACACCTGCTGATGTTGCGATGCTGTCTGTGCATATTCATAGGTTTGCTTGTTCTAAACAAAAAGTTGATGTAGGCTGCGATTTGTGTGTGAAAACACTGGATGATGCGGAAAAATAACAATGCACGACAGAACAAATCAATAACCGATTCGACGGAGGCGGCGTACAATACATTACGCCGCCTTTGTCATGAAGGCGCTCAATCGCTTGGTATCAATCTAACCGAAGCGCAGTTGGTGCAGTTTGAGAAGCTGACTAGTCTGCTGCTTAGCTGGAACAGCAAATTTAATCTCACACGGATTACTGAGCTAGAAGATATTGTTGTTAAACATTATGTTGATTCGCTGAGTTGTCTTGCCGCTGCAGATATTGCTGAGGGTGCGTTGGTTGTTGATGTAGGGTCAGGTGCAGGGTTTCCTGGGTTGCCGTTGGCTATAGCGAGACCTGATCTCAGGATTACTTTTATTGAGGCGACAGGGAAAAAGGTGCGGTTCATAGCTGAAGCTTGTCAGGCAGTGCTTAGTAGGGAGCCTAAGATATTCTCGTTGGAACAAGAGTGTGGTATGCAGGCTTTGGATATTGGTGAATGTGTTACTATCGTGCATGGTCGAGCTGAGCAGGCAGGGAGGATAAAAGCGTTTAGGGAGAAATTTGATGTAGCGGTTGCACGGGCGCTTGCTAGGATGCCAATTCTTGCGGAGTACTGCCTGCCGTTTGTTCATGTAGGTGGAATTGTTATAGCTATGAAGGGACAGCTCATTGAAGATGAGCTGCGTGAGGCTCTTCGGAGTATAAGTGTGTTGGGAGGTGGGGAGCCTTCGGTGTGCGAGCTTGTGCTGCCGGGTACGGAGATTGAGCGCAGATTGGTGGTTATACCTAAAGTCAAGCCGACGCCGTCTTTGTATCCAAGATCGTCAGCAGAGATAGCAAGGAAGAGGGTTAACTGAGTTATCGTCTGTGATTTAAGTGGAGTTTTGCTCTGACACTGTCAATCAGCGTGTCAATCAGAAAGTATGCAAGCCACAAGAAGCCGCCGAAGCCAACGATTAACAACGCTAATTTTGGTCGGCTAATGAGCATTGAAACCGACTGCCATATATCGTTTGGGCGTTTCAGGACGTCCCAGCTGTTGAATCTGAGAACAAGTCCAAGATATACACCAATCGACATCAACAGAAAGAGTGGCAGTCCGTAAATCCAGAGGATTCTGCCCGATCTTTTCATCATTTTTGCAACAGGTCTTATCGCCAATGTGAAAGCTAGCATGCCGCTTGCGCTGTAAAGTGTATAGGCGGCGGTGTAGATCATTAGAGCTGGTTTTAAATCAGGCTCGGCGCGAGAACGCAGAAACAGGTTGCTTGCATCTAGGTTGTAAAGGAAATGTCTCCATTCAGTCAGCAGATAGCATGTGTTGGGTAGGAAAACTAGCCAAGCAGCGCCGACAACAGTAAGTAAGATTTTCCTTAGATGTCTATGTCGTCTGAGTCGTGCAATCGAGACCAGCAGATATGCCAACAGCACGGGAATCGCTGCCAGCATCAGGTTCCACGCTACCCATGCCGGAGAGCCGCAGGCATTTATGATTTTGAGAAAATGGTTTTCCACTGCCGCCTTATAATCTAGAACTGCGCCAAAAGCAATTTTATCGGACCGAACATGTAGTCGTAAGCCGCCTGTATTTTATCTTCTACTATGGCAAGGTCGTTGAACGGTTTAGGGTGTTGAACATCTAGCTCTACATAAAGCTGGGATAGATCGCTGAAGAAAGGCTCTATTCGAACGTCATGGATACCGTCTTTGTGAAGCAGAACACGTACGCCTACACCCTGCCTGCCCTCCCCCAGCACATCTAGTTTTTCGGCGAATGAAGAAAGCACACGGTCTTCCATAAACTGAGCTGCCATTGGAGCTTCTTTTGTAGGCACGAAGGCTACCAACTTTACGCCAACAGTGATAAACTGAGGGACTTTTAGATGTTCTTGGATTATCTCAAAAATGTCAACGCACTTTTCTTTTGTCAGTTGAAAGTGGGTGACTGATTCGTTTACCTGCATCCTGGTTTGTTGGATGAAGCAATCGCCGTCAGGGTTAGCCATTCTTGCGCCGTCAGGAAGATGTTGGAGTGATTGATATGGGTAGCGTTCGGTTATGGCAGTATAGATGCGATTTATATCCACCGGTTGGAATCCAAGCGGCGGATAAAGCACTCCGGCTGTAAATCTACGAAGCGTAAGCAGGTCAGGGTTCATAATCAGTATTACTCCGGCTGCACGGATATATGAGCGAGGTCATTCTAACATGAAGCAGTGCCAGACTGCAATCATTGATTGAAGTGGTTTGACATTGGGGGGCTGCACTCGTATAATCAAAGCAGATTGATGGAGTTTGGATAGAAGGGGTTTCGGTGTTGCTTAAGCCTGAAGATTTTTTTGATCTTGAACGCTGTGAGTTTCGCGCGATTTTCGAAGGCTGCGAGTTTGTATGGGAGCCGCTTAGGCGCATAGGTGCTTTTGTGCTCGAGTATATAACGGATTTCGATGGTGAAACCACCATACTTGGAGATGTAAGAAGCGGCGCTTATATAGATGATAAAAACAGTGTAGTTATTGGTCCTGGCACTATAGTTGAGCCTGGGGCTTATATACAGGGTCCTGCTATTATCGGTGAGAACTGCCAAATTCGACATGGGGCTTATATACGCGGAGACGTGATAATCGGCAGTGGCTGCATAGTTGGACACGCCAGCGAACTCAAGAATGCAATAATGCTTGAAGGTGCACAAGCGCCGCATTTTGCGTATGTTGGAGATAGTATATTGGGACACAAGGTTAATCTGGGCGCCGGGACTAAGCTTTCGAATGTACCTGTGACCGGTAAGCGTGATCCAGCGACTGGTAAGCGGGTTTCTATAAAGATACAGATTAACGGCAGGGAATATGATACTGGTTTGCCAAAGTTTGGTGCGATTTTGGGCGATGAGGTTCAGACTGGGTGCAACTGTGTGACTAATCCTGCTACGCTGATAGGTCGGCGTACGTTGGTTTATCCTAATACATCGGTTAGAAAAGGCTATTATCCGCCGGATAGCGTAATCAAACTGCGGCAGCAGATAGATATAGTGCCGCGCAGCATCTAGCGTTTCAGATTCTTCTCGTAGTAGATATTCACAAAGAATTGATTTTTATGGTTTGGGTTGTTTCTGTACTGGATATATAGTATACTGGTACCGAAATACTTATTATTCAGGGTGGCTTATCTGATGGGTACAATGCTTAGAATCTCGGATGCGGCTTCGCTTGCAATGCACATGGCTGTATATCTTGCGGATCATCCAGACAAAGTAGTTTCTGTTCAGGAGGCAGCGTCTGCTCTTGGTGTTTCGGATAATCACCTCTCTAAGGTCTGCCAGCGGCTTAAGAAAGCAGGGATTTTAATGACAGTGCGCGGCCCGCGCGGCGGATTTATTCTGGCTCGCAAACCGGATGATATCACTCTGCTTGATGTTTATGAAGCTATAGATGGTTGTGCCAAGCCTCAGCCGTGTTTGTTAGGTCGTGACAAGTGTGTGCGCAGCAGGTGTGTTATGGGCGATTTGGCGGCGGCTGTGAATGAGATGGTTATGGATTATTTTGCCGGCACTACAATCGCCGGCGGTTCTATAGATAGCAGGGATAGCAAGAAAATCAAGATGAGGAGGAATGAGTCATGTCAACAATGTTCTGCTACCAATGTGAGCAGACGCTGAAGGGAACAGGGTGTACGTCGCTTGGTATCTGCGGCAAAGATGCGGAGACGGCGACTATGCAGGACGTGCTGCTCTATGCTGTAAAAGGCATATCAATGTATGCCCATCGCGCAAGGGAGCTTGGTGTATCCAGTCGTGATGTAGATGTATTTACCATCGAAGCTTTGTTTACTACGGTTACAAACGTCAATTTTGACGTTGATCGTGTGATGGAGATGGTTTACAAGGCGGTAGATATGCGCGGCAGGGCAAAGGAGATGTATGAATCAGCGTGCGTCAACGCCGGCGCTGCTCCGGAATCGCTCTCTGGGCCTGCTGTTTGGATTCCTGCATCTGATAAATCTGGGCTGCTTGCTCAGGGGGTTGAGGTTGGGATAGAGAAGGATAAGGAGCGCTACGGCGAAGAGAACACTGGGCTTAGGTATCTGGTACTTTATGGGCTTAAGGGCACTGCTGCGTATGCAGATCATGCACAGATATTGGGCGTTGAGGATGATTGGGTTTATGCCAAGTTCCATTATTATCTGAATCTGCTTACGCGCGATGAATTAAGCACAGATGAGCTTCTTGGTGCAGCTCTTGGAGTTGGTGAGCTTAACCTAAGAGTTATGGAGCTTCTTGATGCGGCGAACACAGGAGCTTATGGGCATCCTGAGCCGACGGAGGTTCGCATAGAGCCTGTGAAAGGCAAGGCTATACTTGTATCTGGTCACGATCTGAAGGATTTGGAAGAACTGCTCAAGCAGACAGAAGGCAAAGGGATAAATGTTTACACTCACGGCGAGATGCTGCCTGCGCATGGGTATCCGAAGCTTAAGGCATACAAGCACCTTGTTGGCAACTACGGTGGGGCATGGCAGGATCAGATGAGGGAGTTCGAAGCATTCCCAGGTGCTATACTGATGACTACAAACTGCATACAGAAGCCGAGGCCTTCGTATATTCACAGAATCTTCACTTCAGGACTGGTCGCATGGCCGGGGGTTAGGCATATCAGCGACAGGAATTTCGCGCCAGTGATAGAGGCTGCGCTTGCTGAGCCAGGTTTTGTGGAAGATGGTCCGGATCGCAAGATTATGGTTGGTTTTGGACGAAATGCTGTGCTCGGCGCTGCAGAGGCAGTTGTAAATGCGGTGAAATCTGGAGCTATAAAGCACTTTTTCTTGGTGGGTGGATGCGACGGTGCTAAGCCGGGCCGCAGTTATTACACTGAGTTTGCTCAGAAAGTGCCGGAAGACTGCGTTATATTGACGTTAGCCTGCGGCAAATATCGGTTCAACAAACTGGAGTTTGGCACTATAGGTGGTATACCAAGGTTGCTGGATGTAGGACAGTGCAATGATGCTTACTCGGCGATACGAATTGCCGCAGCCTTGGCAGAAGCATTTGGCTGTGATGTAAACGATCTGCCGCTTTCACTTGTGCTATCTTGGTATGAGCAGAAGGCCGTGGCTATTTTGCTTACGTTGCTGTATTTGGGTTTGAGAAACATAAGGCTCGGACCTAGCATGCCGGCGTTTGTTACGCCGTCGGTTCTCTCTGTATTAGTAGAGAAATTCAATATCATGCCGATTAGCACGCCGGAGGAAGACTTGGCTGCGATAATGGGTTGATGATCTTTTAGTCGGGCTGCGTATTTTTCGCAGCCCGACCTGTTTTTGCAGCGATAAGGTATTTGATGACAGTTAGATTCTGCTTGGCGCTGTTGCTCTCAGGATTCAGCTTGAGTGCGATGTAAAATTCCTTCAATGCTTGTGAGTAATTTCCTTTTTTTGCTAATGCAACACCTAAGCCGTTGTGAGTGCTGGAAGAATTAGGGTCTGATTTTAGCGCTTTTTGGAAGTAATAGATGGCTTCATCTAGTCTGTTGTGTTTTGTGAGCCAAACGCCAAGGTTTGTGTTAGCTGTGGAGTAGTTTGGTTCTATTGATAACGCCACTCTGTAATGTTTTACTGCCTCGTTTGATTTTCCTTCGTCTGCAAGCACTGCTCCCAGGTTGTTGTGTGCTATATAGTTGTTTTGCGTGCAGTCTATTGCATGATTAAAGAGAGTGTGGCTGTTCTTCCATACTTCGACCTGAGCATGTGAGACTAATGCAAGAGATAATATAATCACAGCCGACACTGTAGCGACACACGTTTTGCCGATTTTAGTGTTCAGTAATTTTATTCCATAGGCGATAATTATGAAGATGCCGATCAGCGGCATGTAAGTATATCTGTCTGCCATCCCCTGGCAGCCTACTTGAATTAGTCCTATTACGGGTGCGATTGTTATCAGATACCAGAACCAGCCGACGGCAAGATATGGTCTTCTTTTTGCTTGAGATATGGTAAGCATTGATATCGTGATTATTGCAGCTCCGGCTGCGATCACCTGCCAAGCAGGCAGTGTGTTTTTGGGGTGTGGATATGGCACGGCAAGGTTAGATGGCCAGATCATCTTTACAATGTAAGCACCGTAAGCCCAAATTGCATTAGCTGTTCTAACGCCTATGCCGAGCTGTTCAAGTGAGTTTACTGCGCCGCCTTTCTGTTGAGCGATTATTGTTATAACAGCAGACGCAGCCGACATCGCAAACATAGGCAGTTTTTCAACGATGAGTTGTTTCCAATCGTTTGATGTCTTGACTCTAT
>Ga0078972_1005131_pt1 | contig 34013 bp, 23 predicted proteins | sample YelNatPaOPGAMG01_FD_67568 | JGI IMG/M metagenome (GOLD analysis project Ga0078972, IMG submission 67568) | Hot spring thermophilic microbial communities from Obsidian Pool, Yellowstone National Park, USA - OP-RAMG-01 (SPADES assembly) (version 2) | ecosystem: Environmental > Aquatic > Thermal... | reverse complement strand
CCTTTCCCTTTCTTCATCTATTCCAAGTCGCGGCGAATCTAATTCCAGTACTTCTACATTGTAAGGCGTCCCGAAACATCTTTGCGTGAGCTCCCTAAATTGCTTCATCCTTTCTGCGTCTTTTAACATATCAATGTACACTGATCCGCTGGTGAATTTTAGTTTTATAGACCCATCTCTAGATCCATCAAATACACCATGTTCCAATATGGAAAAGAGTTGCGGTTTTTCCTTCCCTAGCCACTCCATAAAACTCTTCCACTTGGTTATATCTATTGTTTGTCTTTTGATGTAATTTATATCTTCGCGCCTCTCATCTCTAAATCCAGTGTGGCTAGGACTGGCGATATTTACTGACTCGCCCTTTTTGCTCGTCTCCTTTTTTGAAGGTGCCTTTTCTTTCACCGACAAATCGCCTGTGGCGGGTGACCCATTAAGGAGGCTAATAGCACTTTCAACCTTTACAATCAGTTCGTCCAAACGCTCCCTCTCTTCAACGCCGGAAAGTTCTGATACCAGCAATTCCACAAACATCTTTTGATATTTTGTTCTACCCACCTTTTCCAGCCCCTCATAACACAGTTCGAACATCTGTTCCAACTTCGGTTTTCCAGCTAGTTTGGAGACCTCTTGTATAAACGCCCTGTCTTCTGAAGGGATGTGTATTATTGAGTTTTCATCCGCACTGATTTTGTATACAAGGATTTCGTGCAACCACACCGCCATGTCTTCTACCAGCCGGACCAAATTTCCACCGCTTTCATAAACCTCGCTCACAATCGACAGCGCCCCTTGCGTATTGCCTTCTATGATATGCTTTACAAGTTCGCGTAGTTTACTTCTGTCTGCAAAGCCTATCATCTCCTTTATCGCATCGTATGTAATCTTATTTCCGGCGAATGCTACTGCTTGATCCAGTAGAGACTCCGCATCCCTCATGCTTCCGTCCGCTTCCACTGCGATTACAAATAGCGCATCTTCATCTATGGATACGCCTTCTTCTTTTGCTATCTTTTGGAGGGCATCCATTATAAGAGGTGGCTGTATCCTCCTAAAGTCGTAGCGTTGGCACCTAGATAGTACCGTGGGCGGAATCTTTGTTGGTTCGGTTGTGGCGAGTATAAACACAACATGTGGCGGCGGTTCCTCAAGTGTCTTTAGGAGTGCGTTGAACGCTGCGGTGGAGAGCATGTGCACTTCGTCTATGATATATATCTTATATCTCCCTCTGGAAGGTAAGTACCTTAAGTGTTCTCTCATCTCGCGGACGTCATCTACGCTTGTGTTTGATGCCCCGTCTATTTCGAAGACGTCCAGATCCTTTCCTTCGGATATATCAATGCAAGATGCGCATTTTCCGCATGGCTCCTGTGCAGGGCCTTTCTCGCAATTTAGCGCCTTTGCAAGTATCCTCGCTACAGTTGTCTTACCAACGCCCCTTGTGCCTGTAAATAGGTATGCATGGTGAAGCCTTTTGGCAGAGATGGCATTTTGTAAAGTTCTTGTTACATGCTCTTGCCCTATCACCTCAGAGAAGTATTGAGGCCTGTATTTCCTTGTTATAACCTGATAACCCATCGGTATCCTCGAACCTTTAAAAAGCGCTTTGGAACAAAATCAAACAAACCGATTTTAGGGAAAAGAAGTTTATACGAGATATACCCCTGCGTCAACCTCTTCGAAAATTCGCTCCTTTCCCCAACTCTTCGTTGATGGGGACGCCCTTTTTGCACAAGGGACACTCCTCTGCACTCCACGAGGGTAGAGAAAGCTCGATGAGCGGGTCTATCCTAACTCCCCCCACATCTACTTGGGTTACATTACCCCTGTTGCATATTGCTGCGATTCCAACGATGTCCCCCCCTAACCCCCTTATTAATTCGACAACCATCCCTATTGATTTGCCGGTTGTCAGTATATCTTCAGCCAACAACACCCTTTTTCCTCTTATGAAGTTGGAATACCCCCTCTTTAGTACATAACCTCCGTTGCCTTTTTCCGCAAATACCGCCAGCACCTCCCTCCCTTCTTCCTTTGAGAGGTGATATGCGACCCATTGTGAGAGGATAATTCCGCCTCTCTCTGGTCCACACACAACCTCGATGCCCATTCCTACATGTCTCTTTGCCATCTCTGTGGCGAGCTTTGAAGCGATGGATGGATGGAGATATATTGCATCTTTGTTCACATAGTCTGAACCATGCCTTCCGGAGGTGTATACAATGTGGGAATTTCTTACAATTGCGCCCACATCAAGGAGCAGCTTATATATCTCTTCCTTATCCATCGCCTATCTCCTCCAGTATCTTTTGTATTGCGTTGACTGGGCCACCTATTTTCTTGGGTGGGTTTACAACCGCCCTTCCGATCACTATATAATCTGCCCCCAACTGGAGCGCCTCTGCCGGCGTAGATATCCTCTTCTGATCCGGAGAGCTTGCCCATACAGGACATATCCCAGGTGTTACAACCTTAAAATCCTGACCACACTCTTTTTTTATTGCTTTTATTTCATGTGGCGATGCCACGACGCCGTCTAGGCCCGCCTCCTTTGCCAGGCGCGCGAGTTTCAACACCTCTTCAAGCACAGAGGTATTTTCTATCCCTATATTCTTTAGGTCACTTTCGGCAAAACTTGTGAGCATAGTTACCGCTATGATTACTGGCGGTTCAGTTCCAATCTCACTTGCAGCCGCCTTTGCTGCCGCGACCGCCCTTTGCATCATTTCTCTTCCCCCAAGTGCATGCAGGTTTATCATCCAGACACCGCTTTTTACAGCGGCGCGTACAGCGGCAGCAACCGTATTTGGTATATCAAAGAATTTTGCATCCAAAAATATCTTTGCGTGGGAAAGATAAGATACAAGCCGTTCGATGCCGTATCTACCTATTAGCCAGTGTCCGACTTTGAATCCACCTACATAAGGTGAAAGCGTTGAGATAAGTTGTCTTGCCTCATCTATATCCTCCACGTCCAGCGCAATTAGTATTCTCTCTCTAGGCTTCATGCGACTCAATCTAGAACAATCCATCTTATAGGGCAATAAAAATCCTAGAAGACAAATGGGGTGGTATTCAATTTTCCTTGATAACTTCTGTCTTAGGCGGTATTTCAAGGTTCAGTACGCATGATGAGCAAAGGCCTAGAAAACTTTGTCTCAGAGTTTCCTTATGGAGGCACCTCCACAGAGTTGATGGAGCACTATAGAAGTCTGTTAAAGGAGAGGTTGGGATTTATTGCCGTATCTCTGAAGATGCGGGACTTGGAAAAAAGGATATCTGAGGTTGCACGTGAGCGATTTCCAGTCACCATCGTTGGCAAAAGAGGTGTAGGGAGAGAGACTGTGGCGCGGGCGATACACCTTGAGGGGCCATCGTGGTGGAGGAGATGTTTTACAGTTGACCTTACGGGGTATAGTGAAGCGGAGGCAAAAAGGTTGCTAGTCGGTTATAGAGAGGGAGGCCTGTTTAAGGAGACAAGGATAGAACAGGGCATCTTTCAACTTGCGGCACGGTCCACGCTTTGCTTTTCTAATTTTGATAGTTATCCAAGGTCTGTCCAGATGCTTATATTTGCCGCATGGGAGTCCGGCAAGTTTATAAGAGGTGACACAAACAGTGAGGAGAAGTTTACTGCGCGTCTCATATTTCTAGTCCAAAGGCCGCCAAATGAACTCGTAAGACACGGTGAGATAGATGAAAAGGTGGTGCCGATGCTCTCTGCCTATGAGATGCACGTTCCTCCGCTTTCAGAGCGGAGAGAGGATATATTGCCGCTTGCAGAGAAATTCCTTACAGAGGCCTCGAATATATTGGGTCTTCGCAGAAAAACATTGTCCAGAGAGGCTGAAAGGTGGTTAAAAAAAGCACCTTGGACCCAAAACATTCCGCAACTCAAAAAGGTTATATATCTTGCGTATCTTACTGCGAGTGATGAAGAACTTAAACCGCACCACTTTGCCCTCCTTCACGATGACAATATAGTGGGCTATGAAAAGGCACAGCTCGAAGAGATAGGCTTGGCCGAGGTGGTAGAGAAGAAGCTTGAGATATTCTTGGAGAGGCTTAAAGGGTTGGACACCTTGGGTTTGTATGATGTAATAATATCCAAGGTAGAGGAACCGCTGATAAGACTTGTGATGAACTACACTGGCGGAAATCAGATTAGGGCGAGTAGGCTCCTTGGCATAAATCGGAATACACTCAGAGCGAAGATAAGGAAGTATGATTTGAAAATAAAAAGAGGGAGGGGAAGATGAAGGATAGATGCAGAGGTTTGATAGCAGGTCTTTATCTTGTATCGGACAGCACCCTCTTTGGCGGCAGGGATTATATAGACCTTGTAACCTCATTTGTAGCAGGAGGGGCTAAGGTTGTAGAATTGGACGTTTTAAGTGACAATTACATCTGGAGTGAAGAGGTGTTTGCTATGGCTATGGATATAATGCGCCTCAAGAAAAAGTATGACTTTACATTCATCGTGGGTGATTATGTAGATGTGGCTGCAGAGGCAAAGGCCGATGGCATAATGATAAGAAGAAACAAGATTTCTGTAGGTGAGATAAGAAAAAGAGTTGGGGATAGGCTGCTCGTAGGTTGTTGCGCGCATTCTGAGGAGGAGGCGATTTCCAAGATAAAGGGGGGCGCTGATTATCTCTTGTTTGGTCCAGTATTTCCCTCAAGGGATTTTGAGGCCGACCTTTCTCCGCAAGGTGTGGGTGTTTTGGAGAGGGTGGTTGGGATGTCGGACATCCCCATTGTAGCAGCAGGAGGCATAAATAGGGAAAATATAGATAGCGTGCTTGCTACCGGCGTTCGTTCTGTTTCCATCATATCCGCAATTCGGGACGTAGACAATATGGTAAAGGAGATATCGTTTTATCTAGAAAAGATTGCTTCCTTTGCAAATAAGGGATTGGAATAAGAGATGGCAACTATACTAACAATTGCCGAATCAAACCCTTCTGGTGTGGATGGGGTTCAGGCAGATCTAATGATATTCGAGCGGCTTGGCGTCAAAGGAGTTTCTGTGATCACTGCCATCACTGCACAGCAGAAAAGTGGTGTCATGTCTCTAATGTCGGTGCCTCAAGACATCTTGGTTAGTCAGCTAATGTCTATTTCCGATATAAAATTTGATGCCATAAAAGTGGGAATGGTTACAAGTGCCGCTACTGCAAGGACGGTTGCGTGGTTTCTAAGCAAGTACAAGGATATACCAATAGTCATAAACCCAGTATTTTTATCGCAAGCAGGGGATGTGTTGATGGAAAAGGATGCGGTTTTGGTATTTAAGGAACAGCTCATGCCGCTTGCGACGGTAGTTGTAGCAGATGCAGAAGGGGCAGGGACGCTCGCCGAGATGCGCGTATCTGATATGCATACTATGGAGGTGGCGGCGCGGAGGATACATGGCGTGATGAAGGGTTTTAGGCCGGAAGGCTTTGGCAGATACGCTATTTTGGTGGTGGGTGGGCAATTGCATGAGGGGTCAGCAGATCTCTTATATGATGGTAGAAATATATTTATAGTCAGCGCACCTGAGGAAAAAGGGATGGTAAGACAGGGCGTGTATTCCTCGGCAATCTCGGTATATCTTGCACGGGGCCTTGGTTTTCACGTGGCTGCGAACGAGGCGAGGCGTTATATAGAGACTAAACCCCTATTTCAAGATTAGGCTTGCGAATGGGTATTTATCTCGCGGGAGAGGGAGAGTACCAATTGAGATGTCCTCGTATATTCTCTCTCTGGATCTAGATCTGGTTCAATATTAGAACCCGCATATACATGCGCGATGTTTTGTTTTAACATCATTATCCTTACGGCTTGACTGAATTTTGTGCGCCCATCTCCGTTTATGTAACCGATTACGCCGGTATAAGCATACCGCGATTCCGGCTCCACCCTTTTTAACCAGTTGTTTACCTCAAATTTTGGGGTACCTGTCATGGTGGCAGGCGGCATGAGCGCTGAGAGAAGTTCAGATACAGGCATCCCTTTTTGTGCCCTAGCCTCTATTTTGTTCACTATATAATGCGAACGCATGTCGTGTCTTAATTCAAGATCGCCGGTCTTTACATCGTCTAATAGGCGTCTTATTGGCTCGATCTCATCTGCTAGCATTTTATTGCCTTGCGCATTTTTGAGTGACTCTTTAAGGACTAGATTGTCCATGATCTTATCAGCATCTTTTTGTATGCTCTTTAACACAACATTGTAGGTAAATCTGGTCCCCTCCAAGTTCATCACACAATTGGAAGATATAGATGAGATTTCAAAGTCGCCGCAGCGAAGGAAGGAACTGTATGGAGTGGGATTTTTTGCTCGGAGCAGTTTATGAATCTCCCAACCGCTCCGCATGGTAGGGAAGTGGAAGTGCTTGGCTATGGTGACGTTTGACCAGACCTTGTTTGCCATCTTTTGTCTTGCATACTCAAGCGCAGCAATATATGCGCCCTCTTCAAATGACGAGGCTGGTTCTTGACTAAATTGCGCTGGATATAGGGAAAAGCGACTGCTTGTGTCTTTGAAGGTCTTTCGCGCCAACCTCTCTTCAATCTCATCACACTTGGCGATTGCCGTCTCTATGTTAGGCCTTCCAGATTCATCTATACCCAGCGAACTGAGTAGACATGAATTTTCCAGATGGTCATATATAAAGACGGTATCGTACAGACCAAACCATACATCCGGAAGTAGGTATTTTTCCCTGTTCCCTTCAGGCCAGCTGTGGCCGATAAAACCCACCAGCCCGCCAGAGAACGGGAGATATGGATCAGATTCAACTGACCTAATGGTAGATTCAAGTTTTTTAAGGGCCGACTTTGGACTATCTATGTAGCGCCTTCCATCTTCCCAAATCATACCTCCTGTACTTGAAAAGACCTTTACTGGCCTTATTCCAAAGATGGAATACCTTCCTTCAGGGTGGCTTCTAAAACTAGAATCTAGAAAAAATAGGTAGGGCTCGCTTGAAAATTTTTCTATTAGATCTGCAAACTCACCACGTATCTTTATTTCACGGACATATGGGAGCTTCATGTGGCCCAATTGAATCGCAATCTTGCTCCAAAGTCAACAAAAACTGCTTTTGTGAGAATATAATTTGCGTGGAGATAAAAGGCATGGTAAAATAAAAAACATGTCTTCTAGAAGGGTAGGGTGGAAGTGGTAAAAGAGCGCGCAGCAACGTTACAATTCTTGGGGGCAACAGAGACGGTCACCGGTTCCAAGTTCCTCCTCTCCAATCACCACATGAACTGGTTTATAGATTGCGGGCTCTTTCAAGGTTTGAAGGAGTTACGGCTTAGGAACTGGTCTCCGCTCCCGATAGATGCCAGCGCAGTATCTTATGTAGTCCTTACTCATGCCCACATAGATCACAGCGGTTATCTTCCACTCTTTGTGAAGAATGGATTTGAAGGAGATGTTATAGCGAGCGAGCCTACCGTAGAATTGTGTAAAATTCTGCTGCCGGATTCTGGCTACCTTCAGGAGGAAGATGCGAGATATGCCGCAAAGAAGGGTTTTTCAAAGCACGCCCCTGTGCTCCCCCTCTATACCTATAATGACGCTGTGGCCACATTCCCATACTTTAAGGCGGTTGCGGATGAAAGAGAAGTGAAGATAGATGGCGCCTCCATATCCCTCTATCGCGCCGGCCACATCCTCGGCTCGAGATTTATAAAGGTGACGTTTATAGATTCTGGCAAGACTATACTATTTGCTGGCGATATAGGGAGGTACGATGCACTCATAACTCGTGAGCCGGTGGAATTTAAAGATGGGATAGATTATCTCGTACTTGAATCTACGTATGGCGACAGGGTTCATCCGAAGGAGGATATATTTGAAAGGTTTGCGAGGATTATAAATACAACCATCGACAAGGGCGGCAAGATCTTGATACCAGCATTCGCCGTCGGCAGGACGCAGGATATAATTTATATCTTAAAAAGACTCCTAATCCGGAAGGTGATTCCGGAGGATATAGCAATATACCTCAATACGCCGCTTGGCATAGATGCAACAGACATATACACAAGGTTTGCCAGCGAACACAAGATATTCAAGAGAGATGAAGGGGCATCTGTGTTTTCTATGCCAAACCTTAGGCTTGTAAAGACGGAGGAGGAATCCAAGGCGTTAAATGCATTAGACCATCCGGCCATCATTTTGTCAGCGAGCGGCATGTTGGCGGGAGGTAGGATTCTCCATCATCTAAAGGCCTATGCCCATGATCCGAATAGCTGTCTTATCTTAGTTGGTTTCCAGGCGGCTGGGACGCGTGGAAGGGCGATACTAGATGGGGCAAATTCCATCAAGATACACGGCGAAATGGTGGATATAAGGTGTCGCGTAGAGTATATAGAGTCTCTGTCGGCGCATGGAGATAGAGAGGATATATTGAGGTGGCTCCATGCCTTCGACAGACCGCCCAGGCAGATATTCCTTGTTCACGGAGAAGAGAATGCCATCACCTCCCTAAAGGAGGCTATAGAAAGGGATTTTAAAGGAGTAAAGGTCTCAGTTCCAAAATTTCTAGAGAAGAGAGAGATAGTATAGACAAAATCACTCAGTTGAAAATCTGTTCAAAAATGAGATTATTTTATTGCCCAATAGTTCCTTGTCGTGGTCTAGGACAGCAACATGCCGTGAATTCTCAAGTATTACAGTTTCCACCATCCTGGTTCTTATTACATCCTTGAGTATTGCCACATTTTTTAGTGGCGCTACCTTGTCGTACTTCCCGTGTAGTATGAGGATGGGAGAAAATATTTCATCCAACCTTTTTAACACAATCTTTTTTAGTTTGAATAATTCCAAAACAGACGCCGTTGCTATTTTGTCGTAGCTCTTCTCCATATATATTTTTCGGCCCTCTGGATCGGCGACACTCTCCTCCCAGTTTTTGCCTACATAGCGTACGATGTATTTAATGGGGGTGTATTTGAAGATTGGGTAGAGAAGTCTTTCTACTAACGGCGTAAGTACGAGGGGCGTTCCTATTGATACTGAGGCCATGAGGTCTAACTTCATCTCTTCAGCGAGGAGGAGTGAAAGCAGTGCACCTAGAGAAATGCCTACTGCTGAGACCCTGTCTGTTTCTGCCTTGAGCCTCTTATAGGCGGAATAAACATCTTCATACCAATCTTCCCACCTCACATCCATAAGGGCGCTTGGTTTTGAGCCGTGCCCCTTCAGTAAAGGTGCATCCACCAGGTATCCAGCATTGCTAAGTGCATCGGCTATATATTGCATCACGGCCGGAGTTCCCGTAAGACCGTGTATCAGTACAACCCCACCCTTTTTACGCGAATGGCTCATAGTCTTAAATTAGCGTACTTTTGCAGCCAGTTCAAATATTAGATTGCATATATCATCGGGTTTGACACCAACCACTTGAACATCCTTTGTAAAAAAGGCAGACACCCGCTCTTGTAAGTGAGAGAGATGAGTGTTTGCAAGGTACCCTTCCAATTCTTCCAGCTTCTCTTCGGGATGCATAAAAAAATCGCCGGTAAACCGGACCTCCCTTATTACACTGCCGGATGGATCTAGGGAGAGGTCACATTTTATAAGTTTGCCGCCTTCTACCTTTTTGCTACCTTTTAAAATTCCATTCGGCTCTTTCATATCTTTCCTTTTCAAGTCTTTTTGCGTCCCGTTTTTCACCTTCACTTAACTCGCCAGGACGGAGTCGTATACCAAATGCCTCTTCAAAGCCATATATCATAGCGCGCTCGACATCTTTTAAATCCACATCATTCCTTGCCGCCCTAATAGATGTGACGCGTTCCGAAGCGGAATTTATCAGCTTGTCCCTTATCTTCTCAGATGGGACTTTTAGAAGACTAAACATTAGTTTGAGGTCGACATCATATAGTATAGTGCCATGTTGGAGGGCGCCGCCATACCTTCTTGTATGCGCGCTACCTGAGATCTTTTTTCCGCCCACGCATATGTCATTGATGGCCTTGAATTCGGCGTCTATGCCAAGCCTTTTTAATCCGCGCACGATACCACTACACAGCACACCATAACTCTCTCTGATGTCTTTTGAAAGCATTGGGTCAGATTCTCGCATGACAATGGAATATGTAATTTCCTTCATCTTGTCATGAAATACGGCGCCTCCTCCCGTTATCCTCCTTACCATGTCGATACCATGCCTTTTGCATGCCTCTACATCTACCTCCTCATTCATGCTTTGGAAATAACCTATAGAGACTGCAGGCGGAGACCATTGGTAAAATCTAACCGTTGTCGGCGAAGTTCCATTTGCAACGGAAAGTAATACCGCTTCGTCTATCGCCATGTTTGAAAAGGCATTGTGTTCGCCTGTAAGTAAGAGACGCCATTCAGACATAAGCTCTCCACCTAACCAACGGCAATATAACACATCTATATAATACATCTATGGGCCATGACAAGTGGACAAAAAGAGATCCTTGACCAACTAATGCTAATGTGCTTCCCTTGTCACAATGGAGCAGAGAGGTATGTGTAAGAAGATCATATGCCCAGGGAGTTTCGACCCCCCTACCGATGGGCACATAAACATCATAAACCGCGCCTTAAAGATATTCGATTACGTGATTGTTGCAGTTGCAGTGAATAGATCCAAAGAACCGCTCTTTACGCCAGAAGAAAGGGTGGAGATGCTGAAAGAGATCTTTAAGGAGTATAAAAATGTAGAGGTGGATATGTTCGAGGGTCTGACCGTTGACTATGCTAGGAGGCGCGGTGTGAGGACTATCTTGCGTGGAATAAGAAATATGAGCGATTATGAGTATGAGTTTCAGATGGCGCTTGCAAACAAGACATTAAATCCTGATATTGAGATCATATTCATGATGACAGAGGGTATATATTCCCACTTGAGTTCATCCGTGATAAAAGAGGTCATAAGGTTTGGCGGAGAGAGCCGTGGAATGATACATCCAGTTGTAGAGAAGAAACTAAAGGAGAAGCTTTTAAAAGGATGAAGATCTCTAAGAAGTTATCAAAAATAAGCGAATCTGAGACGCTAAAAGTTACTGAGCTTGCCGGAGAGCTTAGGAGGAGTGGTGTCGACGTTATCAGCTTCAGTGCCGGCGAGCCAGATTTTCCAACACCGACCCCTATTGTAGAAACCGCAAAGAAGGCGCTGGATGATGGTCTTACTAAATATGCCCCTACGCAGGGAATACCAGAGCTTCGAGAGGCGATTGCGTCATCCATATATGAAAGGACTGGCGTCAAATACGATCCCTCGGAGATAATAGTGACATGTGGTGCAAAGTCCGCCATATTCTTGGCTCTCAGCGCAATCCTCGAAGATGGCGACGAGGTCATCATACCTTCCCCGTATTGGGTCTCTTATCCGGAACAGGTGAAGCTAGTCGGCGGTGTGCCGGTTATTGTCAAAACGAGTGAGTCAGATCGGTTCAAGGTAAGAGCGGCAGATATCAGAGATGCCATAACCAAAAAGACGAGGGCGCTTATCTTGAACTCGCCTTCTAATCCGAGCGGCGCCGTCTATAAGAGGGATGAACTTGCAGAGATTGCTGAGATATGCAGTGAGAATGACATAGCAGTGATAGCAGATGAGATATATGACAGGTTGGTCTATGATGGTTCGTTCTCCTCATTTGTGTCGTCTCATCCAAAGGGGAGGGATATTGCGATATACATAAATGGATTCTCAAAGGCCTATTCTATGACGGGGTGGAGGGTTGGTTATGCAGCGTCAAACCGCGATGTAATTCGGGCGATGACGAGGTATCAGGGGCAGTTCCTTACATGTATCCCCCCGTTTATCCAGAAGGCGGCGGTGGATGCGCTTCGTCTCCATCCCGAAGAGATACTGAGCATGGTGGAAGAGTTTCGGAGGCGCAGGGATATTGCTACAAGGCTTATTGATAACATACCGGGTGTGAGCTGTATAAAACCGGAGGGGGCATTCTATATCCTCATAAATGTGGAGAGGCTTATTGGAAGATCGTTTGGTTCTTTTAAGATAAATTCAGCAGGCGACCTCGCCCTCTTCTTGCTTAAAGAGGCTGGTATTGCAGTGGTTGGGGGAGGCGCCTTTGGCGCGGAGGGTTATATTAGACTTTCATTTGCCACATCTGAGGAGAATATAGTAAAGGGTTTGAATAGGATGAAGGAGGCAGTAGAGAGACTCATATAAAGGAGGAGATATGAAGGTATGGAGTGCAGATGAAGATGTGAAAGGCATGCTTTCAAAGTATGTGAAGATAAAAGATGGTTCACTTACCGTCTTGGATGACCGTGGGCTTAGAGAGAAGATGTGGGAGATTGTGTGGAATGCGGTATTCAACACAGACGAGTCCATGAGGACGTTTGCTAGGTGGGTCATATGGGAAGCGGCTGGCGCGCTAGGTATCGTGCCTTCTTCCATCCATGATTTGTATATGGCTAGGGCGAGGGGTGAGTATAGCGGGGTAACAGTACCGGCCATAAATATAAGGGGGATGACATTTGATGTGGCGTCCTGTGTGTTCAGGACACTTATTCGCTGCAATACCAATATGTGCATATTTGAGATAGCGCGTTCCGAGATAGATTACACAATGCAAAGGCCATCTGAATACGCAACTTCTATACTTGCCGCGGCGATTCGGGAAGGATATAGGGGGCCGGTCTTTATTCAGGGCGACCATTTTCAAGCGAACTTGAAGAGATGGAAAGAGGATCCAGCGGGCGAGATGGCATCACTTAGGGCCCTTATTGAAGAGGCGGTTAATGCCGGTTTTTATAACATAGATATAGACGCCTCTACGCTGGTAGACATGTCTGTAGCAGATGCTTTAAAACAGCAGGAGAATAATTATACTGTAACTGCAGAGCTTCTTCACCACATAAGGGAGATAGAGCCGTCTGGTGTTACAATCTCTGTCGGTGGCGAGATAGGTGAGGTAGGTGGCAGAAACAGCACAATAGAGGACTTGATTGCATATCTGAGTGGACTGGACAAACTTAAGGAGAGATACGGCATTGACAGTGGATTGTCCAAGGTGAGTGTACAGACCGGCACATCCCATGGCGGCGTTGTCCTGCCGGATGGGACTATTGCAAAGGTGAAGATTGACTTCGATGTATTGTCAAAGCTTGGTGCAGAGTGCAGGAGGCGTGGAATAGGTGGCGTGGTTCAACATGGCGCCTCTACTTTGCCAGATGAGGCATTTCATCACTTTCCGAAGCATGAGACATTAGAGGTGCATCTTGCCACCGGTTTCCAAAACATCATTATGGATAGTAAGCACTTGCCGCATGAATTTAGGCAGAGGATATATAGATGGTTGAATCAGACCTGCCAAAGGGAGCGAAAGCCGGACGATACAGACGAGCAGTTCTATTACAAGACTCGAAAGAAGGGATTTGGGCCATTTAAAAAGGAGTGGTGGGGGCTGAGCGATGATGTCAAAAAACCAATTATGGAAGAATTAGAGGGCGTGTTTGAAAAGATGTTTGCCGAGCTTGGCATTCGAGATAAAAAAGGGCTCACTGAGAAATTTATAAAGACGCCATTTCACCACAAAAGGCCAGCGGTAAACCTTGGATCTTTGTTAGAATAACTCTTTGTTTATAGATATGGCGCTCCCCTTCGGCTTATGAGGTGGTATTGTCTCCACCTCCCTTTGGATCTGCTTGGCATCTTTCGATTGCTGGTTTGCCGACCCTCCAATATATTCCACTTGTTGCCTGGATATCCTCCACTTCTTGGTATACATGGCTTCAAAGCCGTTACCATCCGTGTCCACAAAGATGGGGTTGGCGAGCGCCCATGCCGGTGCGCCGCTTTTCCTTAATATCTCCAGATTACCCATCTCCATGTCTTCTGGAAGTTTACTGGGGTTATCTGCATCTATGAGGGCGCGTGTTACATATGGAAACAGGGATTTAAAGCCCTCTGTATCATCTGTGCCGCGCGCCATTACAACCACCCACGAGTCCTCTTCTAAGTTCATATCCAGCTCTATGTGGGCCGTTATCTTTTCGCCGTCGTCATGAAAATCTTTTAATGTTCCGTCTTTTAATCTGAATGAGTATGTTGGTTTGTAGTAGTACCGTGGGATATGGTACGGTTCGAAGAATTTTTTGGGATCCTTTGCCACCCCTTCGAACGGGAGGAGTGTAGTATCATCTGCTGGATACGGTTCTGTATTTACGAACACCTCTACAGTATCAAACCATGCCCATGATGGCGAAGAGACATCTATTGTTAGCTTTATCTTCTTCCCGTGTATTGTCTCGCCTACAGATGCCGTCTCGCCTGAGTCATTCGTTGCCTTCACGCGTATGAATGGGCCTGCAGATACTATGACCTTGTGTTTTCGGATAGACTCCAAATATTCACCTATACTGAACTGAGACACCTCACCGACGCCGTCTTGTGGGTCAAAGTTGGAGGCAACAAAGTTCCTGGGTGCGCCGATGGGATCCGCGATTTCTCTGTGGCTATCCGAGTCGCCTGTGGCGGTGTATATAAGCCCCAAATTTAGCAGATTGAACCATGTGGGGAGTGCGGATGTGAGGAGGAGGTTATCGTGGAGTTCTGGTCCTATCACGAGTTCTATGGTGTCGAAGTCGGTTATCACGGTATCACTTGAACCGAAGGGATAGGGGTAGTTGATAGCGCTCGCCTTTGGGTGTATGCGGAGCGAGGCTGGGTCTGCGTAGCTTGTAAGCGGCGGAATCCGAAAGGCATCGTAATATAAGGGCGTAGTTACCCAACCACATACTATAGGAATAGATGTCACCTGATCTGCTATATGGTTTACCTGTATTATCGGGTTTAGTGGATTTGCCCTTGCCCAATCTACGATGTCCTGCGGTGACATGACATAGTCTGGTCCCGGTCCGTATGGAAGGTCTGAATCTTTAAAACTCCAGTCGAGCGCACCACCAGATGGGAGTGTGGGGTCCCACTTCAGTGGAAAGAGATTTATGTGGCCTATATGGTTTGGGGAGACCTCTTGGCCGGTAATGGCCGTAATGAATCCGTCTTTGTCAACTATCCCTTCTCCAGCAAGTTCTTCTATATACGGTGCATAGTTTATCAAAAAGTCGTGATCGGACGATTGAATGATATCCATACCCTCACCAGCTGCAGCAAGCACCCTCCTCTCTGGGCGCATGGCTGAGTCTGGTGATACAATGGAGTGGAGGTGAAAGTCGCTAGATACGAAGCCGCTCGTGTCCACAACCTTTTTTAGTTTGACAGGACCTATCTTTATATCCTCGCCCCCACTTATCTTTACTGATATCGTCTTCATGGAGTATTCTACACCTCTGGAGAAGACAAGGTCGTAGCTACCCGGCGGGAGCCTAAATGCCGTCTTTTTATCCAACCCTATGGTTCCCTCTTTGTTGATGTAGAACACATCTACTATCCCTAGCGGCCTTTCAAATATAATCCTGTCTTCAAATATCCCACCAGTCTTTGATTTAAATGACGGACGGTAACCTACTATGGAGAGCCTTGCAGGTATATTCTTTTGTGAGGCCTCGTCTATAACACCGCCAACTATTTCCACGATCCCCGTTTCACCTAGTGTGCAGTTTATACTGGGTGCGTCTTTGAGTCTTATGTCTATGTCTTCCGGGTCGCATGAGCCAGAGAGTGCTGTATCACTTATGCCATAGCCTTCTTTATAAACCGATATTGTGTATTTTCCACTTCCGAAGAGTCTATCGAATACATTTGCACCCGTGGAGAGGTATCCAGAAAAGCTCCCATCGCCCCTAGTCCTCCACGTGATTACGGTTGCGCCATCTTCATTCCTGGCGGCGACAAGCGCCCCTGCCACCGGCCTTCCATCACCTGTCCTAACCACACCACCTACCTTCCTTTTTGATATACCGAGTATCTCAAGCCCTGTATCGAATACAGTCCCTGGATTTGCATCACCCACCACAAAATACCTTGTTATAGTCCTCTTGCTATTTGGTGGGATGGAGAAGTTTACCGTGGGATTTCCATGCCCCCCTAAGGGGAGGGTCTTTAGTATATCTTCGCCTAGTAGGACACCGGTGACGCCGGAATATGTAAGTGATGTGGTCTTTAACGGTATTACCATTCCATTCTCATCGGTGGAGACGAAGTCCTTTATGTTGTAGAAATAGCCATATGAGACATCATCCCCCTCGAAACCCATGTATATAACAGCCGGCGTAGTACCTTGGATCTGTGAGACGGTGTCTGGCGTAAATCCCAATCCCGGTATTAGGAGCTCAGCCTCCCCTCCGCCGTTTACAAGGTCTCCTACAGGGAAACTGATTTCTTTGTCCCCCCTGTTTGTAAAGGTAGTTTCTATCTTTACATAGTTGGCGCCCGGTTCCAGTGTATAATCTGTGGTTATTACCGGGTCTAGGTCCTTTAGGTCGGTGGTAGAAAAGGGGTCGCTTACGTCATCAAAGCGGCTGTCGAAGTAGAGCGCCTCGCCCGTCATCGCCTTTGCCACCGGCGACAAGAAGTCAAAATCTAGGTAGTCATATGCATCTATAAATGCACGCGTTCTGAAGACTATCCTTCCGCCACCACTTCCGTCCTCCACAACCTCCCGGTCAAATACATTTTCGGTCCACTCTATATTTATAATAGGGTGCATAAATTGGAAATTGTCTTCTCCCCTGCCATCTCCCCTCACAAGATCGGCATCTATGATACCACCTCCGAAATTTCCTACCCAAGGTGTCTTGCCAGGCTGTTCCAGTATGATCCTTATGCGGTCATTTTTTAAGATGACGTCCCCAAGCCTCCCTGTTGCCATCGGTCCACCTATGAGCTGCGAACCCTTTGTGATGAGAAATGTATCTGGTATGGGTGGAGATATATCCTCCATCGAATTTAGCGACCCGCCGGTACCGCATGAGGTGATAAGCATCAAGAAGGTCCCAACAAGTGTCATTAAGTATCTGCCCTTAAGTCTTATCATAGTATTCGCCTCGGAAGTATTCGCCTCGGATTATCGAATGCATCTCAAAGATGTTTCGTCATACTTTTAAGCGGCTTAAAAATATATATGGTTATCTTTGTGTGATGTCACTATGCGACGCGCTGTCACGTGGCGTGACAATTATAACATTTTGATATTAAACGATTTTTTTAAATCAAATCAAACTCACTCTTGCCCTCTGGGTATCTAAGTGCTATACGAAATAAAATAATCATATCAAAGGAGGTAGTATGATTATAGGGTTAGTCAAGGAGATAAAAGAGGGTGAGACGCGCGTTGCCCTCACACCTGAGGGGGTAAAAAAATTGATGCAAAGTGGACATACAATCATCATGGAAAAAGGGGCAGGTATAGAGAGCGGTTACACAGACAAGCAGTTCCGTGATCACGGTGCTACTATACTCCAAAATCCGCAGAAGATATGGAAGATGGCGCATATGATTGTCAAGGTGAAGGAACCCCTCCCATCTGAGTTCAAATACTTTAGAGAGGGGCTTATACTATTTACATACCTCCATTTGGCCAGTGCGCCGCAACTTACAAGGGCACTTTGCAAGTCTCACGTGACTGCCTTTGGTTACGAGACGGTAGAGTTGGAGGATGGTATGCTCCCACTGCTTACACCCATGAGCGAGGTTGCGGGGAGGGTGGCTACCCAAGTGGGGACAAGGCTCCTGCATGCAGGTTCTAACCCACGTGGGAAGGGTCTCCTCTTGGGAGGCGTCACCGGAACATATAAGGGGCTTGTAAGCGTAGTTGGAGGAGGTGTTGTAGGGAGAAACGCTGCTTGTGTAGCCGTTGGGCTCGGGGCAGATGTTGTGATATTTGATATAAATGAGGAAAAGCTCAAATATTTGAACGACTATTTTGGCGGGAAGGTAAAGTGCCTCCTTTCAACCAGCGAAAATCTGGAACACTGGATACCCAGGAGCGATCTTGTGATAGGCGCTGTACTTGTGGCTGGTGATAAGGCACCGAAGATCATAACAAAAAAGATGGTCCAATCTATGCAACCCGGCTCAGTAATTGTGGATGTGGCGATAGACCAAGGTGGTTGCAGCGAGACATCCAAGGTGACTACTTTAAAACAGCCCACATATCTGAAGTACAATGTGATTCATTATTGTGTTCCCAACATGCCGGCACTTGCGCCTAAGACCTCCACTGAGGCGCTGACTACCGCAACATTTCCATATATTTTAAAACTTGCTTCGGATGGCGTAGAGGAGACTATTAGGAGCAACTCTCCTCTGGCAAAGGGACTGCAGGTGTACAAGGGCAAAGTTGTACATCCTGTCATTGCTAAGGTGTACAAAAATCTCGCTTAATCTATGTTTGAAAAATTTTCTTGGACCGGTTTGATTGGTGGGCTTACCTTTTTCTTCTACGGGATCCAAGCCCTAAAGAATGCCCTTCAGCTTGCATCTAGCAATAGGGTGAGGTGGGTTATCGAGAAGATGGGTAGGAGTGGTATTCGGGCATTTGTTCTGGGTACCATAGTTACGGTTCTCCTTCAGAGCAGTTCTGCCACAACAGTCCTCCTTATTACGTTGGCTGGCGCCAAACTCCTCGAGCTCGACCAGGCCTTTGGTATTATATTAGGCGCCGATGTCGGCACTACGTTTATAGCCATCCTCTTCTCCGTGAGAAAGATTGCTGAGTACTCTCTTTTGATCATTGCAATTGGTTTTATACTCAACGTGGCCGCAAAGAGGGGCAAGATAAAGCATTATGGTTCGATACTGCTTGGATTTGGAATAATCTTCTTTGGCATGCATCTTATTTCAATGTCAACCGCGCCGCTCAAGGATAGCGTGGGGGTAGTGAGTGTGTTCAGATATGTATCAAATCACCCGCTTGCAAGCTTCATCATCTCCACGCTGTTTACAGCGGTGATACATGCCAGTGCCGCTACCATAGGCATGGTAATAAGCCTTTCTTTTGCTGGCCTTATTACATTTGAAGCCGCGCTCCCCATAGTCTTGGGCGCAAATGTTGGGACGTGCGTGACCGCTATCCTGGGTAGCATAGGTACCGGTACGGAAGGGAAGAGGATTGCAATAGCGCATACACTGGTGAAACTGGTTGGTGCTATTGTTGCACTTCCATTTCTTAGTGAAATTGCGAGATCTGTATCATCTGTAGCATCCATCTTTAGTGGTAGTGGTCTAGATGTTACCGAAAGTGGCAAGATAGCTGCCTCGCATCTTCTATTTAATGTGGCGGTAGCCGCCGTTTTTATGCCGCTTAAAAAGCCGTTCGTTGCATTGGTCAAGAAGCTATATCCTGAGCCGCGTAGAGATGAGGAGAAGCCCTTTGCCCCACGCTATCTGGACGAGAGATTTCTCTCTACTCCTCTCCTTGCATTTGCGCAGGCTAGGAGAGAGCTTATACGTGTAGCCGGATACGCCCTAGACCTTTTTATTAGTTCACTTGAGATGTTTGGCGATAGCGAAGATGTACCCCTGTGCGTACAAGAGATAAAAAAGAAGGATGACAAGATAGACGTCTTGAATAGGGCTATAAGGTTTTATCTATCAAGACTTTCTCAAGAGGAACTTACGCCGGAACAGGCGGGCGAACAATTTGTCCTGATAAACATAGCGGGCAATATAGAAGAGATAGGCGACATCGTCTCTAGGGACCTGGCATCGCTTGCAATGGATAAATGGGAACAAGGAATACATTTTTCTGAAGAGGGATGGAAGGAGATTACAGACTTCCATTCACTCGTGGTGGATGGATTTAATCTGACCATATCTGCCCTTGCGTCGCCACATCCGGATATAGTCCGCGAGATTCAAAATCATCAGCAGAAGGTGTATCTATTGGAACAGGAGTATAAAAAGACCCACATAAAGAGGATCCATAGCGGCATGTCAGAGACGATGAGGTCCAGCGCAATCCACTGGGATGTGTTGAATAATCTGAGGCGCGTCCACGGCCAGCTCACCTATATCGCAAAGACCTTTATGGAATCGCCATTCTTGAAGGGGAACCAATAAAAATAGCCTGTTTGTGAGTCATATTCTAGGATGGCACGGAATGCAACTTTGAGCCTCTATTTTGCCGATAATATGCAACCTCCTCCTATTCCGAAGCACCCTCCTTTGGCCTCATTAAGGATACTGGAAAACGGGCATTAAACGACTTTAAGAAGATGAGGGATGCGTGGGCATCTAGACTTGCGGATTCCAAAGCTAAGAGGGAGGCAAGTACACCTAAGGCATCAAGGACGGGAGGTGCTGAAGAGGAGCGTCTTCCAGATGAACTCAAAGGTATGAGAGCCGGAGAGTGGCGTAGGAAAGGGGATGGCAGTTGGGAGCGTGTTTGGGAGGGACCAAATGGCGAAAAGGCGGAGGAGAATGTGAAGTATTATCCTGATGGCGAGGTCTCCATTATCTCCACGGATAAATACTCCCTCTATAGAGATACTCGACCCAACTATGTTCAAGAGGCATTTAATGATAGCTCTGGTTGGGAGCCGTATTCACCTGCTGGGGAGGTCAAGGGTAGGTGGGAGTCAAAGACGGTTTATGATGGCAGAAGAGGGGAGTATCTCACAATACTTAGGTCTGAGAATGGTTCGAAGATAATATTAGGTCCTGACGGTGAATTCAGAAGCGCTGTTTTTGGAGAAGGAGACGATGTGGATATAATCGAAAAGCTTACCGGGCAGAAATAGATATGCCTCTCATTAACCCCACTATTTATCGAGCAAAATTCCTCTAGAAGCCCTTCTGTAATGTCTTTGTGCGGTTTTCCTGACGGGCAAGACGCGCCATATGGCTATCTAGGGCACCTATCTTTTCTTGGATGCGCCTTCGGATACAAGGTTTTTTGGAGGCCTTGGCCTTGTTTAAGAGCTCTGCCTTCTTCTTTTCTACCCTCTTTGATTCCTTTTCTATAAAGGCAAGGCGCTCCTTGAGAAATACCTTCATCTTTGCCTTAAAGGCCGCTTCGAATGCCTTCTTTCCTTCAGGAGAAGTTCTCTTTATCTTCTTCTCTCTAAATTCGGGATGCTCCTTTAGAAAGTCGCTCCATGTATATTTTTGATTTAGTGACATAGACACCTCGCTTAAATATTGCACGGAATATATATCAGGCCTATGCCGTGTCAAGCACCAAGTTTAAATTAGGCGGCCTCGTCTGCCTCGCGCGTAAGGGAGACAGAGATCACTTTTGATACGCCCTTCTCCTCCATTGTAACACCATACAGGGTCTCTGCAAGTTCCATAGTCCTCTTGTTATGTGTTATGATGACGAATTGGGAGAGCGGCGTCATCTCCTTTACCAGCCTGTTAAATCTGTCTATGTTTGCATCATCTAGCGGCGCGTCGACTTCATCTAGCAGACAGAATGGAGACGGATTATGCAGGAATAGAGCAAATATAAGGGCTATTGCCGCCAGCGCCTTTTCCCCGCCAGAGAGGAGGGATATGCTCTGGAGTTTTTTGCCGGGTGGCTCTGCTATTATGTCTACGCCGTCATCGCCTAGCTCATCTTCGTTCTTTACAAGTATAAGTTCCGCTCTTCCTCCGCCAAACAACTGTGGGAAGAGCTTTTTAAACCGCTCATTGACAGATTCGAATGTAGCGGCAAACCGCTTTTTGCTAGTCTTATCTATCTTTTGAACTGCTTTCTTTAGCGCCTCAAGTGATGATGTAAGGTCTTCGTATTGCGCCTTTAAGAATTCATACCTCTTGCTTACCTCCTCATACTCGCCAATTACATCCAGACTGGCGACACCTAGCCTCCTTATCTTATCATTTATCTCTTCTACTCTTTTTGTTGCGGCTTCCAGATCTAAGTTGGGATCAAAATAATCTCGCCATGACTTTTCTAGATCGAGACGATACTTATCAAACGCCTCGCGAGATATGTAGATGAGCTTTTCTTTCTTCTGCGTGTATTGAAGTTCAATCTCATGGGCTGTTATTGTACTTTCTTCACTGCCATGTCTTAAGTTTTTAAGCCCCGCCTCCATCTCCCTTAACATGGAGAGGTGGGTATTTAATTTATTCTGGTTTTCGGAGCATTTGTTTTCAAGGGATTTCAATGTATTGACGAGGATTTCGGCCCGCTTTTCTTTCCTTGATATTCTGTTTGAAATAACATCGACCCCCTTTAGTGCATCACTTATGAGCCCGTTCCTCCATGCAAGTGCTGAACAACCTTCCGCAGCCTCTGTTAGAAGGCGTACCAACTCCTCCTCTGCCCATTCCTTCCTTCTTTTTAGATCGGCAATCTTTAGGAGAAGGCCGGATTGCTCATGGATCGCTGCCTCCAGGTCTGATCTGATGCGCGCTTCTGCTTCTTCGCACATCTTGACCCCTGCTTCCAACGCCGCCTTTTCAGCTGACAATGCTTTGTAGCGATTCGAGGCCTCCTCTATTTCTTTTACAGAGTTGTTTTTTTCTTCGAGCATCCCAGCGATTCCCAGGGTCGTCTTATCTCTCTCCGCCTGTTGATAGTTTAGCGAGCTTGTTAAGTGATTCAGGTCTTTTTCTAGATCCAATAGTTTTAGCTCTTCGTGGCGGATATTGGTATCCAGGCCTTCGATCTCGCTCCGTATAGAAGATATTTTTTCCTTTAACTCCTGCCTTTTTTCCTCTTCGTTCTTGATTTGGGTAGACATCGCCTCAAGTTCAAGCATGATCTCCCGCATCTCTCTTCTTCTCTCCAGAACCCGTTTTGACGGATCTGCACCCATGCCGCCGCTTATTACGCCGGAGGAATCAAACACCTCTCCGTCAAGGGTGACCATGGTGCAATCTACGCCATCCTCTGCCCATATCTTTAAGGCCGTCTTCATGTTGTCTACAAGAACGATGTCCTTGAGGAGGTAGTTTACAATCTTTGCATAGTCGTCTGGGTAGGTTACATAGTCGACGAGCGGGCCCAGGATACCCTCTCCCGATACATTTTGCGCTTTCGGCTCGTCATCTCTTATCATATCGATTGGTACAAATGTAGACCTTCCTACCGCCTCGGCCTTCAGGTAGTCTATTGCCTGCAAGCCGACCTCGTGTGATTTTACCACAACGTACTGGATCTTTTCTCCAAGGGAGGCTGCAAGGGCATTTTCATAAGTAGGATGAGTTTCAATTACATCGCCTATTGTTCCTATTATTCCACGAAAGTCTTCTACCTCTTCCCTCTTTTTCAATACCGTCCTTACACCTTCTTTATAATCCTCGAAGTTTTTCTGTATCTCACTAAGCGAATGGAACCTAGATCTCTTTTCTGTGAGAGCCTCTTTTAGAAGCGATATCCTTTCTTCTATCTTCCTTGACTCCGCCTCTAAATTGTTTAGAGTTGTAATAAGTTCATCTCTCCTCTTTTCCAATTCGCCTTTAGTCTCTTTGCTTTTGTGTATCTCAGCCTCTCTTGATAAAATCTTCTCTTCTAGCTCCCTTATCTTTTCATCCGTTACCTCTATCTCTGCCTGCCCCTTTGCTATCCACCCCTCTATCTCACACACTCGCGATTTAAGGCGCTCTAGGTGCGACGAGGCAAATGAAGACTCTTCCACGCACTTTAGCAATTCCTTCCTCTTCTCCTCGAGCTCGGAGGCAATTTTGTTGTGCTCTTTCCTCAATCCATCGATATGGGCATTCTTTTCCCTTAACGCCTCCTCGCTTTCGAGGAGTTGGATGTCTACCTCGACCTTTCTTTCATTTACCTCTGATAATTCAACTTTGCACCGCTCTCTCTTTTCCATGATTGCAGGGAGTTCTTCCCTCCAACGTGAGATATTTAAATTGAGCGATGAAGCATCTCGCCTATCATATGATATCTCTGCCTCGATCAACTTGATCTCGTTTTGCAGTTCGTATATCTTCCCTTGTATCTCATTTATAGTGCCTTCAAGTGAGGCGACCTTTAGTCTTTCTTCCTCTATCCTCACCTCTTCTGTAGATAAGCGTGCCTTCCTTGCCTCTTCTATTTCCTTTGCCTGATCTAACCTTTGTTTGAGTTCTGATACCTGTTCGATGAGCGATCCGTATTGAGTAGCAAGGACTGCTATTTCCAGCGACCTTATTTCGTCTGAGTATGCCTTGTATCTCTCTGCCTTCCTCGCCTGTCTTCCTAGCGAGTCCTTCTGGCGTTCCAATTCGGCAAGTATATCGGAAAGGCGTGCAAGGTTTGCCTTTGTGGTCTCTATCTTCCTTTCCGCGGCCTCCTTCCTCATCTTAAACTTGGAGATACCTGCGGCCTCTTCTATAAACACCCTCCTATCATCTGGTTTTGCAAGTATCAGGTCTTCTATTACTCCTTGGCTGATGATGGCATACGTCCTGGCACCAAGTCCTGTCCCGAGGAATAGATCTATTATATCTTTCAGTCTAGCTGGGGTTTTATTTATGAAGTATTCGCCCTCGCCAGACCTGTAGATCCTTCTTTCTATGGTAATTTCAGAGTAGTCCGCGTATGCCGGAGGCACCTTTCCGACGGAGGTGTCAAAGGTGAGTACGACCGACGCCATACCCATAGGTGGCCTCGTCTCGGTTCCATTGAATATAACATCCACCATGGAGTTCCCGCGGAGCGCTTTAGGCGACTGGTCACCCATGACCCACCTGATGGCATCCACTATATTGCTCTTTCCGCAGCCATTTGGGCCTACGATGCCGGTGATCCCGCTGTCAAAATCTATTACGGTCCTATCCACAAAGGATTTAAAACCGAATAGTTCGATGGATTTGAGTCTCATATAAAACCTTTACTTTTTATAGGTAACATAATGGTTATGCGATTTTATCATAATATCCACAAGTATTGCAAATAAAAACTGAATGATATGTAAGGGTAAGAAGTAGGTACCGTCTTGTCGTTGGGGTCTTAGTGGGGTGTCCTCTTTGATGGACCAAACGCCTTTTGTCCGCCCATTTTTGTCCATGCTACTTGGTAGTTTTGGGGCAGCAGGTCTGGTTTTCTCGAAACAGATGATAAATTTTTGCGATAATAAAGACAGAGATGCCTTAAATTCCTATATATACCTTGGGGGAAGATGCTGCCTAGGGGGGAGTAGAAGGGAGGAAGTTATGACGGCGAGGGGCAGCACGAAGGCAGTAGACCCTGGGGATACCAATCAATATCTACTTACTACGATCTCGATAGGCGAAGAAAGATACATTCCTGAAGGCATCGTGTGTGTCAAGGTCCCTGAAGAGAGGGTTGGGGATGTCTTTAGGTTTGCAGAGGATTATGCAAAGGCCATTGGGCTCGACGTCAACTTTGCCCACGACATCGCCTTTTGGAGGCCTGATCTGGGGGAGGTCTGTAAGGCAACGCTTACACCTGCGGTAAATAGCGGCAAGCTGAGTAATAGAGTTGTGGAGGCCTTTAAGAAGGGTGAGGAGATAGGCATAAGGGAGATACCGGGTTCCAGGATTGTCTGGGTGGACCCAGAGCCTGAAAGTCGCCAAATTAAAGAGGTTATAGTGCATTGTGAGGATAAGGGGCTAGCCGAAAAGATAAATGGTTTCCTTAAAAAGAATAAGATTAAGAAGGGAAATGACATAGGGAGGGAGGAGTTCCTAGACCTTAATCGAGGCCTTATGGATATCCTTGTGGGTGAGGGTGGGGTCGGGGAGGTAAGGCTTGTGAGCGTGGATGGTGGCGTTAGGGTGCAGGTGGATGCTGTGAAGCTTCCGGATCGGGTGACGGGTGTAGAGGTGGCTGAGATGGGCGCAGAGGAAGGGGAAGAGATAAGGAGACGGCTGGAGGAGATGCTAAAGGATCCTAAAGAGAGGATCAGTTTCTTCAATTTCGTGAGCTACTATGAGGACCTTGCCGGAAAGGTAGAGGAGGCAAGCAAGAGGAACGATAAGAGTGAGTTGGACAGGCTCGAGGGGAAGAAGAAAGAGTTATTGTATCTCTTTATGGGCGAGATAAAGGAGGTCTTTCGCGACAGGGAATATCTGCCATTAGTCGTGGGTGCATTCATGGATGGGGCAGGCTTTAGTTTTAAGATTGCCCCGATCCCTATTTCAGGGTTTGAAATAACATTAAAGTCCAGGCCGCCTGAATTTAATGACCAAAATGAACTTACCGGACTTATTCCCAAACCGTATAGCCTTGCAAATATATTTAGCGGCATAGACGAGATAGAGAAGCACCTGAATCAAATGGGGTACATGCTTTATAATAAGTCTGTTGAAGATGAGTTGCGTCCAGATGGTATTGCTATAAGGTTTGAGACAGACCTTATCCCAATTCCAAGAGAGGGGTTAGTTGCAGGCGATATGCCGGACAAGGTGAGGGATAAGGTATCAAAACTTGCGCGCAGATATGTACAGGAGCAGGGGATACATAACATAGAAGAGGTGGGGAGACTTATAGAAGAGGCAAGGAAGATAGTGGAAGATGAGGGTTACTTCATAGATGGTGATGTTGGTTATGAGATAACGCCAACTGGAAAGTTTATCTTAGAGTTCAATGTGGCAAGGTGGCCAACAGAGGTAGATGTGATATCGGTCAAAGAAGAGGTAGGTAATAATGACCAGGAGGAAGATGCGGTTAGGGCGGCAGCGATAAAGGAGAAACTAGATACCTACGCCGGTAAATATGTGGAACGTATAGATCTTGTGAGGTTAGATGCGTATATCCGCGAGCGGTTTATGGCAAAGAACGTTTTAATGCCGATACCAGGGAGGGGGGAACGTTGGAATAGGCTTGTGTGCCTTGTGATATGCGGCAAAGGCATTGAAATTGGCGGCTGGGGTGGATTCATAGCGCCGAGCGGAGGGACACTAAATGTTGTTTTTAGAGAGGCGGATAGTCGTGGCGATGCAAGGGGTGGTGGCATTCAAATTGAAATCCTTCCTTATCGAAACCTGTACTTCTTGGAGGTCTTTTCTGGGAAGAAGTGGCTTGGGCCGAACGATGCTATTGCCGTTAGTGTATATGAGTGGACCGCGGTCCCCAAATCGAATGATGTGGCGCGAGAGGTCGGTCTTGGATCCAAGATTACCTATGAAAAAAGACTGGTACACGACAGCGTCCGTTTCTCTGTTGGCAGCAGGTTAGAGTGGTTTGATAGGAACAAGATACCATATGGAGAGACAAGGCTCCCATTTAGGATAGCGCCGTTTACAGGTGTTTGTTACGATGATGGAAAGGGGTTGACTGTCTGTACGAATTTAGGCGCCGACACCGGTGCAGTAAATTTTGGGAGATTTGGCGCTTCGGTGGAGAAATCGTTTTCGATTGGGAGGAGATGGAGGATAAGAACAGCCGCAGATGGCGGCGCCATGTTTGGTGGGTATATCCCCCTGGCCAGACGCTACAATCAGTATGTGCTTCAGTCTCCGCTCTTCGGTCAGGCTATTATGGATGGAGAGATTGGATGGAGCATGTATTATTTGAGGGGTGGAGTGGCGGTGGAGTGGCAGGTGATAAAGGAGCTTGCCTTGGGGTTGGGGGTTGAGGCGAAATACCTTGCTCGCAGATTGTTTGTGGCGCCGGCCGCATGCCTTAGCGTACCACTGATAGGGCTCTGTGGCGGTTATACGTTTGTTCCAGGCGAGAAGGGCCATCCATTTGTCTCTTTGAAGCTCTTTGGTGGAGGCTTTGACCCGAATATTACAAGTGCCGCGCGTGAACTGGATAAAAAGAAAGAACAGAAATAAAAAGAAATAGGATATGGATGGATGCGCGAATAGCTGCGTCGCCAAGATAAAGATAGGAGGAGATGAGAAGGTATATGAGTTTGAGGAGAGGGGACTACGCTACTCACCTTCGATCGGAATGCAGGGCTACATCCCCACTGTGGGTATAGATGTTGATTCCTATGAGCCAGCAAGCAAGCAAAAGGTAGGAGTGGGTTTGTCGATAGGTATCAGGAGTAGCGCCACCTTTGTGCCTTCGGTATCTATCGGGGAATTCTCATCCTATGTCTATATTTCAAAAAACGGTCTGGAACACTTGAGTATAGGTGCCTATGGTTTGGGTATAGACCCGTTCATGCCTGCCTTTAGGGTGGGTCTGTGGAACATAACCTCTGGCGGAATATCTCTACCATCGCCGGTAGCAATACTTGTGTATTCTGCCATGCTCCTATTTTACAACCTCATTACAGAATACAACTTGGAAAAGGCGTTTTATAAACTTATCAAAAGTCTCTCGGAGGGCCTTAACCCTGCTTACATACTGGTAAGGCTCTATCACCTCTTGAAGTATCTATTGACGGAGGCAGATCCACAAAAAGGGGAGGAGATAAAGACACTTTCTCGCTACATTGAGATAACTCGCGAGATAGAGAGGGCAATTGATGAGGGTGAAGATACTGGTGCGCTTCTTTTGAAATTGAGGGATCTTGTGGCGAGCAACCGTGACCCATTTGTCACAGCGGTATTGACAGACCTATTTGATACAGTGGCCCTTGCGCCGGGTTCGCCTGGCAGGAGGTCGGAGGTAGAAGAGAGACTCAAGAAGGCGGTAGAGGGGGTTAGGTCTTTCAATGCCACCTACAAGGAGTGGCTGGAGAGAGGGAGCGGAGATGGTAGGATTTGCGCCCCCACTGAGGAAGAGGTATCAAGATACCTAAGAGATATCTTGTATCTTTCGATGAAGCTTAAATTTGCGGTGGAGAGAAGCGAGAGAGGTGGAAAAATTGTCTATAAGATGAAGGAGTCGGCCTCGTTTCTCATGGACCTTGAGACGGCCCTATCTTGCATGGAAGGGCTGGGGACCTTTGTCGATTCACTCGACTATCCTGCATCCGGAATTAGGGGATATCTGATAGATGAGTTGAGGTCCCTTGAGGATACAACGAGGGGAGATGCATTGATATCCAATCTGGATGGGGTATTAGAGGCATTTTCCAAGAGGGAGTTTATTCATATGTACATTGGTTCGCTTGTTGAATCGCTGGGTTCATACACAAGACGCCTTAACTACCTCGAGTGGAAGATAAGGAAGGAACTCTGCGGTAGACCAGAGATGGATGGGTTGCTTGCGAGGCTCTGTAGGCTTAGGGAGATGGATAATACCATTGTGGGCAAGGTGCTTAAAGGGCTAAAGACCTCCATCTCGCCCGATCTCGAACCCCTTTATAAAGGGCTTTTGAAGATTGTTTTACTCAGGTCTTCGCTAGAGAGAAAGAGGGAGGAAGATATACACGAGTGTTTGAGGGAGGGATTGCTACTCTACTATAGGAAAGAGATGATAGGGAGGGGCTATAGCGGTCGCTTCGCCTCACCTGAAGGGAGAGAATATATATTTTTGTCAAAGGCGATAGATGAGACCCTCTTTAGAGAGGAGCTCTTGGGTCACTATGTCAGCCTTGTGAGGGGAGAGGGGGGTTGGCTAAAAGAGAGGAGAAGGTCTCTGGACACCTCCCTTAAGCGGTTACGAGGGCTAAAAGAGAGGTTATCTGATATCGCATCCAGGTTTTCAGAAAGGACCTCTCCAGCCGACGAAGCGGCGGTAGAGGCGCGCCTCAGGGAGCTTCAAGAGGTGGTAGTGAAGTTGAATGAAGCGATTCGAAGACTCTCAGAGATCAAGAGGCTTGAGAGGATGGACTTTAGTGGCCTTGATACTTCCCAAAAGTTGGGCCTACTCGCAAAGACAGAGACTGAGGTGAGACAGTTGATTGGAGATGCCTTCCAAAGTGTGTTAGATACGATTTCTAAGGGGTCGGTTGGAGTTGAAGGTAAGGATGGGATGGAATTAGAAGATGCGCTTTTCGATCTAAAAAGGGAGGTAATACACTTTTCCTCAGAGACATCTCAATTTATAGATGCGCTTACATCTTCAAAGGCGCTGGAGATATGGCTCGGGGAAGATGCCCCTTTCCAAAGAAAGATAAAGAATGCGCTCCACACGGGGGTAATCTAATATCTCAATCCAAACCCTCCTTATTAGATGAAATGGCTGCTTGTGCCGCCGCAAGCCTTGCAATTGGTACCCTGTAAGGCGAGCAGCTTACATAATTCAGTCCGATCTCGTGGCAAAACTCGATAGAATCAGGGTCCCCACCGTGCTCACCGCATATGCCGATATCCAGGTCTTTTTTAACAGACCTTCCCTTTTTGACGGCCATCTTCATGACCTCTCCTACTCCTCCCCTGTCTATGGTGACAAACGGGTCTTTCGGGAGTATGTGTTTTTCAACATATTCCACCAGGAACCTGCCCGCATCGTCGCGCGAGAGTCCAAATGTTGTCTGAGTCAGGTCGTTTGTTCCGAATGAGAAGAAATCGGCGAACTTGGCTATCTCGTCCGCAGTAATGGCAGCCCTCACCAATTCTATCATAGTGCCTATCTTATAGTTAACTTTGATACCGGTCCTCTTAATCACTTCTTCCGCCACCTTTTCCACTATGCCCCTTAGGTATTTGAGTTCATTTACGTGGCCTACAAGTGGTATCTCTATCTCAGGCAGCGAATCTATCCCTTCTTCCTTCTTTAGCTCACATACTGCCTCCATGATTGCCTGGACCTGCATGGCGTATATCTCGGGGTATGTAATTCCAAGTCTGCAGCCGCGGTGGCCGAGCATAGGGTTAAATTCTTTTAGAGATGAGACCTTGTCTTTGAGCTTCTTCTCTGGAATACCCAGTTTTTGTGCGAGTTCTGCTATCTCCTCGTCTGTGTGTGGCAGGAATTCGTGCAAGGGCGGGTCCAAAAGTCTTACAGTAACCGGGAGTCCCTTCATCTCCTTAAAGATTCCCTTGAAATCCCCTTTCTGAATCGGCAGGAGCTTTGCGAGCGCCTTTTTTCTAGCCTCTGCATCCTCCGCTACTATCATCTCTCTGAATATATCTATCCTATCTCCCTCAAAGAACATATGCTCTGTCCTGCACAGGCCTATACCTTCAGCGCCAAATTTTATAGCAACACCTGCATCATGTGGGGTATCTGCGTTTGTCCTCACCTTTAGTGTTTTCAACTCATCTACCCACTCCATGAATGTACCAAACTCGCCTGTCAGTTCCGGTTGTATTGTCGGGACCTTACCTTTAATTACTTCTCCAGTCGTTCCATCCAGCGTTATCCAATCACCTTCCTTTAATACCAAGTTTCCCGCGGACATTTGTTTTAGCGAGTAATCGATCTTTACATCGCCCCAACCGACCACACAGCACTTGCCCATTCCGCGCGCAACCACTGCTGCGTGTGATGTCATACCTCCCCTTGAGGTGAGTATCCCCTCTGCAACATACATTCCATGCACATCGTCCGGCGATGTCTCTATACGTACCAGCACTACCTTTTCTCCCTTTTCTACCCATTTTTCAGCATCCTCTGCTGAGAAGACGATTTTGCCCACCGCTGCTCCGGGCGAGGCTGGGAGCCCCTTTCCTATCACTTCCTTTGGAGCCTTTGGATCCAAACGTGGGTGTAGGAGTTGATCTAGTTGAGCAGGACTGACTCTCATTACAGCAGTCTTTTTGTCGATGAGTCCTTCATGCACCATATCAACCGCAATCTTGACTGCCGCTGCTGCCGTTCTCTTTCCGTTTCTGGTTTGGAGCATCCAGAGTTTCCCTTTTTGGATAGTGAACTCTATATCCTGCATGTCTTTGTAGTGTTGCTCCAATTTTTTGTAGATAGATTCTAGTTCTTTGTAACAATTTGGAAAGATGTCTTCCATCGTCTCTGTGCCAGCATCTTTTTTCATCGCCCTATTGATAGGTTGCGGTGTCCTTATGCCGGCTACGACATCCTCGCCTTGTGCATTCCTTAAGAATTCTCCATAAAAGACCTTTTCGCCGGTGGATGGATTTCTTGTAAATGCAACTCCGGTTGCGCTATCCTCGCCCATATTGCCAAATACCATCGCTTGAACATTTACAGCAGTGCCCCAGTGGTGAGGGATGTTGTGGATGTTACGATAATCTATAGCCCTCTTGTTGTTCCACGATTCAAACACGGCGCCGATTGCCCCCCATAGCTGCTCCCACGGATCTTCCGGAAAATCTCTTCCCGTAGCCTTCTTTGATACCTCTTTGAACATCTTTGCAAGCGCCTTCCAGTCATCCGCTGCAAGTTCCGTATCCAACTTTACACCCTTCTCTTCCTTCATTTTGGCTATTAGATGTTCGAATTCATCCGCATCTACGCCGAGGACCACATCTGAATACATTTGGATGAATCGCCTGTAGCAATCATACGCAAATCTTTCATCACCAGATGCCTTTGCAAGCCCAACTACGGTCTTTTCGTTTAGTCCTAGGTTTAAAACCGTATCCATCATCCCTGGCATGCTTACACGCGCGCCCGATCTAATCGACAAGAGGAGCGGATTTTTCTCATCGCCAAATTTTAATCCCATCGTCTTTTCTACATGCTCTATCCCCCTTTTTACCTCCTCTTCCAGCCCCTTTGGATATGTCTTTCCGTGTTCATAATAGTATGTGCACACCTCTGTGGATATTGTAAATCCGGGTGGGACAGGGATTCCAAGCGACGCCATTTCGGCTAGGTTTGCACCCTTGCCCCCCAAGATGTCTTTCATCGAGGCATTACCCTCTGTCTTATTGCCTCCGAAGAGATATACATACTTTGACATATCCATCCTCCGTTTATTTGTTGAATTTTTCGGTTAAATAATCCTTTGCCCTGTCTATCTCAATCCTTTCCTGAAGCATGGTGTCTCTTTCCCTCACAGTTACCTTGTGGTCTGATTCCGAATCGAAGTCGTATGTGATGCAGAATGGTGTACCTATTTCGTCGTGTCTCCTATATCTCTTTCCAATGCTTCCCACATCATCGTAGTCGGTTATAAATTTCTTTCTTAGATCCATCTCTAGTTTTGCCGCTGGTTCTGCAAGCTTGCTCGAGAGCGGAAAAACTGCTGCCTGGAATGGCGCCATAGATGGTTTGAGTTTTAATACCACCCTTTTCTCCCCTCTTACTTCTTCTTCATGGTAGGCATCTACAAGGAGTGCAAGCAGTGTCCTGTCCACACCTACGGAGGTCTCTATTACAAATGGTATGACATGTTCATTTTTCTCGCTGTCAAAGTAAGACAGGTCTTTGCCAGAAAATTTCGCATGTTGTGAGAGGTCGTAGTCTGAACGATGTGCAATTCCTTCGAGCTCTGCCCATCCGAAAGGCATTTCAAACTCTATATCTGCGCACATCTTTGCATAGTGCGCCAGTTCGTGTTGTTCATGATATCTAATCCTTGTCTTGCCTTTTGCAATGCCGATTTCTTCAAACCAGTTAAGCCTCTCTTCCAGCCAATATTCGAACCACTTCTTATCTTCTTCCGGTCGTACAAAGAATTCCATTTCCATCTGTTCGAATTCCCTTGTCCTGAATATGAAGTTTCGCGGATTGATTTCATTTCTGAATGCCTTTCCGATCTGTGCTATGCCAAATGGGAGTTTTTGTCTCGATACATTTAATACATTTTTGAATTGAGTGAATATCGATTGGCAGGTTTCAGGTCTTAAATAGGCGATTGACGCCTCGTCTTTTACAGGCCCTACATGTGTTTCGAACATCAGATTAAACTGCCTAGCTTCTGTAAGCTCGCCGCCGCACTCTGGACAATTCTTTCCTTCCAACTCATCTGCCCGAAACCTCTTTTTACATCTCTTGCAATCTACCATTGGGTCTGAAAAACTCTCCACATGCCCGGACGCAACCCATGTGCGCGGGTGCGCTATAATAGCGGTGTCAACTCCTACCACATTCTCCCGCTCCAACACCATGAACTTCCACCACGCGTCTTTGATGCGGCGCTTTAGTTCCACGCCTACCGGCCCATAGTCCCAGAAGCCGTTTAGTCCGCCGTATATATCGCTCCCTTGAAATATAAAACCACGCCTCTTGCAGAGCGAGACCAGTTCGTCCATTGAAACCATGAAAAACTCCTCTTTCTTTGGTTCCTAGGGTCTATCATGCGGTTTGGTAGCAAGTCAAGGAGGTAAGTTGTTTTGTGGTTACTATTTTAAAATGTCACACTTAATTACTAATTTCAAATGTCACATTGGTAAACTATCCTCCAAAAAATTACAGGAGGATGGGATATGGAAAAGATATTTATTACGGGGGTAGAGTTGAAGAGATATAAGGTATTAACTG
>Ga0078972_1005130_pt1 | contig 34017 bp, 30 predicted proteins | sample YelNatPaOPGAMG01_FD_67568 | JGI IMG/M metagenome (GOLD analysis project Ga0078972, IMG submission 67568) | Hot spring thermophilic microbial communities from Obsidian Pool, Yellowstone National Park, USA - OP-RAMG-01 (SPADES assembly) (version 2) | ecosystem: Environmental > Aquatic > Thermal... | reverse complement strand
AAGGGGGATTTTTGAAATGTTTGGAAAAATTTAGTTTTAGCAGAAAGTATTATTTTCACTTATTCTAGAAAATGTCCGAACTAATGTCCTAAGTTCAGCAAATATCTGCCAAAGCATAAAGTTTTCGTCTGCGGGAAAACAGCACATCCTGTATAAAGAAATAGACATAAACAATAGAAATTCTTTTAACAAGGTAAGTTTAATATGGACAGAATGAGAGTTAGTTAAAAGTGTTGTTTATTTAGGAAGAAATTTACACAAAAATTATACACTCCCTAAAAACCAGTTCATAGACGAAAACTTTTGATCGGCATACTCCCTATTTACATAGTTTAACAGCTAATTTAATAGCTTGAATCATACTTTGTGGATTTGCTATGCCATCGCCAGCTTTGTCAAAGGCTACGCCATGATCTACTGACGTTCTAATTATTGGAAGTCCCAAAGTCACATTTACTCCTGATATTGACGACCATTTCCCATCGCCATCATAGACAAATCCAGCGGTTTTCATAGCTATATGTCCTTGATCGTGATACATTGCAACAACTGCGTCAAATTCTCTGCCCCTTGCCCTACTGAATATCGTATCTGGCGGAAAAGGTCCTTGTGCATCTATACCTTCTTGCCTTACTAAGTCAATAGCGGGCTTTATCTCGTTTATTTCTTCATCGCCAAAAAGTCCGCCTTCTCCTGCATGTGGATTTAATCCTGCAACTGCTATTTTCGGATTTTCTATACCAAGACGATAGAGCATATCATAAGTCAGTTTGAGCACCTTAATGATACGTTCCTTCTTTACCAGTTCACAAGCCATTTTTAATGGGACATGCGTTGATACATGGGCGATTCGGAAGTTATCGTCAACAAGCATCATAACATAATCTTTTGTCTTTGTCAGATCAGAATATATCTCAGTATGACCTGCATAATGAAATCCAGCGAGATTAAGGGCTTCTTTGTGTATCGGTCCTGTTACGGTTGCGTCAATTTTTCCAGCCATTGCTAATTCAATGACCTTCTTTATATACTCAAAAGCCGATCTTCCATTTTCGGGAGATATTCTTTTATAGGCATGTCTTGACATATCAACGTTATTCATATCCAAAACGTCAATAATGCCAAACTCATATATGCCATTCTCTATGTCATCTGAGATGCGATTAAGTTTCAGTTTTACATTAGCGATCCTTAAAGCGTCTTCCATAAGCCTATAATCTGATATGACAAGGGGTCTGCATATCTCATATATATCTTTGTCCGAAAGAGCTTTCACGGTAACTTCCGCGCCTATACCACTAGGATCGCCAACAGTTATGCCGATTAAAGGTCTATTGTTCATTTTTAACTTGTTCTGGAAATGGCGCCCGAATATCATAGCGACCGGGTTTTTTCACTGGTAATATTCCATCTTCAACCATTAGATCAAGGGGATTTTCCCTTGTTTGAAGTGGCAATATAACTACATTTCTTATTCTCAGTGATTCGTAGATAGCCATCATAATTTCCATAGTTTTGATCGCTATGTGTCCATCGCCGCGATGTGAATCAACTTTGCCATCAAGCCAATCAAGGAATTCCTCATGCTGATTAGTTTCAGGTGCTCTTGGTGTGATAACTTGCCAATCAGTAGCTTTATTATTTAGAAGCAGAAGCGTTCCTTTTTCACCACGTTTAAGCGTTCCATCAGAGCCATAGACGACGTCGCCTCTTAAACCTGGTCCTGGCAGATCGCTTTCATACACACCTCTGATCCCGCCTTCAAAACAGATCAACCCCATACATAGATCTTCGCATCGGACTCTACGTTCCCATTTATCCGTTTCTCTTGACACCTGACCGATGACCCATAAAGCCTTTGGATCGCCAAGTATATACATCATCTCGTCTATCTCATGAGTGCCTCTATTTAACAGACCTTGTCCATCACGCCTTATCATCACTTGTGGAGTGCCAATTGCCCCTTCCTGTATAAGCTTACGTGCCTCGGTATTAACTGCACTGAACCTTCTTTGATGTCCGATAACAAGCTTTATCCCTTTTTTATCGCAGGCAGAAAGCATATCTTGTGCTTCTCCCAAAGATGCACACATGGGCTTTTCGCCGAATATGCCAACTACATTGGTATTTTCAGCAGCATCAATGACTATCTCCGCCCGAACATTTTGCCATGTAGTCACTGCGAGGATGTCTAATTCCTCGTTTCTGAACATCTCTTTTCTGTCAGTATAATATCTAGGGACTGCAAATTTTTCTGCGAGCTTTTTAGCTAATTCCTCGTTAATGTCTGCAACTGCGACAAGTTCGGTTCTTGGGTTATTCTTAAAAACTCCTGCATGTGAGTTGCCCATTCCACCACAACCAATTAGCCCGACTTTATACTTTTTATCAGCCATGATAAACTCCTTATGGTTTAAAATTAATTTAATCACAGAAGCACATTGAATTGACACTGAATATGACAGTTTTTTTTCTGTGTGATCCAATAGCTATTTTTTGATTGTCAAAAGATTTGACAAATATGAGTTTCCGATAGCATTTCAAGATTACAGGTTTTTAAGATTTTTATTCTATTGGTCAAAACGGATTTGTCGTATTCATAACTATATAACATAACTGTCGTTTATCCAGAAGGTTTATCGCTTTCTGTTTTTTCGTCTGATTCAATAGGTTCAGTATCTTCTTTTTTCTCTTCTTCTTTCATCTTGGATTGGTCGCTGGCTTGACGACCATAGATACCCTTCATCATAGCGATAATCTGATCATTCATTCCCTCTAAGTATTTCACAAGGTCAGACATTGATACAAGTCCTATACAACTATTATTCTGATCAATAATTGGAATACGATGTATCTGATTTAATTCCATCGCCTTCATTGCTGACTCAATAGGGTCTTCTGGAAAACAAGATATAACGTTTTTTGACATACAATCGCCGACGCTGACCTCACATGGATGAGCAAACGCATGTTTTACAACGTGCATCGCAATATCTCTATCCGTGACAATGCCGACAAGTTCTTTACTATCCATATCCTTTACAACTGGGATAGAACCACAATCATAGTCCCACATAAGTCCAATTGCAATTGATACGTTATCGTCAGGAGTGCACATTTTCGGATTTTTAGTCATAATTTCACTGCATTTCATATTTTTTCACCCCCCTGCGCAAAAAATCAATTAAGAAAACGCAAATCCGTTTATTGACCAATAGAATGGTAGTTAGTAGATAGTTTTGAGATTGCCCCAAGTATCTGGAAGTTTGCCTAATCTATCTATTGATAAGCTAGAAGCTTTCATGTTAATTTTTACTTCGTCGGCTTTTAAGGCTCGGTTATAAACTCTTACTTCATCTATAATGCCTTTAAATAGATTTTGTCCATTGCTATCAGCACCGATCTTTAAGCTTAGCTGATTTCCCTTCAATGGAGAACCGACATCGCCTTCTCCCTCTGCTGAACCATCAATATAAAGGACGACTTTTCCTTTATCAAAGGTTACAACTGCATGATGCCATTCATTTAAAGAATAATCTTTTGTTGTTGATATGCAATTTCCTGCACATGATCTTAGTTTTGTTCCCGGATGTGTATCAAGATGTGGACCATCTGCTGTTCCCGCTGTTATCTTGTCTATAATTCTACTGCTTCGCGATTCTTTTTGGAAAATCCATGCTTCAAGAGTATGTTTTTCCCATAGTTCAAGGCTTTTATCGTTAGGCACTTCAACATAGTTTGACACACCATCAAATTCTAATGCCTCTCCATATTTTCCTGCGACTTGTTTACAGCCCTTTATTGTCCCGTTGTTTTTGCCAAAGACATCTTTTGCAACGTCACCGTTTATATCAGCTTTGTTGAACGTCCAATAGCTTACTAAACCGTCTTTGACTACTTGCTGAGCTTGTGTTGAGCTTGAAAATGTGGAAAAGATGGCTATAATTGCAATTCCAAATATAATCAATAACTTATATAGCATTTTTTCCTCCTTTTCATAGATTGAATGACAAATAAGATCCTTCATTAACAATTCTACCACAATAAGATAATAATATCAACATACGTTTCTGAGGTTCAGACATAAGTAAGGGCATAATCATTAAGTTAAGGACTTTTAACCCCGAAGGGGTGATATATTTATAGAAAACACATTGAATAAAAAATCTTTTAGCTCCGTCAGGAGCGACATATTTCCCCATCATAGAAAAGGGAGATTTAGAGGGATTTCCCTAGATAATTTAACTAGATAATAAATTGTCCGAACTCATGTCCGATCTTCAGCTAAAAACAAACTACAAAAACTAACTCAGTGTTGAACAAAATCTCCTCAAATTTCCATTTTTCACTTTCTATTGTTTTCTTAAACCAATTTGAATAAAATTCCCTCATACCCTTTTCGCTTCCAGAAAGGCTCTTGATAGGAAATGAGACGACCAAATACTTACATCTTAAACTTTTCATTACATTTATGCTAGAACCTTTTTCTTGCTGTTCAAGAATTGGCAAAAGCTTAAACATAAAAACGACATCAGCATAGCCAAATTCATCTATTAAGACATCGCCAAGCTTTGCCTCTATATTATCTAATTTACAAAATTCGAAAATTGAATTCAAAAACCAAATTAGATCGCTTTCAATATCATAGGCTTGATATTTGACATCGCTATCAAGGTTCATCCAGAAATATGTCAATGGGTTTAATCCACAAGCATGATCAATTATAGATGAAGGTTTTCCCGTTACAGCGAATATCTGCTTATAAAAATTGTCTAATATAGTTATCCTTTCACAAGTTGACGATTGTATTGATAATATTTTGATAATCCTTTCTTTTATCTCCGATTCTGTCACATTATTAATTCCTAATTTATCTATAAAAGATTCGTATATATGCTTAAAATTGGGTTTGTTATCATAATAGGCTGACCATATCTGATGTAATATTTTTCTGGCTCTTCTTTCAGCTTGCTTTTTCCCATATTTTTCAAGGCATCGCTTGACGTTATGCTCAATAGTTTTTTTGTATAAGCCCTTATATTTCTTAGAACGGATTATATTTTGGACTATGTCATTAAAATCATCATTAAACATTTTCTCTTAGAATTTCTATTAACTTTGTGTATGTCCTCAAATTGTGGATGGTTGCAAGTCGCCATGATAAAGGGTCTTCTATCTCAAAAAGATGGTTAAGATAGCTTTTGGAATAATTACAGCAGGTATAACAATCGCAGTATTGACTTACAGGTTTAGGATCTCTAACATATTTTTCGTCGGATATATATATAAACTCTGTTATTTTTTCTTCATTAAATATATCAATTTCCTTAGGGTCTTTTGCGAAAACATAAAGCCTTTTATGGCGAGCATCGCGAGTTGGAAGGACACAGTCAAAGATATTATAACCAATTTTTACACAGTCAGCGATTGCTTTTGGGTTTCCGACGCCAAGTGCAAATTTAGGCAGATCATCGGGCATAAGTGATGCTGTCCATGAGAGTATGTCATAATTTATCTCCCCATTGCTATTGAGTGGCCATCCACCAAAGCAGTAGCCATGAAATCCAATTTTTATAAGTTCTTTTGCGCATTTTTCTCGTAATTCTTTATTATCTCCTCCATGTATTACTGCGAAAATCAATGGGGGATTTAGAAGTTTCTTGTTTAAAATTTGCTTTTTATATTCATCTTTGCTTCGTTCAGCCCACTTTATAGTTCGTCTAACGCTCTTTTCGTGATCTTCATAGGTAGCCTTTACTGATGGACAATCATCAAGACAAATCATAATATCCGCACCAATGTTAAACTGAATCTGAATTGATCTCTCTGGGGTTAATATATGTCTGCCTTTCTTCCCTTTTGAATCGCGATAGAACGTTATTCCTTCATCATCAATTTTGCCAAAGGAACTATTTTCATAGACAAGGGATAACAATTGAAATCCACCAGAATCAGAGACAATGAGACCATTCCAATTCATAAAACGCTTTATACCGCCAAGAGATTTTATCACACTCTGACCCGGTTTAGACATGAGATGAAAGCTGTTTACGACAACGCCCTCAACTTTGCTTTTTTGTAGGTCTTGGCTATCAAGGCTTCTGATTACGCCTCTTGTGGCATCGGGGAAGTATATTGGCAGGGATAAATTTTTTTCTTGTATAGAAAAACTTTTGAGATAAGTCATATTTTATTAAATTCTTCTCACTGATCACTGATTACTGATCATTGGTCACTGCTCATTTAATTCGCCATATTTTTATCGTTTTATCAGTGCTTCCGCTGGCGATCATAGTTCTATCTGGAGAGTAATCAACCTCAGTAACTCCTCCTTCATGCCCGACGAATGTTGCTAATAATTCACCTTTTTGGACGTCCCATATCTTTATTGTGCCATCTTTGCTTCCACTAGCAAGAGTTTTACCATATTTTGAAAAACACACAGAAAGCACCGAATCTTTATGACCTTCAAGCGTTTTAATAACGTTGCCATTTTCTGTGTCCCAAAATTTGATTGTCTTATCCGCACTACCGCTGGCTAATATTTTGCCATTAGGGGAAAAGGCAATTGTAAGCACTGAATCTGTATGACCTTCTAATGTTTTTATTAGTTCACCTGTCTGAGCATTACAAAATTGGATCGTCCTATCTGCACTTCCACTGGCGATAATCTTACTATCAGGCGAAAAGGCAAGCGAATATACTACGTCTGTATGCCATTCAAGGTTACGCAGTGATTCACCTTTCGGAAGACTCCAAAGCCTAACTGTTCCAGACCAGACTTTGCCGTCCCATAAGGGATTGGAAGAGTTTTTACGATATTGTCCACCAGTAGCCATTAATTTACCATCAGGAGAGATAGCAACCGACCATAGTATACTATTTTTCTGTGCCAAACCATAAGCAGTGCGATATGGAACTTTATGTGCCATAGTTTGGATCAGTTCCCCTGTCTGGACATTCCAGAATTTTATGAATCCGTTCCATGTGACACTGACAAGTATTCTACCATTCGGGAAAAAAGCTATTGATTTAACTTCGTCATTATGACCATCTAATGTTCTGATTAGCCTATTTTCTTTGACATTCCAAAATCGCACAGTTTTATCGTTACTTCCGCTTGCGAGCATTTCCCCATCAGGTGAAAAGCTAACAGAAGTTACGGTTTCGCTATGTCCCTCTAATGTCTGTTCAGAAACAAAATCCAAACTTAACTGAGGCATAGCTATATTCGCTAAGGCATACAAAGTTACTGTAATTAATATTAGCCGAAGTCTAAATGACAATGCCATATTAAAGTTTTATTCCATTCATATTAAGCTAGCAATAAGATCGCCAACCTCTGATGTAGTCATGCCCATTTTTCCAGCAGAAAGGTCTTTTATTTTTCCGCTCGCTAATGCCTTTGATACAGCGTTATCAATCAATTCAGCAGCTTTTTTTTCGCCGAGATGATCTAACATCATTCCGCCTGCACAGATAGCAGCAATTGGATTAGCAGTGTTTGTTCCCTTATATTTTGGCGCTGATCCGTGTATTGGCTCAAACATTGACACTGAGTTTGGGTTTATGTTGCCAGAAGCAGCAACACCCATTCCGCCTTGAATCATCGCACCAAGATCGGTTATTATATCCCCAAACATATTACAGGTCACTATGACGTCAAACCATTCTGGATTTTTAACCATCCACATAGTAGTTGCGTCTACAAATGCAAAATCTTTTTCAACGTCGGGATATTCATTTCCAACCTCGTTGAACACCCTTCGCCATAGATCATGTGCATAAGTAAGGACATTTGCCTTATCGCACAGTGTAAGTTTTTTTCTTTTCCTTTTCATCGCCAGCTCATAGGCAAATCTAATGCAACGTTCAACTCCCTTGCGTGTGTTGACTGATTGCTGAATAGCAACTTCATCTGGCGTGCCTTTCTTAAAAAATCCGCCCATGCCGACATACAGGTCCTCTGTATTCTCTCTGACAACGATAAAATCTATATCTTCGGGACCTTTGTCCTTGATCGGTGTCCATACACCCGGATAGAGTTTTACAGGTCTGAGGTTGATATATAGATCAAGGGAAAATCTCATTTTTAAGAGTATGCCATGTTCCAAAACTCCCGGTTTTACGTCAGGGTGTCCAACTGCACCGAGATATATTGCATCCATCTCCTTAAATTCCGTCAATGCTGAATCTGGCAGAGGGTCTCCGCCTTTTTCCAAATATCTTTCTCCACCGAAATCATAAAATATCGTCTCATAGTCAAAACCGACTTTCTCGGCTGTCTTATGTATGACCTTTAATCCCTCATTTATAACTTCTGGTCCTATGCCATCACCCGGCAGAACTGCAATCTTATACATTTGCTAAATCATCCTTTCTCAATAAAAAACCTGTTTCCTTGTTTTCTCTGATTACCAATTATAAAATAAGTATGCCATTAATGTCAATGCTCTATATTTTATACTTTCGTCTTGACTAAAAGATATTTTAATGATAAATTATGAAGGGAGGCATAAAATCTAAAATGGGGCTGATATAAAGATGGTTATTAAATTAAACACATATATTTTTGTTGCAATCTTGGCGATCTCATCTTCCGCATTTTGCGACGAATTTATTAATAAGACAGAAATAGCTAATCTTGCAGGATCAGAAGTAAATAATGGGATTGCTTTTGCCGATTATGATAATGATGGCGATCTTGATCTTTATGTATCTGCTGATCCGTCGGATTTACTCTACCGTAACAACAGCGATGGGACATTCACAGAAGTTGCCATTGAGTCTGGAATATCCTTTGTCGGAGACGGCGTCGGCATCGCTTTTGGTGACTATGATAATGATGGTGATTTGGACATTTATATCCCTGTAAATGACGGCGCAGATGTGTTCTTCCAAAACGATGGGAAAGGGATATTTAAAGATATAACAAAGGGCGTCAGAATTAATAATTTAGCAAGAGCGAGAAGTGCTTCTTTTGCGGATTTTGATCGTGATGGATATTTGGACATCTACGTAGTCAACGAAGATATGCCAAATATACTTTATAAGAATATAAACGGCAAATATTTTGTTGATGTTGCCCCAAAAATGGGGGTTGCTGATGCTGGTCCGGGAAGATGCGGAATTTGGGGTGATTATGATAACGATGGCGATCTTGACCTCTATGTTACGAACAAAGGAGCGTCAAATATACTATATCAAAATGAAGGTAACGGCTTTAAAGATGTGACCGATTTCGCCGGTGTTTCCGCAGACGATGAAAGCACAGGTGCAGTATTTGCTGATTATGACAATGATGGATACCTTGATATTTGTGTCGGAGGATATAAAAAAGTATTTCTCTTTCATAATAATGGAAATGGCACATTTACAGACCTATCTGAAATTGCAGGGATAGAAAATTCAGGCACTAATTGCACTCCTGCTTTTGGTGACTTTAATAACGATGGTTATCTTGATCTATACTTAGCAGTTTGGAAAGGAAAGTCTGTTATATATTATAATAATGGTGATGGAACATTTAGAGATGTTACTGATGAGTTAAAAATGGGCAATTTCGGAAATAGTTGGAGCGCAATATCAGGCGATTATGATAAAGACGGCGATCTTGATATTTATGTCTCATTTACCACAAGATCAAACATACTCTATGAAAATCAAGGCAATAAAAATAACTGGTTACAGGTTAAAACGATCGGCTCTCTGAGTAACAGAGATGGCATAGGGACAAGAATAAAGGTTACTGCTGATGGGAAAATCCAAATAAGGGAAATATCAGGTGGGACAGCTTACGGGTCACAGGATAGTTTTATCGCACATTTTGGACTTGGGGAAAAAACAAAGGTTGATATGGTTGAAGTTTTTTGGCAATCTGGTGTAAAGACAAGGCTTAAAAATATTTCCGCAAATCAAATGATCGTTGTTAAGGAAAATTTATCTGCTGTTGATCCATCAGAGGAAGACAAGTTCGTTCTAAACAATCCAAAATCTATGCCTAATATAACATGCCTTCTTAATAACTATCCTAATCCCTTTAATCCAGAGACATGGATTCCCTTTCAACTTTCATCTCAATCTGACGTTGAGATAATAATATATAACCAAAATGGACAGATTGTCCGAACATTATCATTAGGCAATAAAAAGGCAGGAATATATACGTCAAAGAGTGATTCTGCATATTGGGACGGCAGAAATGAGGAAGGCGAAATAGTCGCTGGAGGGATATATTTTTATCTTCTAAAAGCTGGTGATCTTAAAGATATAAAAAAGATGACAATGAGAAAATAATTTATATCATCGGAGTTCATTAATGAACCTTGGCATAATAAAAAGAGATAGTTGTGCTTTTATATTGATAGACATTCAGGAAAAGTTTTTGCCCGTTATTTATGATATTCAGGGTGTAATTGATAATGCGAATAGGCTTGTTCAATCAGCATCAATTCTCAATATTCCATTATTAGTGACAGAACAATATCCGAAAGGACTTGGACGCACTGTTAATGAAATAAAACTTGATAATGATCAGGAAATAATAGAAAAAATTTCATTTGATTGTTTTGGTTGTGATGAGTTTGTTAATAAAATTGATCAGATAAATCGTCCAAGCCTTGTTATATTCGGTATTGAAGCCCATGTCTGCGTCTTAAAAACCACACTTTCCGCACTCAGCAGGAGCTATGAGGTTCATTTGATAGCGGATGCAGTATCATCAAGAACTCAAAGAAACAGGGATATAGCCATAGAACGTATGAGACAATCAGGTGCTTTCATCGCATCAACAGAGATGATACTTTTTCAATTAATGGATAAGGCGGGGACAGACGAGTTTAAAGCAATAAGTAAATTAGTAAAATAAAGGATATAAAGTATGATAAATGTTATAACAGAAACGAAATTGGCAAATATAAAACCTTTCAGTATCGGCAAGGTGAGGGATATATATGATTTAGATGAAAGGTTATTGTTTATCGCAACAGACCGTTTATCTGCCTTTGATGTCGTCCTTCCAACAGGGATACCATATAAAGGCAAAGTTTTAACAGCTTTATCGGTCTTTTGGTTTAATCTGACGAAAGATATAATAGATAATCATCTTATCACTGCTGATGTCAATGAATTTCCGAAAGAATTAGAGCCTTATAAAGAGATTCTTGATGGTAGAAGTATGATCGTAAAAAAGGCGAAACGTATTGACCTTGAATGTGTTGTCAGAGCTTATATTTCTGGCAGTGCTTGGAAGGCTTATAAAGAGAAAGGATCAATTTGTGGAATAAAACTACCATCGGGATTAAAAGAATCGGACAAACTACCAGAGCCGATCTTTACTCCAACCAGTAAATCAGACACTGGGCATGATGTGGAGTTGGACTATTTTCAAGCAGAAAACCTTATCGGCAAAGAGCTATTCAACGAAGTTAAAGAGAAAAGCATCCAAATACTTTTAACTGCAAGCAAATATGCAGAATCTAAAGGCATCATCATAGCGGACACAAAGTTTGAGTTTGGTATCTATGATGGCAAAGTGATCTTAATTGATGAGGTCTTAACTCCTGATTCATCAAGATTTTGGTCAATAGATGACTATGAACCGGGAAGATCACAAAAGAGCTTTGATAAGCAATACGTCAGAGATTATCTTGAAGAAATTAAATGGGACAAAAAACCGCCTGCGCCTGAATTGCCAGACTTTGTAGTTAAGAAAACATCTGAAAAATATCTTGAAGCACATAGAAGACTTACTGGCATTAGCTTAGATAAATTTTAGAAGTAAACCGATCTCGGAATAACTCGTCTTATCATTTTGTTATAAATTTTGGAGAATCACGTTTGCAACCGTGATAATAAATCAGATCAATCCATAGACGGGAATTCAGGGACAGTGTATTCTGTCCCTTTTTTATAAATCTTTAATGAAGGAGACGATATAAAGTGAAAGGAAGAATTCCTACACCAGAAGAACTACAAAGAGAACTCAACGAATTTTTAAAGAAAAATTACGGCGATGGAATACAAGATGTCAGAGTAATACCACCATACCCAGAAGCTAATGAAGATGGCGCTAGGGAAGGAAAGAGTAAATCAAGCAAGTTTAGCTTTAACTTTAACCTTAAACCAAAGGAAGTCAAAGCACATCTTGATAAATATGTTATAAAACAAGATGACGCAAAGAAAACTCTGGCAATTGCTATATGCGATCATTATAACCATGTCGCAGAATGTATAAAACGAGAAAGAGAACAAGGAGATTCAAAATCCGATTCTGATGAAGAATATACTAAGCAGAACGTCCTTTTAATAGGACCGACAGGCGTTGGCAAAACTTACTTGATAAAAACTCTTGCCAAGCTGATCGGCGTTCCATTTGTCAAGGCTGACGCAACTAAATTTAGTGAAACTGGTTATGTTGGCGGAAATGTAGAGGACATTATCCGTGATCTTGTAACAGAGGCAGAGGGGAATGTTGACGTCGCTAAATATGGTATGGTGTTCATTGATGAAATAGATAAAATTGCAAGTGCTGCTAATTTAATAGGCAAAGACGTAAGCGGAAGAGGAGTCCAAACAGGTCTCTTAAAGCTAATGGAAGATACAGACGTAGACCTTAACACTCCCTATGACCCAATATCACAATTACAAGCGATGATGGAGTTCCAGAAAAAAGGAAAAGTAGAAAAGCGAACTATAAATACAAAACACATACTATTTTTTGTAAGCGGGGCATTCAATCAATTAGAAGATATAATAAAAGAGAGGCTTCAGAAACAGGGCATAGGATTTGGTGCAAAAGTTGAGTCAAAGAAGGTCAACGTTGATTATCTTAAAGAATGTAAATCGTCAGACTTGGTTAAATTTGGATTTGAGCCTGAATTTGTCGGAAGATTGCCTGTCCGCGTCGTTTGCCACGAACTATCAGTTGAAGACCTATTCAACATTCTTAAACAATCAGAAGGGTCAATAATAAAACAATATAAAAAGGCGTTTAAAGCTTACGGTATTGATGTCATCTTCTCTGATGAAAGTTTGATGGAAATTGCGAAGAGAGCTTATGAGGAGAAGACTGGTGCAAGGGCTTTGGCGACCGTCTGCGAAAGAGTTTTCCGTGAGTTTAAGTTTGAACTGCCATCTACCGATATAAAAAGCTTTATAGTGACTAAGGAGATGATTGAAGACCCTGTTGGAGAACTTCAAAAACTCATAAATGATCCAAGCGAAAACAAAAAACTCATCGCAAAAGCAATGATAAGAGAATATGAAAAGGAATATGCCGAAAAATATAAAATAAATCTCACATTTTCAGATGAAGCCATTGAACTTATAAACAAGAAAGCACAGGCAGAGGGTATGAATATAAAGGCTTTTTGTGATAAACTTCTTGAAGATTATTATCATGGACTTAATTTGATCAAGAGAAATACAGGAAAAGCGGACTTTGTTGTAACCGAAGAAGTTGTCAATGACCCTATCGGCGCTTTGGATAGATGGGTTAAAAAACATTATACAGCGAGGTCTGTTGAATCAACTGCAACAGTATCATAAAGCTCAATACCAAATGAATTTTGTCTTTAACAATAAAAAAGTTAGAGTTGTTTTTATTATTATAATTCTGTCCTTTTCTTCAAACTCATCTACCGAAAGTAGTAGCCTTGATGTGTATAATCTCGGGGTAAAATTCTCCTTAGTTGTTAAATGGTGGGGATTATCTGCACAAGGCGATATGGAAGTTATCGGAAAGGAAAATGTTAGAGGTCAAGATACCGTTATCGTAAGGTCTCATGTTACAGAGGTAAAAGGATTTTTAAGCTTCATCATAAAATTCCTTCGTATGTATAGAGAATCAAACACGTTTGATTCTTATATAAATCCAACATCTGCTTTGCCTGTAAGATACGAAGTCTACAAGATAATGCAAGATGGCTCTAAAAAACCTACTGAAAACGTGTATTTTGACCGCAAGAATAAACGTGTTGCTTCGTTTGATGATGATAGCACTATCGTCAGTAATACCCCACCAGATATTCAAGACACATTCTCATCTTTTCTTATGCTTATCAATAAATTTAACAATGAAGACCTATACGTTGACAAGTGCATTACTTTAAATCTATATGTCTATCGGGAGTCCAGTAAAATAAACGTAAGAGTTGTAGGTCAAAAAGTCGTTGATGGACACAAAGTTTATATGATGAAAATAGATAGACTTCCGCCTATATTTAAGTATCCTGCATCAATATCTTTTGAAGTTGTGGAGTTAGGGGACATAAAGTTTCCTGTAAGAGGTCAATGTATTATTGAATTGCCTAACTTTAAAGATATAGTTATAGACGGTGAACTGTCAATATTAAGTAGGGGAAAGAAACCATAAGAAATATTAAAAGGACTAAATGATGACAAATAATATTAAAATTGTAATTAAAGCAGATGCTAATGAAGTTGAAAAATTTGCTGTAAATGAAATGGCGAAATATCTAAATTCTATGACTGATAGACAGGTAGATATAACAGATAAACCCTATGACCATTCTATTTATATTGGCTGTTTGCCGTATAATTCTGAAAATATATTAAGCGATCTTGATAGGTCTCATAGTGATAGTTTTATTATAAAAAACGTCGCAGATAATATCGTGATTTATGGGAAAACACCAAGAGGGACGCTTTATGGAGTATATGACTATCTAAATAGGCTTGGTGTAAGATTTTACTTTCCCGGAAAAGAGAATGAGTTTATCCCTAAAACTGACGACATATTCATAAAAGGCATTGACGTCAAATGCTCACCAACTTTTAATCATAGAAGTGTTGTCATATATCATTGGGAAAGTGGATTTGATGACTGGGTTGATTTTTCTGCAAAGACCAAACTTAACGCAATCCATCTTCATTCAGATGATGGAATATATCAAATGCCAGAATATATGAAGACAAGAGGTCTTGACTTCAATGTCAGAAGGCATTTTTTCGGCGATAAATACACAAAAGACGATGAAAATTTTTTAGAAAAGAACAAAATTCTTGTTAAAGATTATGTCAGTAAGCTTCCAAATCAGATAAACGAATTTTTCCTTTGGCCCGCAGATGTTGTGCTTGGTTTATATGATAACCCTGACAACTGGTCTATACCTGACGTAATACTTAAATTCACTAACGATATATCAAACGCTATTAAAGAAATAAGACCAAAGGCGAAAATGAGCTTTTTATCCTATTGGTCCACATGGGGAGTTCCAAATAAAGTTAAGCCTGCTGACAGCGTATTCCTAGAGATTGCACATATTCATCAATGCTTTTCCCATTCCATATCAAACCCATTATGTCCTGTCAATTCAAATGAAGTCGCTAATGTAATAGATGGTCTGCTTGAAATATTTGATCCTTCGGAAACACATGTCCTTGGATATTGGCTTGACGCATCTTTATTTGGAAGGGGCGTTTATCAAGACCTTTCTGGCAGATTGCCGAACACCGGAAGTATTATCCAACAGGACTTGATATATTATAAAAATAAAGGCATTCCAAATATAAGCACATTTGCAGTAGATTTAAATAAAGAATATTTTCAAAGATTTGCGTCCCCAGATGTATTTCTATATCCTATGCTTTTATGGGATGTTGATATTGATGTTGATCAAGAATTAGCGAATTTCTGCGAAAATTATTATGGAAGCAGAGATATGATTGAGGTTTTTCAATATACTGAGCAAATTGACCCAAGGCACGCTGAACAATTTAATAGCCTTAAACAACATCTATTGCACTCAGAGATTGTCGTAAAAGATGTTATTAAAAGCACAAGCAGTGACGTTTACACATTGAGGTTAAACAAGCTTTTAGATGAGATAGAGCATGTTCGTAAGTGGATCAATAAAACTTTGGCATAAATACAACATTAGTGTATCAAAATTGTAACATATTGTATTAAGAGTTATCAGTAGTAAAAGTGTAGAGCAAATCACTAATGTAATACTGATCACTGATTATTGATCACTCGCTATTGGTCACTTCCCAATCTCGGCACAGATATTGCTAATATTAAAATACGGAATAAAAAGGCTATCAACAGTAGAATAAAAAATTGAAAGGAGTGACAAGCAATGTTTAGAATTGCATGGATGTTATTTATCACAATGTTATTTGCTATGTTTATGGTATTTCAGGGATGCACTTTTCAAAGCACTGATGATGTTGTAGTTGTTGACGATTCTGCCCCAGCAGCACCAAGAGGCGTTCATAGTATCAGTGGAGATGGACAGGTAAAGATAGTATGGTATCCCAATCAGGAAAAAGACCTTAAAGGATATATAATATATAGAAGCACCAAAAAAAGCGGGGATTACAAAGAGATCGGAACTGTTAGCGCAAAGGTTTCTAGTTTTATAGATGACGATGTAAAAAATGGGACTACTTACTATTATGCGGTCTCTGCATTTGACTATGACGGAAACGAAAGCGATCTAAGCCCCGAAATAGTGGAAGATACACCAAGACCTGAGGGGAGAGGAGTTAAATTAAGAGACTATATAATTGACCCTGATCGCAGTGGTTTCAGCTTTGCTGACGCTGATCTTGGCTCTATTCCTTTTGATAAAAGATATACGGATATATATTTTGGGGTTGACACAGAGGTAAGTGTGCCTTATATTTATTCAGATACAGATGTCCAAATACAAGACCTTGGTTATACTGACTCTATGGACGAAGTAGATGTTTCACCAACAAAAGGATTTACAACATTATTCGTTGAAGCAATTGTCGGTCACACTTACGCTTTCTTGATGCCTGATGGTCATTATGCAAAGATCAGGATTACTGATATGAAAATTGATTGGGTCGGTAATAATGTAAAAGATGCTTGGATAGTTTTTGACTGGGCTTATCAGCTACAAGTAGGAAATCCAGACCTTGCACCGAAGAAAAATTGATCTGTGATGAGCGAAAATGATTTTTGGTCATCTTAAAAGATCATCAAATAGAAATTTGAATTTTATGTATAAAACTTTAATCTTAAAACTTTCTCTGGTATTCATTTTATTAGTCTTTGTAACGCTTGTTTCAGGAGCTCAACCACTTCTTAATCAACCTATCAATAAGGTTAATCTACGAAGTGGTGAAACTCTTGAATATAGCGTTAGAGTAAAGGGTATACCTGCTGGAAGCCAAATTATGCAAATAAAAGGTCAAAAAACGATAGGTGGAAGGACGGTATACCATTTTCAATCCTATTCATTCGCTAACTCATTTTTCTACCTATTTTACCCATTTAGCGATCAAGTTGATAGTTATGTATTAAAAGATAATTTCTACCCCTTAAAATTTCAAAGACATCTAATTGATGGAAAATACAACGGTAGCACTACTATCAATATTGACGATAGCAAATTAGTCGCTGAGATAATAAAAGACAAAAAACGTTATGAGGTTAAAGTTCCAAGCGGTGTGCAAGATGAGCTTTCCATGCTCTATTTGATACGTCTGAGAAAAGTAGAGGTCGGCAACGAGTATGAATTCTCCGCAATAGTAGGCAGTAAGGTCTATAATATCGTCGTTCAGGTCCTCAGGACAGAGGAAATTAAAACAATCTTTGGCAGAACTAAGACTATAGTTCTCAGATCAATGCCGAGGGATGCTCTGTTGTGGATCACTAACGATGAAAATCAAATACCCGTAAGATTGGAGATAAATACAAAAATAGGCAAGTTAATAGCTGACCTTAAAGCGATGAGTTGAAATTATACCATTCAATATACCCTCCTGAAAAATTTACAGAAATTTCAATTCATCAAATTATCAAATTTTTTTCGCTTGACTTTGATATGATCAATATGGTATTCTGTTAAAAGTTTGGTGTATCTATTCTTTTTCTATTTTTCGGTAGGTTTAGAATATATGAAAGCCATTAAATTAGTATTGATCATTGTCGTTATTACTTGTCAAATTCTGCTTATAAAATATGCCTTTTCCCAAGAAATATCTTCAGAAACATCTTCCGTTGAAGAAACGGTTGATGAGCCTTTGATGCCTGTCCGTAATGTTATCGCCAATGACACGCCTAACGACGATGGTAAAAGTATAACAATCAAATGGAACGTATCCATGACAGATAGCAAGGTCAAGCAATACTCTGTTCTCAGAAGCACGTCTCCAACAGGCGGATTTTATGAGGTTGGACAAGTCCCTAAGAGCGTAAATAGATATGTTGATGAAGATAATATTGTCCGAGGAGTAGAGTATTATTATATTATCAGAGCAATTGATGAAAAAGGAAATAGAGTTGATTCTGATGTTTCTGCACCAGTGAAAGCTACCGCTCAGTGGTTTAATAGAGATTATAAATTTATCGCAATAGCTGTTGTAGTTTTCGGCGGGATAATAGTCTATTGCATATATAGTGCAAGGCGTGGGAAGGAATTTTTCATCAGGCGAATTTCAGGCATAGAAGCTGTTGATGAAGCTATCGGTAGGGCAACAGAGATGGGCAGACCAATATTATATCTGACAGGTCTTAGCGGGCTTGGCGATATATCAACTCTGGCAAGCTTAAATATATTAAGTAGAGTAGCGAGAAAATCTGCTGAGTATGATACCCCATTGATCTTGCCCGGCTATGATTCTTTTGTCACAGTAGTAGAACGTGAAATCGTCAAATCAGCTCATATTGACGCAGGGAAGCCTGACACCTATAAAGAGGATAATATATACTTTGTTAGCGATGACCAATTTGCTTATGTCGGCGCTGTCAATGGAATAATGATGAGAGAAAAGCCAGCGGCGATATTTTATATGGGATTCTTTTATGCAGAATCACTCTTGTTAGCGGAAACTGGTAACGCAACAGGGGCAATTCAGATAGCAGGCACTGACTCAGATGCACAACTGCCATTCTTCATTGCCGCTTGTGATTATACGCTTATCGGCGAAGAGTTATACGCTGCAAGTGCATATCTGGCGAGGGAACCGCTTTTGCTTGGTAGCTTAAAAGGGCAAGATTGGAGCAAATTACTTCTCATGGTAGCGATCTTTCTTGGTGTGTTGATGGAATCCTTCGGGACCCGCTTTGGTTCAGATTTTTTCCATTGGATCGCAAAATTTTTCAGTGGTCAATAAATGGCTAATAAAGAGAGGATCAAAAATGAAAGTTTACTTTTTTTTCACATCACTAATTTTAAGTCTTTTTTTGGTCAATATAGTATCAGCTGGACTTGTTTTCCACGAAACCTTTGAAGCGGATAAGTTAGATGAGACAAAATGGGGAACTGCTGGTGCTGGTGTAGGTGGTCCAAATGGAGGGACAATATCAGATAAACAAGCCCATACTGGAAAAAAATCATGGTGGATAGGTAGCACTAACGGCATTTTTTATATACTCAACCCTGTTTTACAAACTGCGACGGTATATTGTTATTTATATGACAATGATAAAGAAGCAAGCGTCAATGCACAAGTTATAGGTTGCACTACTGAGACAACAAAAGTAACTGGTTGGCCAATCGGATCGGGTAGTTGGATGTATATGGGGTTATGCACAACAGGTCCGAACTGTGCAGGATATTATTTTAGGTCAGCAGATAAGGGCGAAATTTGCGTTGGCGATAAACGATCAACAGGTTGGCATCTTTTTGCCTATGTCATAGATCAAGGAACGCTAACTGCCTATGTTGATGGGAAAAAGATGGAAAGCTGTAAAATGCCACAAATCGGCACATTTGTTATCTTTCATGCTTGGTCTGCTGAACAATTTCTCAAAGAAGGCGGATTTGTAGATGATATATACATCTTCTCCGATAAAAGAGAACCCGGAAAAGACCCAACCCTTTCTGTCCAGTCCAATGACAAACTTGCTGTAACATGGGGAGAGATAAAAAGATCATAGTATATATATAATTACTGACTTTTACTTAACTTAAAAATAGTGTCAAAATCAAGTTGACATAATTTCAGCGAATGGATATTCGGAGGACACATGAAATTACGATTGCCATTAGCATTATGCTTTATATTTGGAATTGTTATGATAGTGCAGTTTTTTATCCCTCATCCTCCATTTACAGATATGTATGACAAACTGATTAATTGGACGATGATTATCAGTATTCCTGCACTCATCATCGGACTAAGTTCGTTAATACAACTGCATTATACACGCATAGTCCGCAAAACTCCAAATATGCCATATAGTATTATAACTTTCATCAGTATGGCATTTATGGCGATAGTAGGTCTGATCTTTGGCGTTGGTGAAGGGACGATCTTTGAATGGATTTTTAAGAATATCCAAATACCTATGCAAGCAACGATGTTTTCTTTATTGGCATTCTTCATCGCATCTGCTGCTTATAGGGCATTCCGAGCGAGGACGCTTGAAGCAACGCTTATGCTTGTTACTGCTGTTGTTGTCATGCTTGCAAGAGTGCCTATCGGTAGCTTCTTATGGCAGACGATAATGCCCGATGCAGTTTTACAATGGAAGGAAAATCTACCAGAAGACGTCGCCAGTTGGATACTCAATGTCCCAAGCATGGCAGCCAGAAGGGGCATTATATTAGGGATCAGTCTTGGTGCGATAGCAACATCAATTAAGATAATACTCGGCATTGAAAGATCATATATGGGTGTCGGAGAGTAAAAAATGGGCTTTTGGGAAAAAATAGGCAGTTTTGACAGACGATACATCTTTATCTTGATCGCATTAACGGTAATAGTGCCTTTGCTTATCCCTATTGGTATGCCCATAACGATAACAAAAGAGGTCAAGAGCGTCTATGACTATATAGATGAACTTCCGCCCGGATCGGCTATATTGGTCTCTATGGATTTTGATCCCGCCGCATTAGCTGAACTCTATCCTATGAGTATCGCCGTCTTAAAACATGCTTATACAAAGAAAGTTAGAGTTATCGGCATGACTTTATGGATAACAGGAACTTCTTTGGGCGATATAATTATGCGAGAAGCTGCTGAAGGGATTGCTGAACAGGATAAAGATTATACATATCTTGGTTTTGTCCCAAGCGGTGCTATGGCAATTATGCGTATGGGTGAAGATATTACAGCAGTCTTTAAGACTGATTATAACCAAAAACCTATATCCCAGATACCAGCTATGAGGGGAATTAAAAACTATAAAGATATATCGCTTATTATTGATCTCGCTGCGGGATCAACACCAGAGGCATGGATCGCCTACGCAGGCTCTCCGCATAAAGTCCCAATAGCAGCAGGTGTTACAGCGGTTAGTGCGGTTGGATATTATCCATATCTTAACGCAGGACAAATAGTAGGGCTAATTGGGGGAATGAAGGGTGCAGCAGAATACGAAAAACTTGTGCAGGCAAGGGGAAGGGCGAGCATCGGTATGGATTCTCAATCTATGGCTCATTTAGCGATCATATTGCTTATAATAATAGCTAATATCTCTTATTTTGTAGTCAGAAGGAAAAACAGAAGGGTAGAAGAAACATAATTATTTATTATAGAAAGTAAGAAAGATTAAACATATTTCTTGATCTATTGCCATTCTTGCTTTTTGAAAGATGAATAATGTTCAAATGTTAATAGCTTTCATATAAGCAAATGAAGGGATTTGAAATTATGTCTGAAACACTCGGCATTTGGATAGCAGCGGGATTGACGCTTTGCGTGTTCAGTTTCCTTTATAAAGATAATCCATTTTATAGATTTGCAGAGCATTTATACGTCGGCGTATCTGTCGGATATACGATAGCTCAAGCATGGCATCAGACCGTCATCAGGCTAATATGGAATCCTATAAGTCAGCAAGGCGATTATACAGTTCTCATCCCTGCCTGTATAGGTTTATTGATATTCAGTAGGTTTATTCCTAAATATAGATGGCTGATCCGATGGCCTCTCGCTTTTATGATAGGCGTCAGTGCTGGTGCGTCAATCCCAAGAACAATGCAATCATTCGTCTTTAAACAAATGGAAGCCACTATCCAACCGCTTAATAGCATTAACGCCATAGTAATTGCACTCGGTCTATTGTTTACTTTATTCTACTTTTTCTTTTCCATAGAACATAAAGGACCTGCGAAAGTGGCATCAAAGATCGGCATAATCTTCCTTATGGTATCTTTTGGCGCCGCTTTTGGATATACTGTTATGGCGAGAATTTCCCTTCTTATCGGCAGAACTTACTTCCTTTTCCATGATTGGCTTCATATCGTAAAGTAGTTTTTAACTTAAATGATAAGTGAATGTGAAGAAGGCATCATAATAAAAATTCATGGCGATATTGCAACTGTGAGGGTCAAAAGTTCATCTTTATGCTCCCATTGCAAAGCCTGTATAATGGGAGATGACGGCTATATGACCGCAGAAGCAGAGAATACTATCGGTGCAAAAATAGGTGATAAAGTAGGGTTAAGTGTAAATTCTAAGATGCTTTTAGGCTCATCTCTATTAGTTTTCGGCTTACCTTTGTTAGTTTTGCTTATAAGTGTTATCTTGGCTGATCTCGTATTTGATAACCAGATATTTAGTTTATCCATTGGTTTAGCTTTATTTTTTCTCTCGTTTATACCTATAAAAATTTATGATAAGCATTTGAGAAAAACAAACGTTTGTGGTATTAAAATAGTTGAGATTATTGAGGATAAACCTTAATCTTTTGCATAGACCTGAATTTCGTTTAGTCCTCCCCCAAGCGCCCAATAATTCAAAATTACGACCCTGACATAATGGACGATGCCTGAGTATTCAATGTTAATATCCTGCCAGCCACTTCCAAAAGGCAACTTTGACCCAGGAGTAAGCAACCCTTCAAACGTAGGACCATAGGAACTGAAAAATTCAGGCATAGCAAATGCAGATTTAAATGCACGATCCCAAACTTTGCCAAAACTTCCAGATTTCGTATATACAACCTTTTGATTTTTATCTAATAATTCTAAGCGGAAGTCAATTGTCCCATAATCATAAAGCCCTGCGTTTGATGTGTTCAATATGCGGACTAATTTTAATTTGCTTGGAAATTTGAGTTTTAATGTAATATCACCTGTCTGACAATAAGGAAGTAGCCAATAGGTCGACGGAATATGAAAAGGCAATTCGCTCATATTTTCTGTATAAGACACACGTTCATTTCTTCCATAGCCGAAGCCTTGTGTTGTCTGGATTTCTCCAAGCGAATAATCTAATACCCCATCTGCAGGAAATTCCCATGTTTTATTGTCAATTACATGTCTTGGAGAAAATCTTTGATCGCGAGTGCCTGACGCAGTAACTTCTGCATATAAAGCGATGTTGTCCCAACCTTTTGATGTGTATTTATCACGCTCTTTTATGACTTCCTGAGTTAATTTTGACAAGCCCTTTTTAAGCTGATCTTGGTTCTCTAATGAATTAGTGCAAAACTGCACTGGCATTGTGACCCCTGAAAACCTCTTGATCCCGATTTGATCTCTTCTCATTATCCGTGTAACATAGTTATTATCAATTGATATAACATCATTTGTCCCGTCTGGATGTTGGATGACCGCCTGTAAGCTTTGAGATGTATCTCTAATGATTATTCTTGGAATTTTGGCGTTCTTTTCCATCGGCATTACCAATGTAACGATCCTCTCTTTTTCTGTTCTCTTAGGGATACCAAGGGGAGTAATTACCATATCAGAAAGCCATAATTCAGAGTCAGGTTTTAGCTCATACGGGGCATGACCCCATGTTGCAGGAAGCAATTCTGCCCTGATTTTGGCGATGTTTTTTGGTGCGTCTAAATATGTCACAGATTCAAGCCAATCATAGTCCGATCTAAACGATGCAGGATCGGTGATCCTAAGCGGATCAGGCTCACGTTCGCCAGTTTCTACCATTTGGACTACGTTTTCGTCATCATCTAACAAAATCAAATTGATCGTCCATGCGAAATTCTCATAAACCCTTGCGTTACGCTTTTTGGCGTAAATACTTACTTTATATCGGACGCCTTGTGTGAGTTTAATCGGAGATTCAAGAGACGGTCTAAGGTCTTTAAAGTTAGAAAAGTGCTTAGCTGTCCGTCCATTTATTTCGGTTGTCTCTCCTTCTGTCCATAGATCAGCAGGTATAGCCTGTTGTGTCTCAGAAACCTCTGTCATACCGCCAGCGATGGCACGAAGCAAAAGTGAGTTATGATCCATCTGATAGCTTACAATTGGTTGAGATGGTATGCCCTGAGTTTCATAGCCCATCTTGTTATGCGATAGAGTAACAAGCAGGACATCTGCATTTGGACGATGACCTATGACAGTATTCGGAGAGATTATCTCATAACTTCCTTCATTGCCCGGACTATTCCAAAGATGCCAATTGAAGCTATGCCAAGCAGGTTTATCATGCTCAACACGGTCAATAAAAATAAAATAATCCGAAATCCTATCCCAATTATCTGATCGGACATAGATTATATCCCTATTACGAACTTTATATTGTTTATAAGACTCTTCTTGCTCTTTCTTTTTATAATATGCGACATTACTTGTCCAGCTTTTTGATTGAATCATACTGACAAAATCCCGATCATAATATCCATATATTAGCATGCTAGGGGAAAACCGCTTCCCTTCTGTTTCTATGACTGATTCAGCGATTGCGTATTGATGCCATGGAAAATGCCATGAGAGACCCGAAGTAGCACATAAGATTTCGTTTCGTGATGAAAGGAATATATCGCCGTTGAAGTAAAGGTAAGTATGCGGAGAGCCATATCCAGAACGGAACATCGCCATTCTGTCAGTTGTCCCAAAAAGTGCTTTTGGATAGTTAATTTTGTCAGGTTTTTCTGCAAGAGCTACCCATAACACCATCAATGGGTCTGACAATCCTGCTTGATGTGCTTCCTCAATATTCGTGTCCCATATCTTTGAGACAAAATAGCCAGCTAATGAATCGGGAAAATTCTTCGCATAGTCAAACCACCACGAGCTACCTCCATATTTATGTGGTAATTCAATAGGTTTGCCTCCTATAAGCGATGAACCGCCTTCCATTTTTTCAATAGGTTTGCCTTCCTCAGTTGGAGGAACAGTCGCTTCATGATATAATGGATAGTATGTCGCTTCCGTAAAACCGATATGAGTGCGAAAGTCTATCCCTTTGGCATTATATAATGCGGAAGCAGTAGTATATAAATTCTGCATAGATACAGACCAATATCCGGGCAATCCTGATTCTAAATTCTGTCCCGCATATCCGATGTCACATGTTAAAATCCACGAAAAAGAGCCGATAAGCGTTTCTAACCATATTTTATTTTCTGGAATATCTTCTCCGACAACAAGAGATGCCATAATCGCAGCAGAAAGAGCGTTATTGCCTTGATTTTTTGACCGTAGATGATGATAACCCATAAATGGCGTATGATTTACAAGTCTCCAGTAGCTTTCAACGCCTTTTTCTGCAATAATTTCAATTGACTTTTTTCGTTGTTGCCCATTCCAGCCGTCCCAACACCAATCAATTGTCACAGCGATATTGCGAGTAAGCATGCCATAGTGTATCTGAGGCATATTTGCACCGTCCCAGTTGAACCAGCCCCAACGAGGAACGCGACCAGCCATCTCTATAATTTCATAACAGGCATTTGCATATTTGCTATCTCCTGTAAGGAAATATATAAACGCCATGCTTGGTGTATTGTCCATCGCCTCGCCTAACAATTTAGCTACGGATATGGCATCTTCAGGCACATATTCCTTTGGATTGCTTTCCCACCATACGTCCAATAGTTTATCAACGTGTTTTTCAATTTCGGGCTTATCTTTTGTCCATTGCAATATCGCTTTTTCTGCCCTATCCTTGACCTTTTTCATCATCGGATGATCGCCAAGTCCTATTACTTTCGCTCGGATTTCATCAACTTGATATTTCGGGATCAATAGCCCTTCTTTTGGAACAGGGAGAGCATACACCATTATAGGAATTAACGAAAAGATGCAGAAAAAAGCGATTATTTTCATCTCCATAATATTCCTGATACTTGATCATTATATCTCAATAGTGTCCCCTGGGCTTGGGACTATCGTTGAGCAATTGTATCTTGATTCCATAGTCTTTGCAAGTGCTTCTGATTGACTTACTTCTCCATGGACGACAAACACACCTTCCAATTTCGTCTCAATATTGTCAAAATATTCAATAAACTCATTTTTATCTGGATGCGAGCTTAATGCGTCTATTACTTCAACGGTTGCCATCACTCTATATTCATCGCCGAAAATTCTGACGTTTTTCTCTCCATCTACAAGTTTTCTTCCGAGAGTGTTTTCCGCCTGAAAGCCTATGATAAGAATAATATTATGCCTATTTTCAATGTTATTTGCGAGATGATGGAGTATCCGTCCCGACTCACACATTCCCGATGCAGTAATTATAACCATAGGACCGTCCATTCTATTCAATTTCTTTGATTCCTCAACATCTTCTATATATTCTAACGTCTTGAAAGTGAAAGGGCTTACTCCGTTCATCATCATTTCCAATGCTTCTGCATCAAAGCAATCTTCATGTCTGCTATATATTTCAGTCGCCTTAGTTGAAAGCGGACTATCAACGAAAACAGGGACTTGTGGAATCCTGCCCTCGTTATATAACTGATTCAAAAAATAAACAATGGTTTGTGTCCTGCCAACGCTGAATGCTGGTATAATCAGTTTGGCTCTGTTTAAAGCGATCTTCATAATCAGGTCTGCAAGATGGGCTTTTACGTCTTTCTCTGGAGAATGGATGCGATCTCCATAAGTGCTTTCTGTTATAAGATAATCAACATTATGAATTGGAGTTGGGTCTTTTAATATTGGCATACCTTTTCGCCCAAGATCGCCAGTAAATACAAGCCTTTTCTTACTTCCATTTTCGGTTATATTTATCGTTGTGACAGCAGACCCAAGAAGATGCCCCGCGTCGTGATATGTTATCTCAACGCCTGAACATAGTTCAATCTTTTTCTCATAAGGCACAGGGACGAAATGCTCCAATGCACGCATAGCATCGTCTTGAGTGTAAAGCGGTTCAAATAGGTTTTTCCCCTGTTTCTCACGCTTTATATTTACAAACTCAACGTCTTTCTCCTGAATATGTGCAGAGTCTAATAACATTATCTCACATAGATCAACGGTAGCAGATGTAGCGAATATTTTTCCCTTAAACCCCATCTTGACAAGCGTTGGTATGTTTCCGCTATGATCTATATGTGCGTGAGATAACGAAAGTATGTCTATTTCCGCAGGATCAAAAGGAAAGTTTTTATTTAATTCATAAGCGATCTTACGTTTACCTTGATATAACCCACAATCCAAGAGGATTCTTTTATCATTCACTTCTAACAGGTGCATTGAACCTGTAACGGTCTGGACAGCACCAATAAAGGTGATTTTCATATTTTACTTCCCCGCAATATCTGTCTATCTTACATCCCAAGCAAAGAGATGCACATTATCACTTCCCCATGTCGCCAATGGGATAAACCTAACAGCCTTCGTTTTAACGCTTTTCTTTATACGGACTAATCTTTGATAATTGTTGTTTTCTTGATATAAAGTCTGCCACACGCCATTATCATCTAAGAAGTCTATACGGAAAGATTTTGTCATTGTCTCTGGAATGCTTGCAAATTGTGGTTTTAATGGATAATTGCATGGCATGTTAAGCGGTTTTCTGTTCAGATCGCTATCAAAGATAAACCGAAATTCGTTCACCTCTTGCGGAGACATAAAAGAATATTCTATCCATGAACCGATCTTTCCTGTCCAGCCATTATCCGCGTCGCCGATAGGTCTATCAATACCATTGCGTAAGAACTCAGGATCACCTTCAGAAGCGGATAATTTAGCAAATTTTGACAGATCAGGTATTTCTCTAACTTTCCAAGGCAGATAGCAATCGTCGTCCATTAATGTTTGCTGTAATTCTTTGAGTTTTTCTTGATATACACCTCTTGGAGAAAGCCCATATTTTATAGCAATTGCAGATGCAGTGCCGACGGCTTGACCGATCACTGCACATGTAGCCATAACCCTTGTGGAACTCATAGACGCATGGGTAGCACTTATATTTCTGCCTGCAAAAAGAAGATTGTCTATATTTTTTGAGTAAAGACAGCGATATGGAATTCCATAAGGAGAAGGTGCAGGATGAAAGATCGTAGGTTGCCCTTTCCAATTCATACCGCCGGGATGATGATCATCCATAGACCATCCTCCATAGGCAACGATGTCATCAAAACGTCCTTCTGCACGAACATCGTTTTGTGTCAATATGTAATCCCCGACGTATCGCCTGCTTTCTCGTTTTCCGGGAAGAAATCCTACCCAGTCAAGCACCCAGTTATCAGCACCATGATCGCCGTAATTTTTTATGTGATCCCAGATACCAAAGGCAACTTTTAATAACTCATCTCTTATTTCTTCGGTATCGTGGATAGTATCCTGTTCTCCGCCAAGTTCAATCCACCAAAAATTTGAGTTTCTGACGTCGTGACCCCTATACGGCAGATCGTCGTCAGATTTATATTTATAAGCCCATGATGGCGGTATAAACTTTTTTGGACTATCCGTTTCGCGAGCTTGAATAAGACAACTCATGCCCATTGTCTTTTTATCTGCGATCTCTGGCTCTATATCTTCGTTGAATTCATGAGAAGATTCCCGTCCCATTCGGAATTCCGCACCTGATAATGGGGCAAGGATGCTATCACCAGAGCAATCGGCAAACAATGATGCCTCTACTGTATGCCATGTTTCAGTCGTAAGTTGCCAGCCTTTTATTTTTCTGATGATATTTCCGTCCATTAGTGCGTCATTACACGAGCAATTTAATAATAATGTTATATTGTCTTCAAATTTTGCCTTTTCATATAAGATGCTATCCCATATTGAATAGATGCGATATGGATTGCGGTAGAGATTTTCCAACATTATCTCTTCAAGGATGCCTGTTTCTCGGTTATTTTTTCCATGCGCCCCACCGACCCACATACGAATTTCTGATGAAGCGTTACCACCAAGCACAGGTCTATCCTGCATTAGTAAAACCTTCGCGCCATGCCTAGCAGAAGCGATAGCAGTAAGCGTCCCCGCTAATCCGCCACCTACAACACAGAGATCAACTTTATGGTTTTTGTATTTCATTTTCAAAATCCTTTTACTATCATTTCTATATTAATTGAGACTGAAGAGTTAATCAATGATCACTGATTTTGCTTGATTGATGACCTTTTTTTCTTCATTATCAAGCTGATCAAAAAGCCTTCCTTCCTCTTTCCTCATATCAAATGATCTTCTTGGTCGTCCATCTTCTTTGCCTCGTGTATCGCCGTTATGGAAACACCATCCAGAAGCGCCGTTTTCTTTAGCATTTTTAAGATCAATTAGGAAATCATCAGCGGTAGGCTCCCATGAACCATATCCTCTTCTAAATGGCTCTTGATAATGCAAAGGCACGATCCTGCCGATCTTTTGCATCATAGAAAAATATTCTTTTGTTTTATCTATTGTCTGTTGCGGAGAACCTTCATGGCGAGGTCTATGAGGAGTTATAAAATCAACCTTAACAATTTCAAGATATTTTTTCAGTTCCTCTTCTGATATGTCACCGCCTTGTGATGCGGTCACCAAACGTTGGGGGTCAATTGATTTGATACGGTCTCGCAAGATAGCTAATTCATCAAATCCGACATGTCTGCGGTCTTGGATATTGCGTTCATTTGCAAGGTCAATATAAACATTACGATATGGCTTTAATTCCGTTGCAAGGACTGTCACTGCGTTAATATGAGACTCTGCTGAGGGAAGCGACCCTGACCCGACGACACCATTGCCTCTTGACAGCGTAACATCAACGATCATGCCTAATTCGTTTGCTTTCTCACACAGTTTTTTTAGCTTTGTCAGATAAGGCTCTCTCGCTTTGCCTTCATCATCAAAAGCAGATACGTTATTATTAAATGCACCCCAAGTTGCCCAGACCCTTATCCAATTGAAGCCTTTTTCTTTAAGTTCCTTTAAATCCTTATCAATAAATTCATCGGAAGCACCAAGTCCCGCATAATAACTTGCACCCAATAAGAAGGTAGGTTTCTTATCTATGAGGAATTCTGTCCCTTGCGTTTCAAGAACAACCACAGGCAATATTATTCCCAACAAATTAACCAAAGCTATTGACATAACTTCCCCCTATCAGCAAAAAAGCACCTTAAATTATTATACACCCTTTAATTAATCTTGCTGATCGCTATTTAATATCTGATCTTTATATTGATGGAATTTTGCAAGACCATCATTAACCGCTTGTGTAACACCAGAAGACGAGATAGTCGCACCTGTCAAAGCCTCTATTTCCCAGTTTTTGTCCGCTTTTCTACCTTTAACGACGACCAATTCCCCATTATCCGATCCTTCAATGCTTTTTCTGTAAAATTGATTTTTAAATAATTCAGGGCTTTCTATCCTAGAACCTAATCCCGGAGTTTCAAGATGATCTATTATCTCTATACCGACAAGTTTTCCATTTGGATCAATTCCCATCATTATAGTTATAAGTCCATTATAACCTTGTGAATATGAAGTAAAAGCTAATCCTACGATTTTTCCTTTTTCCTTGCCGAGATATATTTCTTTTGTTGTGCCGTCTCTTTCTTTCCATTCTGGAATTTTGACAATATCTACACTTGGATCGTTGTCATATCTAACTCTATCTCTTGGCAAGGCGGAAATTATGGCTTTAAGTTTGGCTTTTTGTCGCTGTTCAGCGATCCTATCCGCAGTGATATTATTAACAACTCCAAGAGAAAGCGCAGATATGACACATACCACAGTTAAGACTATAACGATCATAATTGTATCGCGCATTTTCGTTATGAGTATATTATCTGTTTTCTGACTTTATATGTCCCCACATCATAGCCAGCTTATTCTTCGGATCAACAGGTGCAGATGCTCCGCCTAATGTAATAGCAAAGATGCCCGGGACAGCAGCAGTCTCTAATGAGATAGCGTCAATAGTTTTGATTGCCCTATTAGGTTGGGGATTATCCCATTTGGTTGCAAGGACACTGACCGTTCCACAAGTTACGCCTGATTCTTTCCAAAATTGGCACGTGTTTTTATCTTGGAGTTGTGCAGGAATATGACACCAGTCGTCTGAATTTTTATGAGTTTCCATTAGAAGTTCCTGTTTGCTTCCGTCATCATAATTCATAACGAATTTATAACTTGGGGCACCTGCATTCTCCCAACCAGTCATGTGGACAAAATAGACAGATTTCGCTTTAAGATTTACCTTTATGCCTTCCACACTCTTTGGATTTCCTGCGGAGTTAGTTCCATACAATCTTATATTGCCATCTATAATCTTAAATGGCACTTTTTCTCCCCAAGTCATCTCAAATTCAGCACCGTTCTTTGCCTTATCCAGAAGCTCTTCAAGATCAGATGATCCAGCGTTTCCAGTCCACCATTGAGTATTCACTATCTTTGAGTTGACATAGGGTTTCAGATCGACGAAGACATAACCCTGAGAAAAAACAGAAGTTGTGAAATAAGCGGTTGAAATAATTAGAGAAGCAATTAAAACTAACAATTTTATTTTCACTATTTCCACCTCCAATTACACTTGTAACCAAACACATAGCCTGATATTTAGATGTAAGCGCCGTCATTCCTGCCCCAACTTTTGTTTGGGGTAAACTGCATCAGGAATCCATTATTTGTGTCATTATTATCTCATTTATTTTAGGAAATATCCGAACTAATGTCCGATCATAAAATAATTAAAACTTTACATTTATCTCACCGACAATTATGCTGGCTGAATTGTAACTTCTGGATATTTGGTATAGATCGCCTGACACGTCATAAATATGTGTGGTAATATTTCTGCTTGTCAGGTCGGGTCGGAGTCTGAGATATTCAACGATCACATTAGCTTTTGGATGGATGTCCATATCAGCACCGACTATAATTCCTCTTGATGTCCCTTCACGTCTGGTTTTTTGCTGATTAACGTTGGTAAAGATAGCATCGCTTCTATACTTGCTTGCACCTGCTAAAAATTGTGAATAAAAATTCATCTCTCTATATCTATATGGATCAGGGTTCGCAATATATTTTAGCTTCATACCGACGTTGTTATCCCAACCGTTGTTAGTATAATCATAGTTATCCTCTGGTTTTGGCGGAGTGTTAAGTGTGCTATCTTGTTTAGCTATGGAATGCTTATTGTGCATAGACAAATTCCATTTTTCGCTTAGATCATAATTGACGAGTAATGTCTGCTTGAGTGCCCTATCTAATCTCAAGTCCTCTAAGTCAGCCTTTTTATCTATATCTCCGTAGTCTTCTAAAAAATCCTCATCCCTATTTTCAGTTCTGGCAGTATAAGTTGCTTCCATCTCAGAAAGTTTGGGAAATAGTCCACTGATACGGTATCTCCTTATGACCATTCTATCCTGATCCCTTAAATAAAGCCTTCCCAAAGGATCTATCGCTAAAAACACAAGGTCATGCAATTCTTTGTTGTTTTTATCTATCTTATATATAATTTTGTTTTTATACTCGCCTCTGCTGTTAAATACCTGAATTCTCTCAATAACGGTATAATATCTTGAATGCTTGGCAAGCAACTTCTCTTTGGCAGATTCATCTTTGTTTTCGCTTTCTTTTATAGCATCTTCTATCCTCTTTATTCTGGCTTCTAATAATTGTAAATTTCTATCACTTATCGGTTCAATGCTATATTCATCTGTTGTTTCTTCTGTATTGAATGGATACTTTAATCCGATCCTTTCAAATTTTGAGGAATCTTTTACGATTATATCATTATTACGATTAGTAATAACGAATATAGGTTCTATAAATTGCCCTTCGGACTGCCCCTTGACGCCGAAAGTGAGAATTTCCGTCCCAGAAGCATTGAATTTAACAATACGGTTATTTCCTTTATCTGCGACTATTATGTTATCTTCTCGGTCAACGATCATATCACTTGCATTATCAAATTCACCTTTGCCTGACCCGTATCTGCCGAAAGTGATAATTGAATTTCCTGATTGATCAAACTTATGTATGACATTATTTTTAATATCAAGGACGTAGAGGTATCCTTTGGAATCAACAGCGATCAGCAGTTCCCTATTATATTCTTTTGGCTGAATTGCCCATCCATATTTGCCATTTTCGTCAACAATAAATGTCCCAGGTGTGACGACTTTTGGTTTAGGTATGAATTCGTCAATGAAGTAGGTCTGTGTAATTTTTCCTGCGGTGATTTTATGCACACAAGGGCTGAAGAAATATAATCTTGGATTATCCGTTCCATCAATATATTTGCTTCCCCAATCGGAGACATATATATTATTTTGATTATCAACTGCTATGTCATTTGGAGAATTGAATGGTGAACCTTCTGTTAAAGACTCAGGAAATTGCATAATAAAATTGCCTTCGGGATCAAGTTTTTGGATCATCTTATTTTCTTTATCGCTGACATAGATATTGTTATTTTCATCAAAGGCAAAACTCAGAGTTTTTCCAAATTTGCCTAATCCTGAGCCTTTTCCGCTGAATTCTTTATCAAATTTGATCTGGCTTAATGCAAAAACTTGTGACAGATCGCAAATCGCAAATATAAATAAAATAAGAAATAGAAATAATATCCATCTTTCCATAATTAACCTCTTCATAATTAAGTGATCGGCATCACATTTGAGTCTGAAAAAGCTTGATCACTATTCTACCATAATTGATCTTCATTTGCAAGTTTCATTTTACTTATGGGGGAATTTCTAAGTTTTGCAAGTGGTTTTGAATGTCTTCAGTAGAAATTCCTCAACTATATTTTCAAAAGGATAAGAATGTGGTAAGATAATAGTGAGTCCCCTTGGGGTTCTCTTTTCTTTTTTTTCTTTTCTCTTATTAAATAAAACTTAATAATATCAAGGGTTTGTAGTTACTTACCCTTGTCAACCCAAGGGGATAAATATAAGGAGATGGATATGAATAATCTATTTGATAGATT
>Ga0078972_1005128_pt1 | contig 34023 bp, 21 predicted proteins | sample YelNatPaOPGAMG01_FD_67568 | JGI IMG/M metagenome (GOLD analysis project Ga0078972, IMG submission 67568) | Hot spring thermophilic microbial communities from Obsidian Pool, Yellowstone National Park, USA - OP-RAMG-01 (SPADES assembly) (version 2) | ecosystem: Environmental > Aquatic > Thermal... | reverse complement strand
AAGTACTCATCCAACTCGCGTAGGGCAATCAGCACCGGAGCAAGCCAGCTTTGCCCACGTTGCGCGCCCGGCAGAAGTGGCCGGTAAACGTGCAGGCACTCAGACGCCGGGACGAAAACCGATTCGAGGTTTGCGCCGGCCAGCGTTGGGCTTTGCCGGAAAAGCCAGTAGCCCGCAGGGCGCAGGCCGTCGTAGCGAATACCGGCCAAGGTGCGGTCGTCGGTCCGCGACTCGTCCAAGAATTCGGGCCCCAGCACTTGCAGGCTCAGCGGCACGCCCGGCCCGCCCTCGGCCAGTCGCAAAATGATGAAAGACTCGCCGGTCACCACTAGGGTTTGGAGAATTTCAGCGCCCAGTCCAACCCAATCAAGGCGGCCCGAGGCGTCGCAGCCGCGAGTCCATCGCTCCCATAGGGCTTGCACGCCACGGTCGCGGAACAATGGCGTAATGCCATTACCACCCCAGACTGCATTCACCAGTGAGTCAACCGCCCGCCGCGCAAGCGGGTTGTTGGCGAACTCATGTTGCGCCCGGCTGCGCAGCACGGACGGGTTGCCCCACGGCGCATTGGGTGCACCCGTCGCCGGCGTCCAGTCCTTCAGCCGCGAAACCGGCTGTGCGGCGTCCCACACAACCGAACGGCCCGCCGTCAACGGCGTGGTCAGTGTGCGCCAGGCAGCGCGGAGTCGGTCAAGCATAAATTCCATTTATAGTTTACCAAAGTTCTGTAAATAGCGCAAGTTTTGCGTACTGCGCAACTTTTGCGCACCTGTCGCTGGCGAATTTGCGCAATCGGCCCACCCGCCGCCGGCCTCCGCCGAAAAATCCTTTGGCGGCAAGGGGTTACGGGGAATCTTGGGTACTTCCAAGGGTGGTACGGGCAACCCCAATACGCGCGGTAACTCTCGCCTAATCAACCATTTAGCAACTACCCTCCGCGCCCGAACGCTCCGACATTCGGCCAGCTCGCGGAGCCAGCACGACAATCTTTCGAATTCAGTCACAGTCAAGCCTCCATTTCCGTAAGTCCCGGGAGTCCCGGGAGTATTTTGGCTGTTAATCCGTTTTTGCACATACTCTCTCCCCCTATAAAAAATAAGGGGGAAAGAGTATGTGCAAAACTGCGTTAACCCCCTTCGTGCTCCCGGGAGTTCCGGGAGTGCATACTCACCCATGCAGCACCTCCACCGGTCCGCGCCATAATGTCACGCACAACCGCTCGCCGTCTTGTTCCAAGTCGAACTCATACGGGCGCAGATCGAGTAACCCAAGTGCTTGGCGCAATTCCACCAGCGTTAGATGGCGCGCCGCCCCCGTCGGACAACTTGCCCACGCTTGGAACACCTGAGGGTGAACTAGCACCTCCGCGCCGTAGCACACCACGCAAGGCGGCGCTTCTTCGGCATGCGGCTGACGGCGGTACTCCCGTAATCTGCACAAGGTGTAATACAGTTCGTGATTCGTAGCTAAGTTCGGGCAACCGGCCGCCTGCCAGCAGCGCACAAGTAGGGCGCGGATATCGTCTTCGAGCGAGCCAGTGTCCACTGTTTCACGCTTGGCGGCGTGTAACATCAGCTCGCCTATTGTGCCTGCTATTGTGCCGTATGTTCCGCGTTTCGGCAGCCCCAGCGCCACACCTAAGTACTCAAGTATTCGGCTTTGAAGATGCCGAAACTCGATTAGCTTTTGTACGTCGAACCGCGCTTGTTTGCCGTCGGCAGTCGTGCCTATCAGCAAGCCACCTACGCGCTTGAATGCAGCCCAGCGCACCCGGCCGCCCCAGATAGTAAGTGAATTTAAAATCGCCAATGCCTCTTCCGGCGTCCGCGCGGCGCCAGTGTCCACCGGGCGGTCTCGCGGCGGGCAGGCCCGATCCAAATCATCCATGCTCACGATGGGAATCACACGCGCCTTAGGCTGCATGTGCAACCTCCTGTTCCCAAGGCGTCAAAGCCTGATCCACCAAAGTGCATAGCTCCACCTCGCTGTGGCCAGCCGCAAACCAATCGGCAGCGTCCTTCGCGCCCGGCAGTTCGATAATGGCCAGCCGGGCGGCATGGGGCAGCAGGGATTCCGCTACTTGACGCGCGTGCGCCAAGCCGGGTTCGTCAGCGTCGGGTAGGATAAGCACCGTTTTGTCCTTGAAGTACGGCCCCCAGTCTTTGCACCATTTACCTGCGCCACCAGCGTTGCAGGTCGCAGTAAAGCCCCATTCGGTTAGGGTGTCGACGTCTTTTTCGCCTTCGACAATGAAACAGATTTCGGCTTGCAGTAACTCCGGCAGGCGGTAGGGTATTTGTTTGGGGTGTTTGCGCCACGTCCACTTGCCGGAAGGGTCCTGATACCCTTGCCGGAATGATTTTGGCTCCAGCCGGAAAATTGAATATACCTCGCGGCCTCCCGCGTCGCGGTACACGTACTCCCGCACGATGCGGCCCCAATCGGAGGGGTAGCGTATGCCGTGCCGCCACTCCAGCCAGGCGTCGCGGCGCTCCTGCGCCGGCCATAGCCCGCGCGCTTTCAAGGCCTCGATTACGGCCTCTTGTGCGCAGCCGGCGAAACAGTGCACCAGCAGCCGCCCGTCGCGGTCGGTCAGGCTCAAACTCGGGTTGCGGTCATTATGCGCGGGGCAGCGCGCCTGCCACGAATCACCGCTTCTACGGGCGCCGCCCAAGGCGCGGGCAATCTCACCCGCGGTCACTTCCCACCGCCGGGCCGGGCTGCGGCTCAACCATTAACAACCGCTCGATTGCTGGCCGCGGCACCAGAAGTAGGTTGCCCACTCGGATGGTAGGCAACTGTCCAGCCTTCGCCGCCTTATAAACGGTCGTTCTGGACACCCCAAGCAGGTTGGCCGCGTCCGGCCAAAGTTTAATGGTCATTCTTTCGCCACTCCGATGAGCAGCTCTTGCTTTCATGCTTTAGATATGCCATACTCGTGATAAGGTATGTTAAAGTGATAAACGATCTCGAACTTCGAATCGCGCTCAACCGCCGGCTGAACATGCCCCTGTCAGATGTTGAATGGGATTTTCTGGAGACCCAGGGCTGGATCAGGGAAATCCGCTGCGGGCGGCTTCTGCTTGACGCGGCGGCCGAGAAGGCCCAGCAGATGCGCCGGGCGTTTGGCTCAACTCCACCAGTACAGCGCGACAAGAACGGCCTTCCGCCGGATCAGCGGATGGAAGCGCTCGCGGCAGTCATCGCGCGGGAAATTGTCGCGGCAACAACCCCCTTTCGCCAAAAACACCTCGGTGGGCGGTTCTTGGCCGAAGATCAATTACAAGAATGGTTCGAACGGCACAGAGCGGATGAGCCCTCATGGATTGCCGAGTTTTACGTTTCCTCACCAGGGGATCCGCGCCCGGCTGATGCGCCCCACTCTCTACGCCCTTTGAGCATTGAGGCTCCCTATCCCGGGCCAACAATCCCAGTTTGCGCGGGAACCGTACTCGATCAATTACGCCTGCTCTCCGAGCATGTCGCGCAGGAATACCGGATCAGCCCCGCCGAAGCCTGCCGCAGTATCCTCACTGGGCTACCGCCACGGATGGAGGCGCTCCGCATTGTGCCATGTTTCAGCCGACTTCCGGCGGCATCACGGTTCCAGATTGAAGTTGACCCCGCGGTAACGCCAGCCGACCTCGCGCGCGCCTACCGGGACGCACGGCGCCGGTACATGAAGGGCCGTGTTCGCCGGTTAAGTAGCAAACATCTCCAGCTCGCGGCGTTCATGGCTACTCGCGCCCCCGGCGAGAAAGGAGCGGATTCAATGGCGGCATGGAATCGCAAATTTAAGCGATGGCGCTACAAGCACGTCAGCAACTTCCTCCGCGATGCCGCCGCCGCCCGGCGCCGCTTGCTTGCCCCTGGCGGGCTGGATATACATGAGATGAGGGATCAATGAGAGGCTCTCTCAGAAAGCGCGGCGAACGCTCATGGCAGATTCGGCTTTATCTCGGCCGAGATCCAAAAAGTGGCGAAGAATTGCGGCAGTCGATCACGTTCAAAGGCTCAAAGAAGGGCGCGGAAGCGGAACTCGCCCGGCTTGTCAACCAGATTGAAACCGGCGCTTTCCTACCCCCCGGCCGGCTGACTGTCAGTGAGTTTCTCGACAGGTGGGTCGAACATATCCGTACTCGCGTCAGCGGCCGCACCTTCGAGCGATATCTCAGTCTGATCGAACACTGGATCCGCCCCGAACTCGGCACACTACCGCTAACCCGGCTTCAGCCCCTCCATGTGCAGCAGCTTTACTCTCGTGCGCTTGAAGGGCCGCGCAGGGACGGCCGCCCGGGCGGGCTGAAGCCCCAGTCAGTGCTCCACATCCATCGCGTGCTTTCGGAAGCGCTCAAGATGGCCGTCAGATGGCAGCTCGCCGCCCGAAACGTCTGTGATGCCGTCGAACCGCCATCGGTCCGCCCGGCGGAAGTTGAAGCCATTGATGAAGCGCAAGGTGCAATGCTACTCGATGCCGCTCGCGGAACGCGGCTCTACATCCCCATCATGCTTGCTCTCACCTGCGGGCTTCGGAGGGGCGAAATTTTTGCCGTGAAATGGAGTGATCTTGACTGGATGCATGGCCTTCTGTGGATCCGCCGCAGCGTAGAACAGACGCGCGCCGGCGCGACTATCAAAGAGCCCAAGAGCCCGCGCAGCCGCCGCAGTGTGGCGCTTCCGCCGGTAACGATAGAAGCCCTCCAGGAGCATCAGGCGCGCCAGCAAGAACTTCGGCAAGCGCTCGGCCCTGACTATCAGGACAATGACCTCATCTGCCCACGAGATGATGGTTCCCTTTGGGATCCGCAGGCGTTCACATCAGCGTATCGCGCTCTCATCCGGCGCCGCGGACTCACGGGGCCAAACTTCCACGCCCTCCGGCATTCACATGCTAGCCAGCTCATCCGCGCCGGGCTCGATATCAAGTTAGTCTCTGCCCGGCTTGGCCACGCCAAAAGCGGATTCACACTTGAGACCTATGGCCACCTGCTGCCAGGACAGGACCAAGAAGCGGCCCGCAGGATTGATAAAGCGCTACGTTCTGCTTTGGCCGCGTTTCAAACAAAACAATGAGCCAATGTTTGATGTTGCCCACGAATTGCCCACGGGTTGCCCACGGGATGCGCCAGAACGGCGCAGTACGGAACAGCACGGAATGCACTTAACCGGCTTTTTAGTCAATCACTTGGCAGCATAAAACAGAACAGCCTGAACCTGTTTAATACCCCGGGGTAGCCCTTGCTAAACCGTCGTACGGGCTAAAACCTGTACCCAGGGTTCGAATCCCTGCCTCTCCGCCACGTCTTTGTAGTCCTTTCTATTGCAATCACTTACAGTACATGTTATGCTCTTGGTGTCGGTAATTTGGCAAAAATAGACACCAAGCGTGCCGCCGTGAAAACCTTTAAAGCCGTCCGCCTGATCAAGAAAATCCGCCTCGCTCCTTCCCGCTGGAGCTTCGTCAGTGTCCCCCGCAAGGGCAAAACGTTCCTCTGGGATGACCGCCCCGGCATCTATCTGCTCGAGTGGTGGGAGGGCCCTCGACGGCGCCGCGAACGCGCCGGCGTCAGCCCCGCTGAGGCGCTCGAGGCCTTGCGCCGCAAACGACTGGAACTGGCGGGCGCGCTGGTGGCCGAACAGTTCCCCCAAGGGAAAACTGCCGAGTCCTTCATCGCCGGTACGCCCATCCCCGAGGCCATTGAGGCCTTCCTGACCCATGTCCGCATCCACTCGCCCGCCAAGCCGAGCACGGTGCAGCGCTATCAGGCCGTCATGGCGCATATGGAACGCCTGCTGGGCGGCTGCCGTTGGGTGGAGGCCGTAGGCCGGGCTGAGGTCGAACGCTACAAGGCCGCCCGCAGCAGTGAGCCCCCCGGCGGCGGCCGCCGCGCAGCGCGAGTGCACCCCTCCACCATCAACTTCGAACTGGGCGTGCTGCGCACGTTTTTCCACTTCGTCCAGCGCGAGCTGGGGGTGAAGATGGAGAATCCCTGCGCGCGCTTTAAGCGGCTGCGCGACGTGGCCCAGAAGGCGCAGGGACACACGCCGGTCTACACGGCCGAGGAGATCCGGCGGCTGCTGGAGGTGTGCGAGCGCGAGGACCGGGACGCGTTTCTGACGTTGTTGCTGACCGGGTTGCGGGAACGCGAGCTGACCACGCTCACTTGGGACGACGTGCGGTTGGAACCGGGCCGGGAGTGTCTGTGGGTGCGGCCCAAGCCGGGCTTTTCGCCCAAGGATTACGAGGAGCGGGAGATTCCCCTGCCGCCGAGCTTAGCCGAACTGCTGCGGGCGCGGCCGCGGCGCAGCAGGCTGGTGTTTCCGAACGCCCACGGGGGCGTGGAAGGGCATTTGCTGCGGCGGCTCCAGCGGGCGGCTGCGCGAGCGGGCATCGAGCACGCCACGTTGCACAAGTTCCGCCACACCTACGCCACGCGGCTGCTGGAGCAAGGCGCCGACATTGTGACCGTGCAGCGGCTGCTGGGCCATAGCGATCTGGAGACCACCCAACGCTACCTGAACCCGGACGTGGAGCGCAAACGCGCCGCCGTGGCGCGGCTCGACCGTGCGCTGTTGGGGGCCGATGTCCCACGGCTTTTCGCTTGACCGCGGCCGCCTTCAGCGCCGTCTCGGGCGCAGCGATTTGGCCGCCACCCAGGCGTCCAGTTCCTGCCGTTGAAAGCGCAGGCTGCGGCCCAGACGCACATGCGGGATCGCGCCCCGTTGCGCCAGCCGGTAGAGCTGCTTCGGGGAAACCGACAGATACTCGGCCGTCTGCCGCACCGTCCACAAGCCCGGCGTCGGCTCCGGAGGCGGCGGGGTTGGAGGCGTTGGATTGAAGCCGTTGAGCGATGATGTTGCTGCCGCAAGCGCCTGCTGAAGCAACTCCCTCACCTCGAGCACGTCGGCGACCAGGCGCTTGGGATCTCCGCTCCGGCCGGGCGCCAACTGGCGCAGCGCCCGGAACGCGGCCAACAGCGCCGGATCCCACCGCGCCGCCTCTTGCAGCGCCTCCTCCACCGCTTCGAAAAACGTCCGGCAGACCTCCCAGGCGGCATCCGCGTCCCCGCGCCGCTTCTCGATCTGTGCTTGGATCTGCTCTTGCCGGAGCAGCAATTGGCCGCGCTCGGCTTCGGCAAGCACTCGTCCCTGCTGTTGGCTGTACAGCTCGTCAATCTGTTCGCCGAGCGCCCGCATCCGCGCCAAGGTGCGTTGTCGGCTGTCGATGAGCCGCAGGACTCGCGCCGTTTCCTCGCGCAGATGGCGCAGGCGCTGAGCCAGTGCGTCCGGTAACGCCTCCAGGGGCATAGTTCTATTATGCGAGTGGGCGATGGGGCAACTGCGGCGCCGGATTGGGGGCGCGCAGGAGATTGCACTGGCAGCGGAGGGGAGGGTGAGCCTTCTTGCGCTGGGGCAGGGTGCAGCAGGTGATGAAACGAGGCTTTGTGAGGAGGGGGCTGCGGAGTATATACATACGCCTCCGCAGGCATGCCGTACGCTTAGCTGGAAGCTCTGGGGGTGAAAGCGTGCGTCAGGGCAGTCTCTTCTGCGCGGAACTGCGGCACTTCCGGCCCTGTCCAGGAGGGGCGAGGGCTGAGAATCAGCCAGCCGGTCGTGGCGCCTCCGGGATGCACGGACCCGCCGGTCTTGGAAGCCGCGCCCAAGGTCCGGGCACAGTGTTGCAGCTATGCCAAAAACCTGCGGAGCGATTTTGGCAAGGCAATGTGGAAACGGCAGGGACTTAGCTTCGCCGTGGGGAGTATGCCGAACAGGGGTGGTTTCGGCATTGTGGGAAGGCTACCACGGAATGCAACTAAAATCGAGGCAGGAGTTTCCTCAGATTTTGGGGCCCTCCCAGCCGAGCAGCAGTTCCAACTGTAGATGCGGAAGTGGTTCTTTTGGCGGGCCGGGGCTGGGTTGCGAGAGAGTGTTCTTGATTCCATCCGCCAACGCATAGAACCGAAACGGCGGAATACCGAAGAACCGTTGCTTGATAGCGCCGCCGGCGCCTCGCGCCAAGCTCGGCTACACTCCGGCTCACATTCTTTCGGTCGATGACGAAGCGCTTCCCGGTGGAGCGGATGACCAAGCGCTCGTGCCGGTCCAGCAAGGGTTCCAGCCGTTTCTTTCGATCGCCGCCCCCATCCTCAAATTACGCGATAGGCGATCTTCTGTTTTGATAAGTGGAATCTCTTCTTTCAAGCTGCGCGCGATGTGACTCCGCTTCACATCCTGACTGGCTTGGATACCGAACAGCATCTGGCCGACGAACTTCTCCAACGGCCGGCTTAGTCCTTCGCACCGTTCCGAGGAGAACTTCGTCAGTTGCGCTTTCCATCGTGATCGCAGTTTGCTATCTTGCATTCGGGGACGGCTCCGGTGGCTGGTTGAGTTCTTCGCAAAACCCTTCTACCACAGCTTTCGTCCCCTACCACTTCAGAATCCAGGCCATCTGCTGAGCCGGAATCACTTAGCGACACTTGCCACCAAAATCTGAGGAAACTCCTGGATCGATTTTACTTGACGGCCATCGCGAGTTGTGGTAGAGAGACCGTGAAGTTGCTGAACTGGAATGTGCACTATATGAACATTCAACTGCTTGGAGGAGGCGCCCATGCTTAGGCCTGCCATAGCGTTTGCTTGCTTTACGGTCGTGGCTTTCAGCCAGACCATTACGGGGTCCATTGTCGGTTCGGTGGTTGATCCTACGGATCTGCCCGTTAGCGGCGCGGCCGTTACGCTGGTGCAATCGGCCACTGGCGTCGAGCGGGAAATCAAAACCGACGAACGCGGAAACTTCACGTTCGGCATCCTGCAACCGGGCGAGTACCATCTGTCGGTAACCATGCCCGGATTCAAGAAGCTGGAACGGCGCGGCATCGTGCTGTCGGCAGCCGAGACGCTGCCCGTTGGGGCGTTGAAGCTGGAGGTCGGCGCCGTGGCGGATAAGGTCACCGTCACCGCCGAAGGCGTGGCGGTGCAGACGGCTTCGGCGGAGCGCTCCGGCACGGTCACCGGCAGCCAGCTTGAGAACCTCATGATCAAGGGGCGCAATCCGATGTCGCTGCTCCAGCTCATGCCCGGCGTGGTGGATTTGCAGGCGCGCGAGGAAAAGATCGACCGCAACTTCGACATCTTCGTCCAGGGCAACCGCCGCAACGCCAACTCGGTCACCGTGGACGGCATGGTGGTGAACGCCATCGGCAACAATTTCAACACCATCGTCATGCTGGGGCAAGACGCCGTGGCGGAGGTAAAGGTCCTGCTGACCAACTACCAAGCCGAATACGGCCGTTCCTCCGGCGCCAGCATCAACTTCATCTCCAAATCCGGCGGGCGTGATTTCCACGGCTTGGGATCCTACTTCAAGCGCCACGAGCAGTTCAACGCCAACGACTTCTTCAACAACCTCCTCAGCCAACCCAAGCCACGCTACCGTTACAACACCTGGAACTACAACGTGGGCGGTCCGGTCACCCTACCGGGAAGGTTCAATCGCAACCGGGACAAACTGTTCTTCTTTTGGAGCCAGGAATTCTGGCCCTTGAAAGTGCCTACCGCCATCGGCCAGCTCACGGTGCCCACGGCGCTCGAGCGGGCGGGCGATTTCTCGCAAACGCGCGATCTGAACAACGCCTTGATCGTGATCCGCGACCCGTCCACCGGCCAGCCGTTCGCCGGCAACCGCATCCCGGCGGCGCGGTTGGACGCCAGCGGCCTAGCGCTGCTGAAGCTTTTCCCGGAGCCGAATTTCCTGGACCGCAACATCACCGGCGGCCGCTACAACTTTGTGTTCCAATCCGAAAACCGCATCCCCAACCGCTTGGAAAACTTGAAGCTGGACTACATCCTGAACCCGCGCAACACGCTGTCGGCCACGGTGGCATCTTTTGTGGACGAACAGGAAGGCGCGGTCGGCATCCTGACTTCGGGCAGCACCAACTGGCCGCAAATGACCAAGAAGTACCGGTTGCACGGCCAGGCTTACGTTTTGCGCTACACGCGCATCCTCACTCCCTCTCTGATCAACGAGTTCAACTTCGGTTTCACCCGCCGTCCGGAAGGCAACAGCGCCACGGACGCCGAGATCGCCCGCAACCAGCGCTCGAAGGTCGGTTACACGGCGGCGCAGCTCTATCCGGCCAGCAACCCGCTAGGGCTGATCCCTAACGCCACTTTCGGCGGCGTGACGAACGCGGCGAACCTGTACGTGGAAGGGCGTTTTCCCTTCTGGCAGAGAATCAACTCTTTTATCTTGACCAACAACCTCACCAAGACCTACGGCGCGCACACCATCAAAGGCGGCATTTACATCGAGCGGCTGTATCAGGGATCGCTCGCCGACGGCAACTACGCCGGCGCCATCTCGTTCGCCCGCGACGTCAACAACCCGCTGGACAGCAACTACGCGTATTCCAACGCCGCCCTGGGCGTGTTCGCCACCTACACGGAACCTTCCAACCGCGTCTACTACCATTTCCGGCAGCACGGGGTGGAATGGTTCATCCAGGACAACTGGAAGGTCACCCGCAAGCTGACGCTGGATATGGGAATGCGCGTCCATCACTTGACGCCCATCTTCATGTCCAACGACGGCCTGTCTGGGTTCGACCCGGCCGCGTATTCGGCCGCCAAGCAAGTACGCCTGCTGTACCCGGCGCGGGTGAACAATCAGACCGTCGGACTGGACCGCGCGACCGGGCGGACCTATCCTTCCACGCTGGTGAGCGCCCTGGTTCCGGGCGTGGGCGACCCAGCCAACGGAATGGTGCTGGCCGGCCGCGGCGGCGTCCCCCGTTCCCTGATGAACGACTTCGGCGTGCTGTGGGGGCCCCGTTTTGGTTTCGCCTTCGACCCGTTCGGAACGGGCCGCACCGCCATCCGGGGCGGCTTCGGCCTGTTCTACAACCGGCCCAACATGAGCGACAACTCGATCCGCTGGGCCACGCAAACGCCCATCATCGATAACCCGGTGGTGTATTACAGCACGCTGGCGGGTCTGTCTTCCTCCACCACCTACCTTTTCCCGCAGAGCGTCAATGGAGTCGTGCGCAACATCAAGGTGCCGCGGGTGATGAACTATAGCTTTTCCATCCAGCGCCGCCTGCCTTCAAGCGTGGTGATGGATGTGGCCTACGTCGGCTCGCTCGGCCGAAACCTGATGTGGATGCGCAACTTTAACTCCATCCCGCTGGGGGCGAACTTCGACCCGGCCAACGCCAATCCGGCCAACCCCGCCACGCCCCTGGCTTCGGCTTTCCTGCGGCCGTACGTCGGTTTCGGCGACATCAACATCTCCGAAAGCGCTGCGTCGTCCAATTACCATTCCCTGCAAGTGACGGCCCGGCGGCGCTTCACCCGTGGAGTGCAGTTTGGCGCTTCCTGGACCTGGTCCAAAGCCATGACGTTTGTCGACTATGACAACAACGCGGTGGCGGTGTTGGTGCACCCGCGGGTCTGGAACTACGCGCCCGCCACCTTCGACCGCACCCATGTCTTCAAGCTGGACTGGCTGTGGGATCTCCCGAAGACGCCCTGGAAAAATTCCCTCAGCCGCGCGGTTCTCAACAACTGGCGTTTGGCGGGAATCACCAGCTTCGTGAGCGGCGAACCCCTGGGCGTCAGCTTTTCGACCACCGTGGCCACCGACATCACCGGTTCGCCTACGCAGGGCGCCCGCGTGACGGTTTCCGGTAATCCCGTGCTGCCGAAGAGCGAACGAACCTTCAGCCGTAATTTCCGCACGGAAGTGTTCGGGCTGCCGGCGCGCGGGACCATCGGCAACTCCGCCCCGCGGCCCATACGCGGTCCCGGCATCAACAACTGGGACGTCACCGTGTTCAAAGACTTCCCCATCCGCGAGCCGATGCGATTCCAGTTCCGGACGGAAATCTACAATTTCTTCAACCACACGCAGTTCCGCAGCCTGGACACGGCGGCGCGCTTCGACCCGCAGGGACGGCAGGTGAATGCGCGCTTCGGCGAGTTCACCGCCGCGCGCCCGGCGCGGGTGATGCAATTGGCGCTACGCTTCTACTTTTGAGGCTGGATGAAGATCCCGCGCGCATCCTGGTGGCTGTGCTGGCTGATGTTCTGCGCCACGGCGCTCAGCTTCCTGGACCGGCAGGTGCTGTCGGTGCTGGCGCCGCAGCTTACCGCCGAGTTCCGCATGAGCAACACGGATTACTCGCGCGTGGTCTTCGCCTTCGTGCTCAGCTACACGGTCATGTTCTCGCTTGGCGGGCGGATGATGGACCACCTGGGTACCCGGCTAGGGCTGGGGCTGTCGGTGGCCTTTTGGTCGCTCGCTAGCGCGGCGCACGCCTTCACCCAGGGCGCTTGGTCGCTGGGGATTTCGCGCTTCTTTCTCGGCTTGGGCGAGGGAAGCTGCTTTCCGGCGGTCACCAAGGGCGCCACGGAGTGGTTTCCGTCGGAGAGACGCGCGCTGGCGATCAGCATCGCCAACGGGGGCTCGGCTTTTGGCGCGGTGATTGCGCCGCCGCTTACCGGCTTGCTCGCCGCGCGCTTTGGATGGCGCGGCTCGTTTTTGGCCACGGCGGTACTTGGCGGGCTGTGGACGGCGGCGTGGTTTTTGGCCCCGCCGCCTCCGATAGCCGCTCCGGCTCATCTCTTACATAATCCAAAGCGAGAGGCACTAGCCGAACTGCTGGCCAACCGGGCGGTGACGCGCGCCATGATAGCCCGCTTTCTGTTTGATCCGGTTTTCTACTTTTATATGTTCTGGATCCCGCAGTACTTGGCGCGCGAGCGCGGGCTGTCGGTGGCTGCCATCTCGGCGTCCTTGTGGATCCCGTTCCTGGCGCTGGGCGTTAGCAACATGTTCGCCGGACACCTCTCGGATACGCTGGTGCGCCGGGGCTGGCCCGCGCGGCGCGCGCGGCTGGTTCTGCTGGCTGTCTCGGCCTTCATGACGCCGGCCTCCTGGCTGGCTTCGCTCGCCGGTTCGGTTCCCGCCGCCATTGCGTTGATGTCCGCGCTTATGTTCGCACACGGCATCTGGATCACCAATTTCTTGGCTTTATTGAGCGATAACACGCCGGCGGCGTCGCTGGGCACCGCCGTTGGCCTCACCGGCACGGTGGGCGGGACGGCGGGAATGCTGTCCAGCTTGGCCATTGGCCCGGTGGTGGACCGCTTCTCGTTCACCCCGGTCTTCGCCGCCTCAGGCATCGTCTATCCGCTGGCGTTTCTTGTACTCTCAGGAAGGTTCATACTGCATGACAAGCCCCGTTACCACTGAATCCGTCATACGCATTCCCAGAAGGAAACCCCGCACGGCGAACATCGGCGTGTTTGGGGTTGGGCATAAAAGCTATTGGGCGCAGTTTGAAGGTCTGCTGCCCTCGCTGCACGAGAAGTTAGAGGTCTTTCTCGACCGGGTGCGCCGTTACGGCGTCCAGGTCGCCAACTTCGGCATCGTGGACGACGCGCGTTCGGCCTATGCGCTGCTGCCGCGTCTTAAAGCCGCCGACCTCGACCTCGTGTTCTGCGACATGCTGACCTACGCCACCTCGTCCACCTTCGGCGCCATCATCCGCGAGTTGAACGTCCCCATTGTGCTGGTGGCGTTGCAGCCCATGAAGGCGCTGGACTACACGCGCGCCTCCACCCACATGCAGCTCTACAACGACGATTTCTGCTCGGTTCCCGAATTCACCGGTGTGGCCATCCGCATGGGCAAGCAGCCGCCGCCCGTGATTCTGGGCACGCTGCACGACGATCCCGCCGCAGAAGCCGAAATCGCCGAGTGGGTGAACATCGCCATGGTGCTGCACGACCTCAAGCGCGCTCGCATCGGCCACTTCGGGCATGTCCTGGAGAACATGCTCGACATGCAGACCGACCACACCGCTCTGACGGCTGCCTTCGGCTGCCACATCGTGCAGACCGAAGCCGACGACCTGTTGCGCCTGGAGCGCGCGGTCACCGATGCGGAGATTGAGGCCAAGAAGTCCCAGATTCTAGCGCTGTTCGACACCCCGGACCCGGTTTCCGATCCTATCACCCGCAAGCTTACGCCCGAAGATCTGCACACGGCGGCGCGGGTGGCGGTGGCTTTGGACCGCTTCGTCGAAGAGTACGACCTGGACGGGCTGGCTTACTACTACGAAGCCGAACCCGGCAGCCGGCTGCGCGAGGTCGTTTCCAATCTGATTGTGGGGAATTCGCTGCTGACCGCCGCCGGCTTCCCGATGTGCGGCGAATCCGATCTCAAAACCTGTGTCGCCATGCTGATTGAGGATCGGCTCGACATTGGCGGCAGTTTTGCGGAGTTTCATCCCTTGGACTTTAACGCGAACTTCGTCCTGGTGGGTCACGACGGTCCGCACCATATCAACATCGCTGATGGACGCCCCGTTTTGCGCAGCCTGTTGAAGTACCACGGCAAGCCCGGCTCTGGCGCCAGCGTCGAGTTCCGCATTAAGGAAGGTCCCATCACCATGCTCAGCATCGGCGTCACCTATGGCGGACGCTTCAAGTTTGTCGTGGCCGAAGGGCGCAGCTTGCGCGGTCCCATCCCGCCCACCGGCAACACCAGCACCCGAGGATTTTTCCGCCCGGATGTCCGTACCTTTCTGAAACGTTGGGTGGCCGAGGGCCCCACTCATCATTTCGCGCTGGGCGTGGGGCGCCACGCGAGGACTTTGGAAAAGATCGCCAGCGTGCTCGGCATCGAGTGCGCCATTGTTGCCGAAGAAGAAGGATAAATTGCCATGACACGGTTGCTCGCGGCTCTCGTCGCGGTTTGCGCGTGCGTCCTACTGGTGGATGCTGTCACCGCTCCGCCGGCGCTTGAGGTGGGATTTCGCAAGCCGCCCATGACGGCTTGGCCGTCGGTGTACTACCTCTGGTTGAACCATTATGTTGATCCCGCGCAGATGGACAAGGAACTGGAGGAACTGAAGGCCAACGGCGTCGGCGGCGTGTGCATTTTCGACATGGGCGCTCGCGGGAAGGTGAATGTGCCGCCCGCCGGACCAGCGTTTCTCAGCGACGCGTCGCTCAAGATCATTGGGCGCGCCATTCGAACCGCCACGCGGCTGGGCATGGAAGTGGACTTCTCCGTTATCAGCAGTTGGGACATGGGTGGCGCGTGGGTGACGCTGGAGGACGCCAGCAAAGGGCTCTACTACACCACGCAGACGGTGAAGGGACCGGCGAAGTTCTCTGATGCGCTGCCGTTCCCGCCCGTCGCTCCCAGCGTGCCCAAACGCGCCGACGGAATGCCGGAATGGTACCGTGAGGTGGCGCTGCTGGCCATTCCGGACGCCCGGCGCCTGCCGCATCACGAGTTCGTTTTCGAACTCGATCCCGCCGGCATCCACACCCTGCGCCGCGCCGTGCTGTATAACGTCGCCCATCCGGAAGCCGCGCGCGAGTTCGCCATCGACGTGTCCACGGACGGCACGCGCGACGACTCGTTTCGCCAAGCCTTCCGGGGCGTCTTGAAGCCCACCGAAGGACCGCAGGAATTCGCCCTGCCGCCGGCGCTGGCGCGCTACGTCCGCCTCCGCATTCTGAGCGGCGGCGACCCCGCCACCGGGCGGGTGCAGCTTGCCGAATTCGAATTGTACGGCGATTCGCCTCTCAATCTCGTAGCTAGCCACGCCGCCGATCGCACCCGCACCGGCTCACGGCTCATCCGTTACACCTCCGCTCTCGGGCAGCGCGACGTCTGGACCGCCGATAACATCCACGATGGCGTGAAAGAACGCCCGGACGGAATCTGGTCCTCGGCGGGACCGCCTCCTTTGGTGATCGAAAATCCGAACGCGGTGCTGGACCTGACCGCCAAGCTCGGCCCAGACGGGCGCCTCAATTGGGACGTGCCACCCGGTAACTGGACCCTGTTGCGCTTTGTGTGCCTGCCCACCGGCGAGCGGCTCAAAGTCCCCAGTCCCAATTCCGACGGCTGGGCCACTGATCACCTGAACGCCGACGTCACCAAGCGTTACATGAATTACGTCATTAGCCGCCTGCGCAAAGAGCTGGGCGACTTCAAGAAAACCACGCTCAAGGATCTCTACCTGGCCAGCTATGAGGTGGTCGGACCGATCTGGACTCCCGACATGCCCCAACAGTTCCGCGGTTACCGCGGCTATGACATGAAGACCTATTTGCCCGCCCTGGCGGGCCACATCGTCAAAGACGGTCCTGCCACCGAACGCTTCCTTTACGACTACCGCAAAACGCTCGGCGACCTTCTGGTGGACGCTTACTACCGCGCCGCGCGCGATGCCGCCCATGCCGCCGGACTGCAAATCGAATCGGAAGCCGGCGGCCCGGGACCTCCCATTCACCAGGTGCCCGTGGACGCCTTGAAAGCGCTCGGCTCGGTGGATTCCGTCCGCGGCGAGTTTTGGCCCCGCCGCCCCACCGCCGACGCCCTCTGGGTGGTGAAGGAGACCGCCGTCGCCGCTCACATCTACGGCAAGCGCCGCGTGCACATGGAGGCGTTTACCTCCACGCACCACTTCGAAGATGGCCCCCAAGATCTCAAAGATTCGGCCGACCGCGTCTTCTGCGAAGGCGCCAATCACATGGTATGGCACACCATGCCGCATCTGCCCCCGGAAGCCGGCAAGCCCGGCTGGTTCTATGGCGCGGGCACCCACGTCGGTCCGCACGAGCCGTGGTGGCCCATGGCCAAAGCGTTCTTCAGCTATTTGGCCCGCGCGTCTTACCTCCTCCAGCAAGGACTCTTCGTGGGCGACGTTCTGTACTACTACGGCGATCAAGGTTTCAACTTCGTGCCGCCGAAACACGTGGATCCGTCGCTCGGCTTCGGCTACGATTACGACGTGGTCAACCCCGAAGTCATTCTTACCCGCCTCGCCACGCGCGGCGGGAAGCTGGTGTTGCCCGACGGGATGAGTTACGAGGTGATGGCTCTCCCGGCCCGCGAGGATATGGATCTGGACGTCCTGCGCAAAGTCGAGCAGTTGATTCGCGACGGCGCCACCGTGGTGGGCCCGAAGCCTCTGCGCTCGAATGGCCTGGTGGGCGGACCGGCGCGCGACGAGCAGGTCCGGCAGCTCGGTGAAAAGATCTGGGGGCCGTGCGACGGCAAGGCGGTCCGCGAGCGCCCCTATGGCAAGGGCCGCGTCGTGTGCGGGTTGACCTTGCGCGAAGTCATGCAATCCCGCAACGTCGAACCCGATTTTCAGTTCACCAGCCCGCGCAACGACACCCGCCTGGATTTCATCCACCGCCGGACGCCGGAAGCCGACATCTACTTTGTCCGCAACACGCAGCCGCGCCCGGAAAAGGTCGAAGTCTCGTTCCGCATCAAGGGCAAGCAGCCCGAGTTGTGGCGTCACGACACGGGCGAAATCCTCGAAGCCCCGGAGTACCGCCTCGAGGCCGGCCGGGTGTCAATGCCCTTGGATCTGGACCCCACCGGATCCGTATTCGTCGTGTTCCGGCGTCCCGCCACGGGCTCCCGCACGGCGCCCAAGCCGGAGCCGCTGGCGCCCCCGCGCGAAATCACCGGTCCCTGGGAGTTGAAGTTCCCTGAGGGCTGGGGCGCCCCGCCTTCGGTCACCCTGCCGCGGCTGATCTCTTGGACCGAGCACCCGCACGAGGGCGTGCGCTATTTTTCCGGCATTGCGCGCTATGAACGCGATATCGAGATCCCGGCCGGCTGGCTGGGCGCCGGACGCAAGGTCCTGCTGGATCTCGGCCGCGTGTGGGTCGCCGCCGAGGTGTCGCTCAACGGCAAGCCGGTCGGCATCGCTTGGAAAACTCCTTTCCAGGTGGATCTCACTCCGGCCGCCCGCCCGGGCCAGAACCGTCTGGTGGTCTCGGTCGCCAACACCTGGGCCAACCGCCTCATCGGCGACGCCCGTTCCCCCTCCGGTCCGCGCTATACCCGAACGAACATCACAGCCTCCAACGGCGTCCCCTGGGCCAAGATGAACCCGCTCGAATCAGGGCTGTTCGGCCCGGTGCGGCTGATCGCTACCCGATAGCGCCGCCACGGTGGCTCGGTAGGCAGCATCCGCATACAGATTCCGGCGTTCCAGCGGATCGGTCTCCAGATCGTATAACGCGCCGTCCGGATCCCCAGAGTCCGGATAGTGGACGAGCTTGTACCGCCCCCGGCGCACCATCAGGATGCGCTCGTCGTCCCGGTGCTTGCGGTAACCGAGCTTGATTTCCGAGATCACGTCCCCAGAGGCCGGCTCGCCTCCGTCGCGCAAGACCCGCGCCAAACTAGTGGAAGGCGCCGGCAGCCCCGCAAGCTCCAGCACGGTGGGCAGTAATGCAATGGTTGAAACCGGGGTCTTCACACGGCCGCCCGCTCGCACCATCCCCGGCCATGTGAAAAAGAACGGCACTCGCGCCACTTGCTCGTAAAATGTCTGCTTCTGGAACAAACCATAATCGCCCAGATCCGTCCCGTGGTCGCTCACAAACACGATGATAGTGTCTTTCCACTGCCCGCGCCGCTTCAGAAAATCCAGCAGGCGGCCGATCTGGGCGTCAAGAAACGCAACGCGTTCATAATACGCGCGCCGCGCGTTGCGAATCTGCTCCCGCGTCAGCCGGAACGCCCCTTGATAATCCCTCAACGCCACGGACTCCCACCGCGGCTTGCGCCGCAATTCCTCGTCCGTCAGCACCGGCAGCCGGATCGAGTCCGGGTCCATGGATTTCCAGAATGGGCGCGGCGCCACCACCGGCGTATGGGGCGCATTCAACGACAAACGCAGAAAGAAGCGATCGCCCGCGCCCAGGCCAGACAGCCAGTTGATGGCCAAGTCCACGTTCAAAGCCTCGGCGGTCTTCGTGGCATCCTCTGGAAACTCGCCCGCCAATATCCAGGGCTGAGCGCCAGGATAAATGACCGCCTCATAATCGGCGGGATTGCGGCCCTTCAGATACCGCGTCGGCGACACCACATCTTCAGTTGGCTGCCCGCCTTCGGTCTGGAACGCCTGCCGTCCTTTCACAAAATAGTGTTTCTTGCCGAAAGACGCCGTGCGGTAGCCGGCCTCTTCGAACGCCCAAGTGAGGAAGGCGGCGCCGGGCGCCAGGCGCTGCTGATTATGGTAGACGCCCGTCAAAGAGGGCATCCTCCCGGTCAGCAACGAGGAGCGCGCCGGGACGCACACCGGCGAGGGCGTATAAGCGGATTCGAACAGCGTGCCACTGGATGCCAGCTCGTCCAGGCGCGGGCTGCGCGCCCACGCCGAACCATAGCAGCCAAGCGAGTCCGGACGCTGTTCGTCGGTCATCAGCCACAGCACGTTCGGGCGGCGGCCAGCCCGGGTTTGAATCGCGGGCGCGGCGGCCAGCGATTGAATGAATTGACGTCGGTTAACGGCGGGCATAAATGCGATCAATATTGTTGTGGTCCAGGACCATGTGGTCTACATATACCGCCGGCGGCACTCGCTCGCGGCTGATCATAGCTAGCGCCAGCCGGATGAGCTTCTCCCCGTAACGCTCCGGGAAGTAAGCGATCGACGCGATGAGCCGGCTGTCTGGACGGCGGATTTCTTCCCGGGCTTCCAGCGTCGCATTCTGCCCCACCACTGCGACATCTTCCTCCCTGCCTGCCGCGCGAGCCGCTAGCACAGCGCCCACAGCTGCACGGTCGTTGAAGCCCGCCACGAGGAGCTTTGATCCTGGGCGCGTCTTGGCCAAGAAAGCCGACATCGCCTCCCGGCTGGTCACCTGGTCGGCCCGGGTGCCCAAATGCACAATGTGCGGCTCCTCGACTCCCTTTAGCGTTTCCTTCAACCCCACCAAAACGCCGCCCAGCCGCGCCTGTACGTTCGTGCTCGCCAGCGAGGATTCGAGCAGCACCACTTTGTCGAATCTGCCCTTCCAATGCTCCCGCGCGAACCTGGCCAGCATTTGGCCCGCTAACCGTCCCGCTTGATAATTATTGCCGCCGAAATAGACACATCCGGCCACAGGAGCGTCCACGCTGATGGCTGGCACGCCCGCACGGAAAAAACAGTCCGCCACCGTATGGCACACCCATTCAGCTGGCTGGAACAGGATTACCAAATCGGCTTTGGCGTCAATCAAGCGCTGCGCATTGGCTGCGGCTTGTTCGGCATCCTCTTCCGGATTATCGAGCACCATCAGATCGACGTTGGCTCGCGCGGCTGCCTCCCGCAAACCCGCTGTAACATCCTCACGAAAAGGACTGCCAAACAACGGTGCGCAATAGCCCACCAGAAACCGCCGGCGGCGCGAAGTGCATCGGTACTTCTTGTTCGGCAACCGCTCCACGTAGCCGCGCTGCTGAAGCGTTGATAACAGACGAAACACGGCGGTGCGCTGGATAGCCGTGCGGGTGGCGATTTCGGCGAGGCTCATCGCACCGCCAGCAGCTTCAAGCGTTTCCAGCACGTCGAGCCCTTTATCTAGCGTCGAAACTAGGCGCATAATGAACGTGTGTGGTCGATATTTGCACATCTAGCCTCCATCTGTCAATTCAACCAGGCGCCGTCGCCGCCAACCGGACGCCCTGGCCCGCTGCCCAGCGGTGCAGGATCTCGGCCGGGCGTGGCCAAGCCAGAGTCTGCCGTTCCGGGCTCCCCAGCCAATACAGAGCCAGCGACAGAACGCTCAGCACGCGCCATGTGCCGTGGTGCGCTCGAGCCACTTGTAGTTGCTCTGGAAGGTACTGCCGTCGGGCAGGACCCGGGCGATCGAGCTCAGGTGCGATCCGCCATAGCCGAAGCGCACGCGGGTGGCCACGGTGAGGAACGCGGCGGTGAGGCGGGCTAGGTTGTGGCGCACGGTCTTGCGCAGGGGGCGGAAGCAGTGGTCCACCAGGGAGCCGTGCAGGATCTAGGTAGGGATCGGGCCACTGGCGGGCCACCGCGCCCGCAGGCAGCCGCCCATGCCGGGGCGGGGCCGCACATGGCTTTACCCCGGGTTTCCACTTCATAGACAGTGAAAGGCCCTTGCCCTACCGAGCGGCGCAGCCCTCACCTGCGCTCGCTTCCCGGAGCCGCTGGGCATGGTCCCGTTCGCACTACCTGATTCCCCTTCTCGGCGACATTGGCGCAGTTGGACTGCACGATGGGTTCGTGCGACGGGGTGCAGTCGTCGATACGGTTATCGCCCAGTACGACGTTCTCGCAATCGCGCAGCAAGATGGACGGCCCAGCAAATCCGCTGATCTCGTTGCGGGCGATGAGGAGGTTGCGGTGCAGCCGCGCGTTGCCGCTCTTGAAGATGGTGGCCCAGATTCCCGCGTGCTGCCGGGACAAGCGGCCGCAATTCAGGATGCGATTACCGGTCACCACGTAGTCCACCGCTCCAAGTCCTTCGAACGGTGCGTTCCAGAACTCCACGCCTCCGCCACCGAGCGCGGTGAAGGTATTGTCTTCCACCAGCCCTCCCCAGCCTTTCGCCAGAACGCCGACGCGTCTGCCATTGCGGCAGGTGTTGCGCCGGAACACAAACTGGTTGCATCCGCGGCTGGCATTGAATACCTGCGTGGCGGCTTGCTGAGCCGTATGCGACGGAGCGATGCGTCCCACCAGCAGGCCCTCAACCGGAGAATCGAGCGTTACATCAAGGCTCCGGTCGTCGCGGCGCACGGAAACAACGCGGCGCCGGGCTATCAGACTCCCCTTCGGCCGGTCGAAGAAATCCAGGTAGTCGCCCGGGCGTATGTCCAGAAAAGCTCCGCCGAATTGGTCGAAAGGCTGATTGAGAGCAAGCTGCACGCGATCGCGCGCCGGTTGCGCCATGACGCCCATCACCAGTCCGTTCACGTGGCAGATGTCGTCGCCGGTGTTCTCGAAGACGCAGCCTTCGATCCACGGGCCGTGGCGCGCGTTGTGGTGGTTGTTGCCCCCGTTGTTAGCCGATAGCGCACGTCCTTCCGGCCGCACCAAGCGCAGCCGCAGGATGGAGTGGTAATCGGCATAGAACGAAGTCAGGCACTCGTTGGCCGCGCCCCGCACCGTCAGATCGAAGTAGACCACGTCCTCGCCGCCCGCCACGAAGAACGTGTTGCCGCCGCCTTCGTCAATCCAGCGCGGGTCGAGTACGTAGATGTCGCCCGGAGCCAGTTGCAGGGCCTGCTTGGGGTTCTCCAATCGAAACCGGAAGCGCCGGCCTTGCACGCGCTCGAAACCCGCGTGCGGAAACACCAGTTGGACGCCGCGTTTGATGGCAAAGTCCTCGGTATCCGTGACGATCATGCCCTTGCGGTCCCGGTTGTAGCGCTCGAACTCGTCGGGCAAGGAATGGCCCGGCAAAATGTCGGCGTCGATCGCGCCATTCTTCGTATCCACAGCGACGATTTGTCCGGCCGTGTACACTGGCGGATCGTAGTCGAAGGAAAATCGCTTCACCATCACGCGCCGGCAGTTGGTCAGGTGGACAAAAGCTCCGGGACTGGTGAGCACGATCGCGGAGCCATTACCATCGATGGTCAGATCGGAGACGTCCTTCAGGTCCGCGAACACGCGCAGCTCACGCGGATCCAGACGGTACTCGCCGGCTTCGAACACCACCTGCGCCGGTGTGTTTGCGGCGGCTTCGCGGAATACTCGGTGGATCCCCTTGAGCGAAGTCCCCTTACGGACGGAAAACGTCCGCTGCGGGCGCGAAATCCTCAGCGCTCGCAGGGGCGACCAGGGACCGCGCTCACCGGCGGCGCTGACTCCCGCAACCCGCCACCAGTACTCCCCCGGCGCCAACTCCTTGTCCGGAACGTACCAACTGATGACAGCGGCGATACGGTCCTCGTCCACAATTCTCCGGAACTCTTTGTCTGTGGCGATCTGAATGACGTAGGATGGCATCGCTTCGGGCTTGGGTTCGAGCACCGGTTCCCACCTGAAGTGCGGGATAGAGAGCGAGGTCTCATGCCCGTCCGCCGGTTCGTGCAGACGCACTGCCGGCAGGGGAGAACTGGCGGCGTGCATGGCAGCGGCCCCGGCTGCAAGAAAAGTGCGTCGTTTCATTTGGAAGCATTCGTCCAGTTCCTTCACGGCATCCTCGATTATAGCGGCCGCCTTCCAGTCGACGTGAGTTGCGTTGCCTGGCCCTCATGGAGCGACGGCCACTCCGCCAGAGGCGGCATGGCACGGCGACAGCCGCTCAGAAACTCAGGCGCACGGCCATCTGAATCACACGGCTCTTGCGGGCGCCGGTGAACTCCCCCATCCGTGTGTTCACCTGCCTGCCCTGCGCATCGAAGCGCGCGGTGGTGTCGACAGCGTTGAATTGGGGGTGATTGAACGCATTGTAGAACTCGCTCCGTATCTGCGCCCGGAAGCGCTCCCGGATGGGAAAACTCTTTACCATTGTCATGTCCCAGTTGTTGATTCCCGGACCGCGGATCAGCGTCCTGGCCGCGTTTCCGAGCGTGCCCACCGCCGGAGGCTGGAAAACGTCGGTCCGGAAATTGTGACTGAAGCTCCGCTCGCTCTTGGGAATAACCGGATTTCCGGTCACCACCACGCGGGGACTGATGGAAGGCGTCCCGGTAATATTAGTCGCCGTCACCTGCGTAAGGCCAACCCCGAGCGGCGCGCCGCTGATGAAACTCGCGATGCCGGACAACTGCCACCCGCTGCTCACCCACCGCAGCGGAGCCACGGACCGGCGGAATCCGGGCAAGGACCACAGATAGTTCAGCTTGAAAATGTGAGTGCGGTCGAAACTCGCCATGGCGTAGTGCCACACACGAATGGGCGCGAGCGTGGTGATATCCTCGCCGTCGGTGTCGGCAAAGCTCATCGCCTTGGACCACGTCCACGACGCGCCGAACTGGAAGTTCCGCCGCATCCGCCGGTTGGCCGAAACCTGCAGGGAGTGGTAGTTGGAACTGCCCGCCCACTCGTGGTAGTTGATCTCGCTGTAGCCGATGAGGGGACGCAGGAAATACTGGCTGAGCGGTACGTTCCGGTTGGTGGGATCGGCGTAATTGGGATCGAACTGCCGCAGCAGGGGGATGGCGTTGCGGTCGCGACTCCACAGCAGGTGCCGCCCCAGGTTCCCCACGTAGCCCACGTCGAGAACCGTGCCGAAGCCGATGTGCCGCTGCACCGCGAAGCTCATGTTGTACGCTCCCGGGGCCTTGCCTTTGCGGTCGAACGCCCGGGTGTTCTGGGGAAAGATGTAGCTGGCCGAAGAGAGCAAGGCGCCAAAGGTGCCGTAGTAGATGATCGGGTTGTAGACGATGGGTTGCTGCATGGTGGCGCTGCCGGCATTGTCGTTGCGCGTGTAGAACATTCCGAATCCGCCCCGAATGGCGGTCTTTCCGCCGCCGGTGGGATCGAAAGCGAACCCGAAACGCGGTCCCGGCTGCACTCCCGGGTTGTCGAACAGCGCCCGCGGGTAGCTTTTGTCGTAAGCCGGGATCACCATGCCGTTGATGGGGTCTCCGCTGGTCATCGCAATAGCCCCGATTGCAGCCTGTGGATGGATGGCGCCGGTCACCGGATCGAGGCCCACCCTGCTCCCCGCCACCACAGCCGGACCGATGAGCTTCACCGCTTTGGCCGGATCATAGCGCGAGAAATCGAAGCCGGAAACCAGGTTGTTGCGGAACACGCGCCCGCCCAGCCAGTAGAACCGGATGCCCACGTCCAGAGTCAGCCGCCGGGTGACTTTCCAGGTGTCCTGCGCAAACCACTCCGCATACGTGTTCCATGAGTTCGTCCCCTTAATCGAAGTCGATTCCGTGTATGAAGTAAAGACCCCAAGCAGCGCATTGGCGTAAGCAAAGCCGGTGTCCAGCGGATTGGTGGCGTTGGTGCCGAAAGCGAAGGTGCCGTTGAAATTCCCGGTCTTCGACTGCGTCGCGATGATGCGCTCGCCGGTGAATCCCGCCTTCCACACGTGCGCGCCCGCCACTTTGGTGACGTTATCGGTGATCACATAAGAAAGACGGGATGCTTGAAGAGGCATGCCCGCCGGATAGGACAGGTTCGCCGCGCCGGTCACCCCACCGAAAGTGGCGTTGGGGAGAATTCTCAGCGGATTGAAGCTCGGTTCGAGTTGCCCTACGGTGAAACCGGCGGTCCCGCGCTGGTTCCTGGCGATCTCTTCGTCGGAAAAGTCGTTCCATTCCCGCCGCCCCTGAATGCCGAGCGTCAACTCATTCACCAGCGTGGGAGACAGGATAGTATGGTACCGCAGCGTGCCCTGTTTGGGATTGGTGGTGTAGCTGCCGTAGATCTCGTTCCAGTTGGGAGCCATGTTCGGCAGCCGGTATCCTACCGTGCGGTCGTTCTGATACAGAAAGCTGACGCATAGGAGGTGGCGTGAAGAGAGCGTGTAGTCTATTTTGAAGTTCCCCAACATCTGCGGATGGGAGCGCTCGGCGTTGAACGCGAGGTTGTACCGCCCTCCGGAAATCGAGCGGTCGGGGAAGTTGGGTTGCGGGAACAAACTGAGCAGCCCTTGGCCACTCTTGTCGAGCCGGCTGGCTGGAATGCGATTGCCGGGAAAGACGACGCGGTTGTTAAAGGGGTCCCGTACCGTCACCACCCGCCCGTTCAGGTCCAGCGTCTGAGAGAAATCCCCTTGGCGCTCCAAGGCGGTGGGAACCGTCACAGTCTGTCCCGTAATGAAACTCTTGCTGGGCCAGAATTCCTGCGACCAGAAGAAGAACAGCTTGTCGCGGTTCCGGTTGAACTTCCCGGGGATGTAGATTGGTCCCCCCAAGTTGTAACTCCAGGTGTTGTAGCGATAGACTGGTTTGCCGAGCCCGAGGCGGTTATTGAAGAAGTCGTTCGCGTTAAACTGTTCGTGCCGCTTGAAATACGCCCCCATGCCGTGGAAGTTCCGCGTTCCCGACTTCGACACCACGTGGACGTTCGCCCCGGAATAGCGGCCGAATTCGGCTTGGTAATTGCTGAAAAGGACCTTCACCTCCGCCACCGCGTCCATGCCGAGATTCAACATGGTGTTGGAGTTGATACCATGCTGGTTTTGGCCCATGCCGTCGATCAGGAATCCGTTGGCGGTGTTGCGGCTGCCGTTGACGTACCCGCGCCAGAAGTTCACCGGAGCGTCATTCTGCAGGGTTCCGGGCACCACTCCGGGCAACAGTTCTATCAACTCCATCACGTTGCGTCCGATGACCGGGATGTTTTCCACCTGATCCGACGTGATCACGCCGGCACGCTCGCTGCTGGCAGTTTGCACCACCGAGGGCTGGCCGCTGACTGTAACCCTCTCGGTGACAGCGCCCACCTCGAGCGCAATGGTCCCCACCGACAGGGTTTCCGAGGTGCTGAGGATCACCGACCGGCGCTCCACGGCCCGGAATCCTTCTGCCGCCACGCGAATGGTGTACTCCCCGGGTTCCAACGCGGTGAAAACGAAATCGCCGCGCTCGTCGGTCAGGAAGCGGCGCTCGACTCCGGTGGCGGGTAGTGTCAGGGTAACAGCGGCGCCAGCAACCGCCAGTCCGCTGGGATCCTTGACGGAACCCACGATGGAACCGGTGAGAGTCTGCGCGGAGGCGGCAGCCGCCAGCAGGATGACGCTCCCCAGAATACACATTTCCCGGCGGCTCATAGGTGACCGAGAATTTCTATCTTTTCCATTTTGGCGGGAATTTCCCTTTTAGAAGTCCCCGACACGGAGAATATACCCCCACCCCCCCAACGCGTCAAGCCCCACATCGTTCTTTGCGCCATTTCGGAACTTTTCGAGGCGGACGCATGTCCGAGCCGCCAAACGTGACCTTCCCGAGAAAAAATTTCCTGCCTGGAATTACAAGGTGGATGTGAGGATGGAAAACAACAAAGCCGCAGCCGACTGGCCGGACGGCTAACGGCTGTCCGCCACCTGTGGCGCCCACAGCGCGAACTAAAATTGGCGAACCCATCCGGTGGCGGTGCGCACCGGATGGGCGCCGGGGGGCAGATCGCGCACCCGGTTGCGCCGCTTGCGAGTTGTTCTTCAACCGCGCTTGAGGGAACTGCCCCACCACCGCCTCCGGCTCCCCTGCCCGGGGTGGTCGGCGAGCTGAGGTGGCGGGAGGCAGCCGGAATTCCCTGGGGGTACGCGGCGCTGAGAGCGCAGGAGATCTTGTGCCTGGCGGCAGCCGCTAATCCTTTGCCAGCCCTCGCCGCCCTTACCTTGGCGGCCACATGGCTCCCGTCCTGGATCCATGACCGAGCTACGGCGATTTGCAGTGCCAAATTCGCCTCTCGACTGTACGGCCGGCTACGGGAGGTCCCAGCGCCATCTCCCCCTTGCCGAAGCCATCCTTGTTCGGCATACTCCCCACGGCGAGCCTAAGTCCCTGTCGTTTCCACGTTGCCTTGCCAAAAGCCCTCCGGAGGTTTTTGGCATAGCTGGGCGCCTCTTTCCACCCTGGAACGCGCCCGCTGCGCCGCAGCTCCCACGCCAACGTGTCACTTGGCCGTCGCCACCGATGCGGAACACGGGCGGGTCCAACGAAAGATGTGAATTCAGCGCGACGCTCAGGATTGGAGCACTGTCGCCGTGCATCAGACAAACGGCGCGCTTTGAGGACGGGCTGGCTGAGAATGGAACTCTCACACCCCAATCGAGACATACTCTTGGTGGCGATTTGGTGTCGATTCTGGAGTCCACACTGGGGCCAAAGCAGGCATACGAGAGAAAATTGGCCATATGGGTAATTGGTCGCCACACCGCAGGATAGAGCATAACTCTCGCCATTTGAGTAATTTGCAAGAACTTGCCGGCTCGAATCCCTGCCTCTCCGCCACGCTTCTTCCATCCTTTAATCTGCAATCACTTAGAATGTCTAGCGGGCTTTCGGCGTCGGCGATTTTCCAACAATAGACACCAAGCGGGCCGCCGTTGGGGGCTGGAGGCCCCTCGAGGGCGCCGCCTGCGCCCGAGGCATTGGATGCTTCTTGAAAAACGCCCAGATGAGTGCGGTGGCGTCCTCCGGCCATTTGTGGCCGGCGCCCTCGCGAATATAGGCCACTACCTCCACGCCCTGGCGGCAACTTGCAAACACTTGGCGGCTGCCGGGGGGTCTCGTGGTTTTGGTGACTTCCGGGTTGTTCGAACAACCGTTCAGGAAGGCCCAACGCTCGATGGTCTCCTGGGCGGAAAGCACTGGCGTCTCCACCGAGCCCATTTTCTGGATGCCGCCGCCAAACGGCACCAGCTTATCCGCTGTGCCGAAGAACATGAGAACAGAGATCGGGCGCACGGGTTTGCATTGGTCCGACAATCTGGTCGTCAACGTGCGCACTACCGGTGCGATGGCCGCAATTTTACCTGCCAGCTCGCAGCCCAACCGGTGGCTCATCAGCCCGCCGTTTGAAATCCCGGTAACGAAAACCCGCGCGGGGTCTGCGTTGTGCTGTGTGATGAACCGGTCGATTAGTGCGGAAATGAACCCCACGTCATCGACGTTACGCTGTTGCGCGGACCACTCGGGGATGCCGCGCAGGTCGTTCCAGTGTTTCTCGAAGCCGTCGGGGAACACCACGATGAAGCCTTGCTCGGCGGCCAATTGGTCGAAGTGGGTCACTCCAGGCATGCTCTCGGAGGCCCCGCCGGCGCCGTGCAGGACAATCACCAAGGGAAGACTGCCTCCTGGTTCCGAGGGCGCGTAGTAACGGTAGGTGCGCGTCAGGCCACCGACCACGATAGATTCTTCGGTGAGGTTCTGCGCGCCACCCAGGACGGGCAGCAGCAGTAGAAATGCCGGGAATTTCACAGCGCTATTGTAACCCGAAGTCCTGCTAACGGAACCCGACATTCCACTGGCCTACAGTAGCTTTGTCGTGGGGATTGACACGGTAGGGGCGGCGGGATATATTCGACTCGTCCCGGAGGCGAAAGTGAAAATGCCCGATAGGATGCGAGCGATGCCAACCCATTTGCAGCGTATTCTCATAGCGACCCTCGTTGTTTCCGTCTCGGCGGCTTTTGCGCAAGTAACCGGTTCGGTGACCGGCGCTGTATTGGATACTTCAGGCCTGCCGATGCCCGGCGTAAAAGTCGCGCTGGTATCGGAGGCTACAGCGGCGACGCGCGAGACTGCCACCAATGCCGAAGGCGATTTCACCTTCAGCGCCGTGCCGCCCGGACGTTACACGCTCCGTGCTGAGCAAGCCGGCTTCCGGGTGTTCGAGCGGCGCCGCATTGAACTGACCGCGGGCGAGCGCCTGTCGGCCGGGCCCATCCGCATGGAGGTGGGCACAGTGGCGGACTGCATCACGGTGAGCGGCCAGGTCGAAACCGTGCAGACGGCGAGCGGCGAGCGTTCCGGCGTGATCACCAGCACGGAAGTCGAGAACCTCACCGTGATCAACCGCGATTTTGCGTCGCTGGTCTCGCTGATGCCCGGCGTGGTGGAGAACCCTGGCTCGGAAGTGCCCGGCGCCGCCGGCGGCAGCGGCGCCAGCTTCAACGTGCTCGGCGGTAGAACTACCTCCAACAGCGTCACCATTGACGGCCAGCCGACGGAAAGCTCGCTAATGTATTCGCGGGCTTTCTTCATCAGCATGGACGCCATCAGCACGGTGCGTATCATGGTGAGCAATTACCAAGCCGAGTTCGGGCGCAAACCGGGCGCCAGCATCCAGGCTGTCACCAAGGGAGGCACGCAGCAGTTCCACGGCGCGGCCTACTGGTTCAAGCGGCACGAAATGCTCAACGCGAACAACTTCTTCAACAACCGGAACAAAGTGACGCCGCCCCCGTACCGCTACGTGACCGAAGGTTTCAACCTCGGCGGCCCCGTGTTCATCCCCGGCCTGTTCAACACCGCGCGGCAGAGGCTCTTTTTCTTCTATTCCCAAGAACTGCTTTCAGAGAAGCGCCCGCAGAGCATTATCCAGCGCAATATGCCCACGGCGCTCGAACGGGCCGGCGATTTCAGCAACTCGCGCGACCTGAATAACCGCGTGATTCCAGTGAAAGATCCGCTCGCCGGCGGCCGGGCATTTCCGGGCAACGTGATTCCTATCAGCCGGATCAATAAAAACGGCCAGAACTACCTCAAGCTACTGCCTCTGCCCAACCTGAGCCCGGACTTAGTGGAGATGGCGGCCAACCGGTACAACTGGCAGGTACAGGAGAGCCTGGAAGTTCCCAAGAACACCGAGACGCTGCGGTTGGACTACAACATCAACCCGAAAACGAACGTTTACGCGCGCTGGTTACGCTGGGACGAGAGCGCGACCGGGTTCGCCGTGCCGGCGGGCAATGTGAACTGGGGCTTCCTGCCGGCCACTTTCTCGGTTAACACGAATTCGCTGGTGCTTTCGTTCACGCGCATTTTGAGCCCCACTATGGTGCTTGAAGGCGCTGGCAACCTGTCGGTGGGAATTCAGAATTCGCGCGCGCGTACGCAGGCGGACCTCGAGCGCGTGACCAGAACGGCGGCCGGCTGGGACGTGCCGCAGCTTCATCCGGAGTTGAATCCGCTGAACCTGGCGCCGCAGGCCACTTTCGGCGGCATCACCAACGGCCCTTCGGCAACCTATGAATCGAACGGCCGCTTCCCGTTTTACGGCAACGACATTATCATTACCGAGAACGCTTCGGTGACCAAGACCACCGGGCCGCACACTTCCAAAGCCGGCTTCTGGGGGACGCGGTGGCGGCAATCGAAGGGTATGTACGGCAATGGCACCGGTGCCTTCAGCTTCAACGTGGACACGAACAACCCGAACGACTCCGGCCATCCATACGCCAATGCATTGCTGGGCAACTTCAGTTCCTACACGGAATCGTCGGCGCGCCCAACCATGAGGCAGCGACAGACGGTAGTGGAGTGGTTCGTCCAGGACAACTGGAAGGTCACCCGGCGCCTCACGCTCGACTTGGGCGTCCGCTTCTCCTGGTCGCAGCCCTGGCACACGCCGTCTCCGCAGGAAGAGGCTGCCTTCGAGCCGAGCGCGTGGAATCCGGCGAAGGTAGCGTCCCTGCTGCGGCCCGTGATGTCGGGCGGCAAACGCATGGCGATTGATCCCTATACTGGCGCCATTTACCCGCAGGCGGCCATCGGCGCCTTTGTGCCTAACCACGGCGACCCATACAACGGCACCCTGTACAACAAGACGGATCCGTCGCTGCCGCGCGGCATCCGCCACGCTTCCGGCGTGCGTCCTGCGCCGCGCTTCGGCTTTGCGTTCGACCCCTTCGGCAAAGGCCGCACCGCTATTCGCGGCGGTTGGGGCTACTTCGTGGACACCCAGGAATGGAACGGCTCGGAGAACTCGGTGTTCCGCAACCCGCCCATACGTATCGACCCCATCATCTACTACAACCAGTTCAACGAGCTGATCAACGCGGCGGCCTTCCTGTTCCCCTCCGCCACCATGGGCTACAACCCGGCGCGTCCCCTGGCGCGCACCATGAACTTCAGCTTCGGGGTGCAACAGAACGTCGGCTTCGGCACTACGGTGGATGTCTCCTACGTGGGCGCTTTGGGGCGCCACCTGATCCAGGCACGAAACCTCAATTCCATTCCGTTTGGCGCGACTTTCCAGGCGCAGTCGCTAGATCCCACCACCAACCGCGCACTCCCCAACGCGTTCCTCTACCCGTACACCGGCTACAACAACATCATGTACTACGCCTACGACGGGAACTCGAATTACCATTCTCTGCAAACCACGGTGAACCGCCGGTTCGCCAGGCGCGTGCAATATGGCATAGCATGGACGTGGTCCAAAGCCATGAACTACGTGGACGGCGATACCAGCGCCGTCAGCATGCTGATCAACCGCAAGGTGTGGAACTACGGTCGCGCTGGCTACGACCGCACGCACATTGTGAAAGCTTCGTTCCTGTGGGAAGTTCCGAAGGCCAGCCGCCTGGTGCGGAGCGTGGTGGTGAAGCACGCACTCGATGACTGGCAGGTGTCGGGCATCGCCTCCTTCGTGAGCGGCGCACCGAACGGTATCGCACTCTCATTCAACTACACTACCGATATCACCGGATCGCCCACCGACGGCGCGCGCGTGGTGGTGCTCCAAAATCCCGTCCTGCCCAAGAGCGAGCGCACCTGGAACCGCAACTTCAACACCGACGCCTTCGGGCCGCCTGCCGTGGGCACCTTCGGCAATGCGCCGAAAGACGTGATTCGTGGACCCGGCATTAACAACTGGGATATCTCGGCGTTCAAGAACTTCCATGTGCCCTGGGAGAAGATCAAACTTCAGTTCCGCGGGGAGTTCTACAACGCATTCAATCACACCCAGTACAGCGCCGTGGATACTTCTGCCAGGTTTGACCGGCTGGGCAACCAGATCAACACCGGTTTTGGGCAGTTCACTTCGGCTCGGCAGCCGCGCCGCATCCAGCTTGCTTTGCGCGCGACTTTTTAGCCGCCGTTTCGCACACAGGGTTGGCGGAAAACCGGGGACTCTCGCATAAGCGTTCGTAAGAGCAAATGTTTTGAGCCAAAGACGCGCCAAGCTTGGTTGCAGCTATGCCGCCAGGGTGGCCGGCTCCCGCTCCATTAGGACCGAGGAACGGTCATCGCGATAGGCGCCAAAGCATGATCGCCGGTGCGATGTCGGAACTGTATCCCTAGTCGTATCCCGTGCGCTTCAGCTTCTGATTTGTAAGGGATTGATTTCGAGTGGTACGCCCGAGAGGATTTGAACCTCTGGCCTTCTGCTCCGGAGTTAGTTATTAAAGAATCCCTCCTCATCCCCCTTCCTAAGTTATCTTGTTTTTTATTGTTTCACTTGAGTACCTCTGTTATACTTGGGCTTACCGGGCAATTTGCTCGAAAAAAGTACCACCTACAGTACCACCTGAGGTTGTTCTAAGCATGAGGCAGAAGGTCCTGACAATGCAACCCCGGCCGGCAGTACCACCCGTATCCCCCGCCGTTGCGCGCAAGCTCGTGCCCGCTAACCAGCAGGCCATCGACGCCCTGCCCCTGAACAGTGGAACTTGGCGAGTCCAAGGTGTGCCGGGCCTTTATGTGCGCTGCCGGGCTACTTCGAAGTCCTTCCTTTTGCAGCGACGTGTCCGTGGCATGCTGGTCAAGCGCACCCTCGGACCGATGCCGCTCAAAGCCGCGCGAGCCGAAGCGCTGAAGCTTTGGCATCAGCTCCGGCCCACACCCACTGGCGGCAAGAAAACCCTGGAGCAGGCGCTGGCTGAGTACTTTGAGCAGCGTCCGCTGTCAGCTAAGACGCGCGCCATTTACCAATACAACGCGGAGCGTTACCTGAGCGACTGGAAAGCGCGGCCCTTGGAGCAGATTGGACAGGACCGCGCTGGGGTGCGAGCGCTCTATCACCGGCTCGTCGAACGCCACGGGCTGGCCACCGCCTCACAGGTCATTCGCATGCTCTCCGCCGTTTATCGGTATGCGCGCAAGGTGGATCCCGAGCTGCCAGAGTGCCCGACGGTGGCGGTGACGCTGGCTCCGATCAAGCCGCGGGACTGGGCGCTCTCGGAGGAGGAGCTGCGGGCTTGGTGGCAAGCGGTGCAGCGGCTCAATCCGATCAAGCGCACTTGGTGGCTGGTCTGCCTGCTGACTGGTGCGCGCCAGGCAAGCATCGAGGCGCTCGCCTGGGGGGACATCGACTTCAACCGGAAGACCATCCGCTTTCGTGTAACCAAGGGCGACCGGCCCTATGTGGCGCCGGCCGCGGATCGGCTGATTGCGCTCTTGGAAGAGTACCGGCGGAATCCCGAGACGCCACCCTCGGAGTGGGTGTTCCCGTCCCCGCGCGATCCGCGCCAGCACTTGGTGAAGGTTAGGGATGAAAAGCGCGGCGTGGCCAGTGCGCATCACCTGCGTCACACCTTTCGGACTGTGCTGGCCGAGTTGGGCGCGACGCCGGATCAAGCGCGGCTGCTGATGGGACATTCGCTGGGCGGCGATGTGAGCCGGGGCTACATCACGGCGCCGCTGCTGGTGGAATCTTTGCGGCCGGTGGCGAACGCCGTAGCGGAGCGCTACGCGGCCATTCTGGGCTGGGAGTGAAGGCGAGGCTTTCAGCGGAACAGCCTGTCTGCGAGGCTGGCGAGCCGAGGAGGTAAGCGATCTCGTTCGCGCTGTATCCGTTTCGGCGC
>Ga0078972_1005126_pt1 | contig 34030 bp, 20 predicted proteins | sample YelNatPaOPGAMG01_FD_67568 | JGI IMG/M metagenome (GOLD analysis project Ga0078972, IMG submission 67568) | Hot spring thermophilic microbial communities from Obsidian Pool, Yellowstone National Park, USA - OP-RAMG-01 (SPADES assembly) (version 2) | ecosystem: Environmental > Aquatic > Thermal... | reverse complement strand
TCCATGTAAATGCCTGCGAACTTCCTGCTCCCACTGTTGCACTTACTGGCACTACGCTTCCTTGCTGTATACTCGTCCCTACTCCTCCTATTGTCAATGCACTCGGACTCACATTTATTGCCCCTGCCTGTCCACTGTTTGTTACCACCATTACTACTTCATACCATTGCCCTATTGTCACTGTCCCAGGTGCATATATCCCTGCTACTAAATTCGCCGGTGTCTCTATTACTATATTCTCACTCGTTACTTGCACTGCTTCTTTTACTACTCCGCTATTTGCATCTGTCCCACTTGCACTCCCATAGAAATTTACTGTCCCTGTCCCTGTTGTGTTATATATCCATGTATATCTCTGACTGCTTCCTCCTGCTATTGCTGCTGATGACGGCTGCGGTCCTGATACATAACTTATACTCGCTGTATCTCCCTGCGGCACTATGCTCGCTACTACATTATTTGCTCCTGCTTGTCCACTATTACTTACTTCCATCACTAACGTTATCTGCTGACCTACACTTACTGGACTTACCTGCGCCACATACGTTATATTCAACGCTGCCGGCGTCTGGATTGTTATACTGTTACTTGTCCCTACTCCGCTTTCTTCTCCTAGTGATGCTACCTTTCCTGTAAATACTACATTCCCACTTCCTGCTGCACTAAATGTCCACGTAAATACTCCATACCCGCCATTTGCTAATATCGTTCTCGTTACTGGTATTGGTCCTGTTAGCAAGCTCGCACTTCCGCTGCTTGCTCCTGCATTCACATACGCTGTCGGTGTTGTATTTGCTGCATCTAATAACCCGTTGTTTGTTACTCCAAGCACTAATGTTATTATCTGTCCTATACTAACTTGCGATGGGATTCCTGAAAGAACTGGCGTCGTGAACTGCGGTCTCGGTGTTTGCACTACTACATTCACATTTGCCGCTACCGCTGTCTTTGTTAGCCCACTGTTTTCATCTATTCCTACCGCACTTCCGCTAAATGTTATTGTCCCATCTCCGTATGCACTATATGTCCACGTGTAAATCTGTGTTCCGCCACCCACTATTGTCGCACTTGCCGGCACCGGTCCGCTTACATAATACACACTCCCCACCCCTCCTGTTATTGTCCCACTTAAATTCCCGCTTACTCCTATTGCATCTGCCTGGCCGCTGTTTGTCACTACCATTACTACTGTAAATACGCTTCCGGTTGCTACATACTGTGGTACTATTATCTGAGCTGATAGTTGTGTTGCGTTTTCTATTGTTACATTATTACTGCTTAAATCTGATGAATAAATTTGTGTCCCTTTATTCTCATCAACACCAGAAACTTTTGATGTAAAATTAATAACTCCTGATGATAAAGCACTGTATGTCCATGTCAATTGCCGTGTTGCACCACCTGCTACAACTACCGGGGTTGGTGCACTAAGCAGTATTACTGATGACGGCGTTGATGCAACCGGTGTTACTCCTATCACATTCAAAGCATCTGCCTGGCCTGCATTTGTTACAGTTATAATAACAGAAATTATTTGTCCTGTGCTAACATTTGCTGGTATCACAGTAATTGTTGCTGAAAGAGCAGCTGCTGTTTCTATGGTAACTAATGGACTTCCGCTTGTATTTGAATTTATGCTTCCAAATGTTGCATCCTGACCTGTTGCATTTCCACTGAACCCGACAATTCCTGCTGATGTTGCATTATATATATAGGTAAACAGCGTTGATGCTCCTGCAATTAAACTTACAGATGAAGGTGCAGGACCTGAAACATAGCCGACACCGCCATTGCCAAAAATCATTAATGAACTGCCGGTTACATTGTTTGCAACAGCACCACCATTATTTGTTACGCTCATCTGAATTGTTATTAACTGCCCTGTACTCACATCAGTATCATTTATTATTAATTCACTTATTAAATTTGCTGATGCTTTTACTTCTATGGTATTGCTCTGCCCTTGAGCACTCTCAACTATCCAGCCAGCATTTGAATCAACTCCAAGTGCTTTGCCTGTAAAACTTATTGACCCTTCTCCGCTCCCAAGGTTATAAACCCAGGTAAAATAATGTGATGTCCCGCCAGCAACATTTGCAGAAACCGGAACAGGTGTTGCCTGTAATGTTGCACTTGCAGAACCTTCTATCACTTTTCCTAAATCCTGTGGTGTTATACTAACATTTAATGCTGTTGCTCCACCTTCCACATTGCTTACCTGTATTATAACAGTGACATAAGAGCCGGTCTTTGCAATTGCCGGCACTGCATTCATACTCACAGTTAACCCGGAAACTCTTTGCACTAATAAATTATTCTGGGTAATGCTGCTTGATACAGTTAAATTACTATTTTTATCTTTACCACTTGCATTGCCTTTAAAATTCACAGTTCCAGTCCCGGTTGCAGAATATGTCCAGGTAAAATAAGCAACACTGCCACCAGGTATATTATAGGAAGAAGGCAAAGGTCCTGACTTTAAAATGCTTGAACCAATACTTCCTGATAAATCCAATGAACTTGGTTGAACATTTATTGCTTCTGCCTGTCCTGTGTTGCTTACATACATTCTTACAGTGTAAACCTGATTTAAACTAACAAGCGATGGCAAAATTATTCCACTGACAATATTTGCCTTTGTCTGTAAAGTCACCCAGTTTGTTGATTGCGGATTTGCAGCAACCGAAATTCCACTGTTTATATCATAGCCCTGTCCCTCGCCATAGAACTGGACACTGCCCGCACCTGCAACAGAATAAGTCCATGTAAAATACTGCGTCCCGCCGCCCGTGATGTTTGCAGAAGAAGGCACAGGTCCTGTTAAATCAATTAAACTGCTCGCATCTCCAATTTTAGTTAGTTGCGGCACACAGTTAATTGCTGTTGCCTGTCCTGAATTATCAATGCGCATAATAACTGTTAAATGTTGTCCAACACTAACAGGTGTTGTAACAGGTATATATGATATTGCAAGAGATGGCGCTGTTTGAACTGTTAATGTATTACTCTGGGCAACAGGACTTGCGTTGGGTCCTGAATACGCATTTCCTGTCCAGTTTAAAAGCCCTGCTCCAGTTGCTGAATATGTCCATGTAAATGTGCCATAACCGCCCTCTGCTGCTATTGTCGCACTGCTCGGTTGTGGTCCTGTTTGCAACAAAACCGAACCCGTGCTTCCAGCAGTTACGTAAGCAATAGCAGAAGTTGATAAAGAATCAGCAAGCCCGCTATTTGTTGTGCCGAGCACAACAGTAATTATCTGCCCTATGGTTACCTGAGATGGTGATACATTTATTATAGGTAAAGAAAGAATGGGTTGTGGTGTCTGCACAACGACATCTTTTGAATCCGCAGTATCAGTGACTGAAATACCTGAATTTTCATCAATCCCTGATACAAAACCGGTAAAACTAACTGTGCCGCTTCCTGTTGCAGTATAAGTCCATACAAAAGTAACACAGGAATTGCCAGCAATATCAGCAAAAGAAGGCACAGGTCCAGAAATAATTGAAATAGCCGGAGTTCCCGCAACAACACTCACACTCAAATGAGCCACTGAATTACTTGCAACTGCCTGACCTGTATTTGTAACAGTCATATACGCTGAATAAACAGTTGAACCATCATTTTTTACAACATCCCTTGACCATATTTTTGCTAAAAGTTGTGCTTTATTTTCTATATTTATATTATTTGATGTTAAAATTCCTGTTTCTTTTAATTCTCCACTATTTTCATCATAACCCCTTGCCTTGCTTGTAAAATTGATAACGCCTGATGCAAGTGCAGAATATGTCCATGTTAATGTCTGATAATCTCCGCCAAAAATCGTAATTGGTGCAGGTGATGAAATAAGCATAACAGCACCTGGCGTGGAAGCAACAGGTGTTATTCCAGAAACATTTAATGCATCTGCCTGTCCTGAATTTGTAATTCCTAAAACGACTGTTATTAGTTGCCCTGTGCTTACATAAGAAGGCAAAGCAGTAATTGTCGCAGAAAGTGACACAGCATTTTCTATGTTAACAGGTAAACTCGCAGCAATTGCAGATTCAATATAACCAAAAGTCGGGTCATAACCAGTTGCTTTACCACTGACCCCAACTGTTCCACTTCCAGTTGCTAAATATCTATATGTGAATGATTGGGAGCCATTAGGAATATTCAGGGTAACATTTGTTGGCTGCGGTCCAAATTGCAAACTGACTCCACCATTACCAAAAATTGTCAAAGCACTCGCATTCACCGTATTTGCAACTGAGCCGCCAGTATTTGTTACCCTCATTACAACTGTTATTATCTGTCCCGTGCTCACGTTTTGTGAACTTACTATTATATCATTTATCAGAACTGCACTTGCCATAACTGTTATTGTATTGCTCTCTGCAGCACTGCTTTGTGCAGCCCATCCGTTATTGCTGTCAATTCCAATTGCTCTTCCTGTAAAACTTATACTCCCAACACCAGAACCAAGTGAATAAATCCATGTAAACTGTTTTGTCGTTCCCCCTGCAATTGTTGCAGAAACAGGCAAAGGACCTGATGATAAATTAGCACTAACTGTCCCGGCGATAATTTTTCCTAAATCAAGCGGGGTTATACTCACATTTTCCGCTGTTGCACAACCACCCTGATTTGTCACAGTAAAAATAATTGTTATTAAAGAACCTGTTTTTGCAATTGATGGTATGCCAGTCACATTCACCGACAGATTTACTTTATTTTGTACTGTTAAGCCCTTTTGTGCCTCATTACTTGTATATAAAATTCCACTGTTATTATCTGTCCCGCTTGCTGTCCCGGTAAAACTGATTGTTCCTGTTCCACTTGCAGAATAAGTCCATGTAAAGACCGCACTCTGTCCACCATTTATATTTACGCTGGAAGGTGTTGGTCCATTTATTTTAACCGATGTTCCAACTCCGCTCAATCGCAGCAAAGATGGCGCAACTGAATTTGCCTGTGCCTGCCCTGTATTGCTTACAAGCATTCTTACTGTGTACCACTGCCCTATTGTTACAGTATCCGGCATATACAGAGAAGAAACAAGATTAACAGGTGAATTTATTATCACATCGCTTGTTGTAATTGGTGACGCTTCATTAATTGTTAAGCCGGAATTAATATCATTTCCTTCTGCCTGCATATAAAAAGCCACAGTTCCATTTGCCACAGTTGAATAACGCCATGTAAAGGACGCAGTTGAACCGCCTGCTATGCTTGCACTTGCAGGCAATGGCCCTGAAATTTTACTTATACTTGCTGCATCTTTCATTGGCGTTAAAATTGGCGCCATATTTATTGAAGTTGCCTGTCCTGAATTAGAAATATTCATAACAACAGTGATTTCCTGTCCAACACTTACAGGTGATATCAGTGATTGATAACTGATATTTAAAACAGGCGGCGTTTGTATTAAAACAGAATTGCTTGTTGTTCCTTCGCTATCAATGCCAGCCCCATTGCATCTCGCATAGCCGGTAAATTGCAAAGTTCCTGCTGAATTTGCAGAATAGGTCCAGGTAAAATTGCTAACTCCGCCATTTGCCGGAACAGTTACACTCTGCGGCTCAGGACCACTCAATAAACTCACATCGCCTGATATAACATATATATTTGGAGTTGTGTTTAAAGCATCTGCAAGACCATTATTTGTAACACGCATTGTAAGTGTTATTATCTGCCCGGAACTAACCTGTTGCGGATATGCACTCAAAACCGGTTTGGCAAGAACAGGTGCAGGTGATTGCACTATCACATTTTTAGGTATTGCTGTTTTTGAAACTGTTTGCAATGAATATTCATCAATGCCCTGGGCATAACCGGTAAACTGCACTGTTCCAGCCCCTGATGCTGTGAATGTCCAGTAAAATGTTTTTGAATTTCCACCTGCAATTGTTTGGTCTGTTAAATTTGGTCCTGTAAAATTATTAAGGTATGGATTTCCAGCAACCACATTCCAGAAAATATGAGCATTAACACTATTTGCTGTTGCCTCACCAGTATTTGTAACTGTGATGTAAACCGTATATGTCATTCCATTATTTGCAATTGAAGGCGCAGACGATATTTCAATTGATAAATCAACTTTATTTTTTACTGTTATTGTTTCAGATGTTGCCACACCTGAGGATATATTTGAAAGTGTATTTTCATCCAGTGCATTTACTTTTGTTGTAAAATTTGTTGTGCCTGATGATGTTGCTGAATATGTCCAGGTAAACCTTGCAAAAGAATTTCCTGAAATTGTTTTTGCAGTCGGCGATGTTAAAAGAGTAAATTTCGGTGAAGTTCCCTGCCCTGGTTCTTCTGGCAATGCATTTATTGCATCAGCAAGTCCTGAATTTGAAACAGTAAGAACAAGCGTTATAACCTGTCCTGTTGATACATTATCAGGCAGTGATAGGAAATAGGCAGGATATTGCGAAAGATTTGCCGGGGTCTCAACCGATGATATATTACTCGTAAATTGCTGTGAATAAATTGTTCTGCCAGAATTAAAATCAGTTCCATAAATTCTACCATTAAAACTCAAAGTTCCCTGTGAAGTTGTATTATAAATCCATGTAAATACCTTTGACTGTCCCGGATTTAAATTAACCGCTGCATCAGGCGACAGAGTCAGCACCACATTTGCTGTACCAATTTTTACAACTGGTTCAGGATACACATTTGTTGCATTTCCATCCCCTGTGTTTGATACAGTAACAGCCAGAGTTATATCCTGACCAACACTCACGCTGGAAGGTGATAAAACAGCAGAAACAACATTTAAAACCGCTGCTTCAAGGATTGCAACATTATTAGAGCCGGAAAGTGCAGTTGAAATTATTCTCGCATCATTTGCATCCTGTCCTGTCACATTACTGCTGAATGCAATTGTTCCAGGTCCTGTTGCAGAGTATGTCCAGGTAAATCTATATACACTCCCACCTGGAATTGCAGATACAGTTAATGGCTGCGGTAGTGATGCAAGTGAAACCATACCAGTCCCTGTAACTGTTACCCCGAGTGGATAAGCAGTTGGCGACACATTTATTGCTGTTGCCCCACCCTGATTTGTAACTGTTAAAATAACTGTTATTAAATCCCCTTCTGATACTAAAGAAGGTATTGCTTTTATTTCAGAAGCAAGTTGTGCTTCATATACAAGGTTTATAGAAGAACTCGTGGCATAGGAAGAATATTTTATTACCCCTGTGTTATCTTCTGTTCCTTTTGCTCTTGTTGAAAAATAAATGACACCTGTTCCAGCAGCAGAGTATGTCCAGGTAAAAACCTTTGATGAATTTCCTGGTATGGTCTGCGGACCAGGCACAGGACCTGAAAGTAAAATTATTCCTCCATTTCCATTTATGGTCCAATCATCCGGCTGCACAGATGATGCCTGTGCTTCACCATTATTTGAAATTGTCAATGTTACAGTAAATGTATCTCCAACATTCACTGATGACGGTAAGGCATTGAATTGAACCGCAAGATTAACTGGCTCCTGCACATTTATATTAGAAGTTATTGCCCCATTTGATGTTACTGTATTTCCCGTATTTTCATCATAACCCAAGGCATACCCGCTGAATGCAAGGTTTGTTCCTTTTGCAGTTGGACTGTATGTCCAGGTAAATGTCCTTGTCTGTCCACCCGGTATTGAAATGTAAATGGTCGGTGTTGTAACCAGAGAAACTGTGGCACCACCGTATTTTAAAAGCCAAAGCCCTGCACCACCTACTTTTGGCGGCTCAACATTTACAGCACCTGCCTGTCCTGAATTTGTTACGCGCATTACAATTGTTATTATTTGCCCAACATTCACTGATGAAGGCACTGCATCAAATGAAGCAGAAATAACAGGCGTTGTCTGTATTGTCACATACTGTGATACAGCAGTCGTAGTTGACCCATTTCCTTCATAAGCACGGGCAGAGCCACTAAAATTCACAGAACCAGAACTTACCGCATTATAAACCCAAGTAAAAATTCCTGCCCCACCATTTGCAGTTATTGTTAAATAGGAAGGATTTGGTCCGCTTATTTTATTAACACTTCCTGTGCCGGATGTTATCAGATTTGTATCTACTGTTGTCAGCCCATTTACAACTCCACTATTTGTAACAGTCATAAATACCGTTATTTGCTGTCCTTCACTAACAAAAAGCCGTGATAATGAAAATGCGGATGAAAGCAAAGGTGATGGCATTCTTATATCAACATTATTTGAATTTTCTGATGCAGATGAGACCGCATAACCTGAATTTGCATCCACTCCTGCTGCTGTTCCTGTAAATAAAATAGTTCCAATTCCTGTTGCTGAATATGTCCAGGTAAATACTTTGCTTTGCCCACCAGGTATATTATAATTTGCCGGATTAGGTCCTGTTAGCAAAATAGCAGAAGCAGTTCCAGCCACAGTTGATATTCCCACAGGTAATGGCTGCACATTATTTGCCGATGCCTGTCCTGTATTTGATACAGTCATATATAAAGTAATTGTATGATTTTCCGGTATTATTGTTGGTTGTGCAGAAAGTTCTATATCCAGTGTTGCCGGACTCTGAATTGTTATCCATGATGACGCAGAATAATTTGAATACTTTGTAGTTCCGTCATTTGCATCTATTCCCTGTGCCCTGCCTGTAAACTGTATAGTGCCAACGCCTGATGCATTATATATATAGGTAAATACCTGACTCCCGCTTCCTGCTATATTTGCATTTGAAGGATTAAGCGATATAAAATTCGCATTTCCAGACCCTGCTGGATTAAGTACAATATTTGGTGTCACATTATTACTTGTTGCCTGACCCGTATTATTTACTGTGACAAAAACTGTTATTGCCTGACCATTACTTACAACACTCTGTGGCGAATTAATAGAACATGTCAGATTTGAAGATGTTTGAATAACAACAGCATTAGATGTGGCTGTATTTGAATCAATTGTATCTCCGGAATTATTATCTTTTCCTGTTGCCCTTAGAGTAAAATCAACACTACCTGTTGATACAGCGCTGTACCTCCATGTAAACTCGCCTGTTTCACCAGCAGTAAGAGTTAAAGCAGCAGGATAAGGTCCTGCAACAAAAGTCACATTTCCACCACTGAAACTGCGAATGGCAGGTGTTACAGGTGTCACATAATTTGCCTGTCCGAGCCCTGTATTTGTCACACGTAAACGCAGTGTTATTTCCTGTCCAACATTCACATTTGATGGTGCTGCAAAACTCTGTGCAACTAAAATCGCCCTGGTTTCTATACTTAAAGTATTAGACAGTGTCCAGTTTGAAGCAATGTTATTGCCTGAATTTTCATCTTTTGCAGTAACCCGTGCAGAAAAAATTACAGACCCTGTTCCAACGCAGGAATAAGTCCATGTAAAATAAGCAGTTGAATAACCATTAACTGTTTGCGATAAAGAAACAGGTCCTGATTCAAGAGAAACACCACCTGTTGAACCCGATGTTATGTATAATCCATCTGGCTGGGCTAAAATTGCATTTGCCCCGCCTGAATTAGTAACTGTCATTACAACAGTTACCAAGGCACCCATATTCACAGCAGATGGGAAAACTGATATGCTTGATGAAAGTGATGCCCCATTTATCACATTATAATATGAACTAATGTATGAATTTGAAAAAACTTCTGCTCCTGTTAAATTGTCATAACAATGCGCCCTGCCACTGAAAGCAATTGACCCCGGGGATGTTGCAGAATATGTCCATGTAAAATATGCAACAGAATTACCCGGTATATTCACTGACTCAGGTAAAGGACCAATTGATGAAGAAGTTCCTGCTGTTCCGAGTTTTAAAAGTGGTTTTGGCAGCGGTGTCACATTTATTGCTGTTGCCATACCTGTATTTGTTACAACCATTATTACTGTAAAAAGTTGCTGAGTTGATATGGTTACAGGCATCAAATAAATTGCTGACTGCAAAGATGCAGGTGTTTGAATAAATGTTGTATCATAATTATAATAGGAATAGACAGTATCATTGTTATTTGCATCTATTCCTTGTGCCCTACCTGAAAAATTAACTGTCCCTGTTGCCTCTGCAGAATAAGTCCATGTAAAACTATATGAAGAATTTCCTGGCACTGTCACATTTGTCATCGGAGTTGAAAGTAAAGTGACAATAGAAGGACCTGCCGGGTTTGTGATTAAAGATGGGCTTACATTTAATGCACTTGCTTCTCCCGTATTTGTTACTGTCATAACAACAGTTATTCTCCATCCAATACCGGCAAGTTCTGGTAAAGAAACAATTGATGAAGTAAGGGAAGCGGCATTTTGAGAATTAACAGTAATTGATTTATAGCCGGAATAAACTGTCCAGCCGGAATTAGCATCTGTGCCCTGTGCTCTTCCTGAAAAATTTAAAGACCCAGAACCGGTAACTGAATAAGTCCATGTAAAAATAGCAGATGAACTGCCAGGGACAGAAGTTGCAGGTGGCTGTGGTCCACTTATAAGTGAAACCGCTCCACTTGCAGTTAATTGCGGTTGAACATTGTTTGCCGATGCCTCACCATTATTTGTAACACTCATCCACACAGTTATTATATGTCCTGTGGAAATCACATAATTAGATGCTGAAATTTCAGAAACTAACTGTGCCGGTTGCTGTATTGTTATAGCAGAAGAAGTAAAAGTGTTGGAATAAACATCCGTATTTTCATTTGCATCAGTTCCCATAGCAACTGTTGAAAACTGGATCTGTCCTGAAGCAGTTGCAGAATAAGTCCATGTAAAATTCCTTGTTTGACCACCAGGTATGCTTATCTGCAATGGCGTAGGTCCTGAAATTTTTATCGCAGCCCCTCCACCAGAACTTATTACACCTAAATCAGAAGGCGTTGGATGAACCAAAAGAGCATCTGCCTGCCCCGAATTTGTAACTGACATTATAACTGTTATTAACTGATTTAAAGAAACCGTGCCGGGATTTACAGCTAATTGCATTAAAAGTTGCGGTCTTGTTTGAACAACCACATTTTTATTACTCCATCCGGAATAAACCACGACTCCTGAATTTGCATCTGTGCCAGATGCTCTTCCACTAAAATTAACAGTGCCTGTTCCTGTTGCAGAAAATGTCCATGTAAAATCATGCGTGGATGACGCGGATATATTTATACTCGCAGGTGAAGGCGTGCTTATAACTGTAACATTTGCCGAATTTGTAATTAAAACAGGTGCAACATTATTTGCCCCTGCCTGACCCGAATTTGTAACCCGCATTATAACTGTGAATACCTGATTTAAACTAACTGTATTGGGTAAATAAATTGCAGAACTTAAACTTGCTTCTGATTGAACAGTTATGTTATTTGTAAGCATTGGGTTTGATTGTTTCAATGCACCTGAATTAGCATCAGTTCCTACTGCATAACAACTGAACGCAACAGAACCAATTCCATCAGCAGAATAAGTCCATGTAAAAGTATGTGAATTTCCGCCGGCAATCACAGCAGACGAAGGCGAAGAAACCAAAGAAACAGAAGCAGAACCAATAGGTGTTATATTTGGTGTTGTATTATTTGACTGTGCCTGTCCATTATTTGTAACTGTCATTATAACTGTTATTAATTGTCCGCGAGATACAACAGATGGGAATGCTAAGGCTTCTGCTGTTAAACTAACTGCATTTTGTATTGTAAAATTATATGATGTTTTTGTGCCTGAAATATATAATTTTCCATTTGTTTCTCCATAACCGCTTGCAGAACCAGTAAAATACATAACGCCTGCTGCATTTGCAGAATATGTCCAGGTAAAATATTTTGTTTGTGAATCGCCGAGTGAAGTTATTGTCTGTGGCACAGGTCCTGATAGTAAAACCATTGAATTTGCAGTGCCACTTATGCCAAGCGGTGAAGGAACTATATTTGTAATAACATCAGGGTCTGATGAATAATTATTGTAAACAGATGCAATAAGGGTTATTACCTGTCCTGTGCTAACTGTTATATTTGATGATGGTTGAACTTTTAAACTATAAATTAAATCAGTTGTATTTGCTCCTTTTGTGGTTGCTGAAACAGTTAATGATTTTGCTTCAGTTACATAATATGAAGGCGCTCCACCACCGCCACCCCATAGATAATTTACTGCTATTTTATAATAATAGGTGGTTGAAGTTGTTAGCCCTGTATCAACAAAAGTAACCAGTCCACCTTTATTCTGGGCAGCAGTGTATGTAAGGGCTGAATAACCACCACTTGCTTGTGTGCTTCTATACACAGTATAACCGGAAACAAGATTATACGGGTCCTGAGAAAGTCCTGTCCATGTAAGGGTTAAATCATTGTAATTCACTGATGCTGTCATTGGTTGTGGTATTGCTTCCATCTGAATATCAGGGAAATTTGTCTGGCTGTTTAAAATATCCTGAGCAGTTATAGTTGCTTTTGTTGCACCCACGTATGCCAGTCCATTCCAGGCACAGGAAGCAAACTGACCGCTGTATGTTTGAACAACTGCGATTATGACCTGATTTTCAGAAGCCGGGGTTGTCCATGCATTTGAACCAACATCAGAAAAAAAGTAAGCAGGGTCTCCAGAACCGGTTGCTGCATAAATTTTATCAGGACAATAGGTGTTTTCACCATTATACTGATTCCCTATTTGCCCAGAAATACCGAGACGGTATGCATAAAGTCCTGCAAAACTATTTTCAGTGGAAGATGTGCCTGATGTTCCATTTGCAGAAAAAACTTCACCATATAAAACATATTCTGCAGAATATGATATATTAGCAAATAATAGTGTACCAATTAAAATTATGCAAAATATGTATTTTAACTTAAACGGCAAATATTTATTTGAATTCATTTCCCCTCCGTTACGGGGTTTCTTTTTTCTTATTTAAATTCTTATTTGACTCTTCTGCAAGCCATTTATCTATAAGTTCTTTTTTATATCTCCAGGATGAGGCAACCCTAAATGCAGGTATTTTGCCCTGTTTTGATAATTTATAAATAGTAACCGGCTTCATTTTTAAATATGCAGCAAGCTCTTTAACTGTTAAAATATCAGGATAATTCTCACCCATAGAGATAATATCTCCTCTAATTTTTTATTTTAGTTTTTACTCTGATACACTTTGTTTTTATATTTTTTTCTTACTTCTATATTTTATAATTAAATTATAGCATATTGTAAATAGTTTGTCAAATAAATTTTATATTTTTTTTATATTTTTTTACGAAAATAATAATTATTTTTTAAAAATTTATAAGTGTTTTCCCCAAAATTATATTTTTATTAGAAAAAAATTATATTAATAAAAATCATTATAAATTATATATAAAATCCTATTTTTAATTTGGCATATTTTTGTTATCCACTAACTTTCCACATTTTTTACACAATTCCACTTTTTTGGAATACAATATAAAATTATTAATATTGAAAAATTGCGATAGATATCCCCAAAATCGTAAAAAAAGCATAATTTTAGGTTAAAACTAAAATAAAATAAAAAATTGACTTATAAACAACCACTTTAGCAATTAATTAAAAAAGGATTTTTATATTGAAAATCACTAAAGCGATTTTTCACAGAAATTTAGGAATTGATTAAAACCTGAACTCCCCTGTTTTAAAGATATTTATACATAACTCACTTATTTTTTTATCATATAATATCCCTTTATTTTTTTCAATTTCTTCAAGTGCCTTATTTATTCCAAGCCCTTTTCTGTATGGTCTCTCAAATGTCATTGCTTCAATAACATCGGCAATCCCGATTATTTTTGCCTGTGTTAAAATCTGATTGCCTTTTAATTTTTTTGGATAACCGCTCCCGTTTATTCTTTCGTGATGCTGATATATTATTTCAGCAATGGGCCAGGGGAAATAAATTGTTTTTAATATATCATATCCTTCTTCAGGATGCCTTTTTATAATTTCATATTCTCTTTTTGTTAATTTACCTATTTTATTTAATATCTTACCTGATATAAAAATTTTTCCTATATCATGGATGAGTGCCGCTATGTAAATTCCTTCAATTTCTTTTTCGCTAAAACCCATTTTTTTCGCAATAAATTTTGAAAGTTCAGCTGTTCTTCTCTGATGCCCTACCGTATACCTGTCTTTTCTTTCAACAAGTTTTTCCATTGCATTTATTATGCCATCTAAAATCTTTTTTATTATTATTAAATTATTATGCACTTCCTTTTCAATTGATTTTTTTTCAGTTATATCCCTTACAATTGAAAGAACAGCCGGCTTATTTTTATACTGAATTATTTGAGAGTTGACTTCACAGATAAATTTGGTTTTATCCTTTCTCTGTATCTGGGTTTCGAACTTTACTGTTTCTTCTGTATTAAATTTTTCAATAAGTGAATTAATTTCTTTTTTACTTATTTTTGCATAAAGGTCAAAAGGTGTCTTATTTAACAATTCTTCTTTTTCATAACCAACCATCTTACAGGCAATTTCATTTGCATCAAAAAATTTCCCAACTTTTTTATTTTCAACTGTATGCAAAACAATACCATCATTCACTTTATTAAAAATCAATTTATACAATTCTTCTTTTATGTCCATTTCCTTTTGCTTTGTAATATCTTTTAATGTCATTATAAAAGCAAAAGGCGTTTCAAAAGTCCCCTTAATTTTTGCTGCATTTACAAGCCCTGTAAATTTTTTATTATTTGACTTTAAAAATGTGTATTGCAGATTTCCTATAAAGCCCTCTTTAAATACTCTTTTTATGTCATCAAAAATTCTTTGTTTTTCAGATTTAATAACAAGGTCAGTTAAGTTAATCCCATACATATTCTGACCTTTTTCGTAACCAAATAAACCAATTGCTTTTTCAGAATTAAAAATAATTGTTCCTTCTTTATCAACAATAAAAATGGCATCGTTTGATGTCATTATGAGTTTTTTATAAAGTTCTTCTGAATTTTTTATTCCACTTTCAAGTGTTTTTATTTTTAGATTTAATGCCTGAAATTTATCATAATTTCTGGCTGGACTTTTTATTTTTCTGGCATGCTCAAAGTCAGACAATTTGTTTTTAGTCAAACAAAGCTCCTTTGTTAGTCGTATTTTTCAGTCAAAAACTGATTTTTATTATATAAAAAAAGCAAAAAAAATCAATTGTTTTTTTATAAAAAACGCTATCGCAACTTTAGGTCTTCTCTACGTTTATTTTTTTATTTACCTGATTTAATTTTTATCCAAAAGAAACACAATTTTTACCTGAATTTTTACATTTATACATTAACTTGTCAGCACGATTTACAAGTTTTTTTATATCATCTGTTTTTTTTGCTATTGTAGCCCCTATTGATACAGTAATTTTTAAAATTTTATTATTCTCCATAATTTCAGAATTTGCAACAAGCACCCTTAATTTATCAGCAATTATCTGCAATTCCTCTTTTTCAACATTTGAAATAATTAAAATAAATTCTTCACCTCCCCATCTTCCAACAAAATCCTCTTCCCTTAAATTACTCACAAATGTTTTTGCCACAATTTTTAAAACCCTGTCCCCTGTTTCATGACCATATTCATCATTAACTTTTTTAAAATCATCTATGTCAGCGAACAATAAACCAAAATTTCCAATATCCTGAACAATCCTTAACTCTTCCAGTTTAGCATTTATTTTAATTTCAGAATAAGCTCTATTTCCAACCGAAGTCAAATTATCCAGAAATGCCAGTTTTTCCAGTTTTTCAATTTTTCTAAAAGAAGCAAGTTTGGCAGAATTATCACTAAAAACTTCAACTGCACCCGTAACCCTGCCATTTTCATCAAATATAGGTGATATACGGGTTGTTATGGGTAATCTGTAACCTTCCTTATGCTTTAAAAAAATCTCCGCTTCAATTGTTGTTTTTTCCCTCATTGCTTTTAAAGCAGGACATTTATCATTGGAACATAACTTTTCTCCATTTGCATCTGTATGATTAAGTATGTTATTCCAGCAATGACTGCCAACAACTTCTTCTGCTTTATATCCTGTTAATTTTTCCGCTGCTTTATTCCAGTATATAATTTTTCTTTCCCAATCGCAGAAATAAACCGCATCATAAAGGTTATCTAAAATTTTTTTAAAAAGATTATCATCCATTTTTTATTCCTTAATTTAAAATTGGACCGCCGGCAATCATATCATTGCATCTTATACAATTTTTATTATCACAATGTGTAATTTCTTTTTTCAGTTGAATAACTCTGGCAGCCCTTTTTAATAAAATATCAAGCGGAAACAAACGCCATAAACTTTTTCCAATAATTATTTTTTTATCAATATCGTTTAAAAATTCATCCAGTTTATCAAAGCCCTCCGAACATCCACCGCATTCAACAGTTACTGGTTTCTTTTCAGAATTTAATGCCCACCTTATAAACATATTTCTTCCTGCCATCTGTTCTGCAAGGTGTAAGGCGCTCATCTTATTCAACCCAACACCTATTAAAAGAACATATCCTTTAAACAATGCAAGTTCTCTAAGTGGGGCAAAAACATCCATTGGCTGCTGTGTTTTTATAATCTCACTTGCAAAAGGACCAACACCAGAAAAAGAACATACTGGATGATTACCACGCACTCTTTCTTTTATTTTTAAAACCATATATGGTATCAATCCCATCTCATCTTTTGAAATTTCATTTGTATCAGGTGTAAAAATTTTTTCATTATTATGCGAGTTCTTTTTTGAATAATCATATCCGTTTCTTTTGTATTGTAAATTTTCAGGTGGTTCTATTAAAAACTCATAGGAAAAAGTTGGCACAATTAAAGTGCATGAATTTTCCAAAAAAGCATTTATAATTGTTTCAGCCCCACCTTCTATTTCATCAGCAAATGATTTCAAAGAAGAATGAACACAAACACATTTATTTTTTAAGTTTAATTTACTAAACGCATTATCTATAATTTTTTTTGTTATCATATCTATATAATATATTATTTTTTAAAAAATCGCAACTGTTGTTTAACTACCCCGGTAATCCCTCAATTATGTTAGGTTTTTATAAAATATAAAGTAAATTTTTTTTGCTTTACTTTTTTTACTGCATAAATCTCCCCCTGCCCCTCTTTAAAAAAGAGGGGAAATTAAAAAAATTTTTCGTTTTTATCTCTCCCTTTTCAAAAGGGAGATTAAGAGGGATTTTTCAATTTTTATTATTACCTCCCATAACTGATGCATTACACTTGGATGCATTTTTCTCTTGACAGCTACTTTCATAGAAGGGATTACAACACATTGTAAATTTTTCTTTATAATATGAAAATTATAATTTTTTTAATGTCCCCCATAATTAATACGCAAATTAAAAAAATCACCTAAAGTTTTATTTCAAAAACTTTCCCCTTATCTTTTTCATCCCTTTTTATTTCTGCATGCCAGTTATGTGCCTTAAAAATGCCGCTTGCAATTAAAGCCTCAAGGTCTCGTGTATTACATAAATTATAATCTGAAATATCATCTGTATCTTTTATTTTTTTACTGAAAAATTTTATAAAAACATAATAACCATTATCTTTTTGTTCCAAACCAATAATAATCTTTGAATTTTCATCAGATAAGCCAATTATATTTTTAAATAAAATTTGAAATGCACGAAGAAGTCGGAAGCCATCCATAATTATATTTAATTTTTTTATTTTTGTTTCTAAAACTAAATTTATTTTCTTTTTCTTTGCTGTTTTTTTATTATTTTTGATTGCTGCCTTTATTATTTCAATTATATCACCTTCATTTTTATCCAACTTCAAATTTCCTGACTCAATACGTGAAACATCAAGTAAGTCATTAATAATATCATATATCTTATCTATATTTTCCTTTATTACTTTCAATTTTATTTTTTGAACCGGCTTACATTTTATTTTTTTTAAGTTCTGCAAAAAAGACACACTTTCTTTTATTTTTATTATAGGGGTAATTAAACTTTCAGATACATTATTCATAAAATTTGATTTTGCCCCATCAAGCCATTTTAATTGCGTAAAATTTTTATTTAATTCTTCCTGTTTTTTCTCTAACTCCAGCAATAATTTATTTCTTTCATAAGCATAAAGTAACGATTTTTTTAATAAATCACTATCCATTCTTCCTTTAACAAGATAATCCTGCGCCCCTTCTTTTAATGCTTTAATGGCTGTTATTTCATCATCAAGCCCAGTAATAATAACAATTGGCACATCAATAGCACTATCCCTTACTCTATTTAAAGTATATATGCCACTGCTATCCGGCAGGGATAAATCAAGCAAAATAATATCTGGTTTATTTTTTTTAATTGCCTCTATTCCATTGTATAATGTGCTTGCTATTTCCATATAAAATGGCGAATCCCTTATTTCTGAAAGTATCTCCCATATTAACCTCACATCTCCTTCATTATCTTCTATCAGCAGTACCTTTAAATGTTTTTTCCCTTCCATTTTTAAATCCTTTTTTAAGGTAAAGTAACTAAATTCAGCCAGAACTCTTCTATACTTCTTATTATTCTTATAAATTCATCAAGTTGAAATGGTTTTACAAAATAACAATTTGCATGAAGCATATATGCCTGCCTTATATTTTCCTGTGAATTAGAAGTTGAAATTACAATAACAGGTATTGTTTTAAGTGCATTTGATGTCTTTATTTCTTCTAAAATTTTAAATCCATCTTTTTTTGGTATATTCAAATCAAGCAAAATAATATCAGGTCTTTTTGCATTAACAAATTGTCCATTTTTTAATAAATAATCCATAACTTTTTCGCCATCTTCTAAAACTGTTATATTTTTTTCAATATTGATGTCTTTTAAAACCTCTGTCATTAATCGAACATCTGCTGGATTATCTTCTATTAATAAAATCTCTTTTACTTTTTTTTCTGATAATTTATTCATAACACTCTCCTTTTATTTTATTAATGGTAAAGTAAAATAAAATGTTGACCCTTTACCGGGTTCGGATTCCACCCATATTTTACCACCATTTAATTCAACAATTTTTTTACATACCGAAAGCCCTATCCCTGTTCCAGGGTATTCATTTTTTGGATGTAATTTTTTAAATATCTCAAATATCTTTGTATGATAGTCCTTATGTATACCAATTCCATTATCCTTTACTGAAAAAACAATTTCATTTTTTATCTTTTTTGCATCTATATTTATAACCGGGACTTCATCTTTTTTAGAAAAAATTAATGCATTTGAAATTAAATTCTGAAAAATCTGCATCATCTCAATCTCAACTGCATTAATAACCGGAAGTTTTGCTATATTTACAACTGCCTTTTTTTCATTTATCATTGGTTGCAAATTTAAAAGAACTTTTTTAATAACTTCATTAACATCCAGTTCCTTTTTTGGTTCTCCTGCCTTCCCCACCCTTGAATAATCCAGCAAAGCGTTTATCAGTTTTTCCATCCTGCGCGTGCCTTCAACAATATAATTAATAAAATCATCTGCATCTTTATCTATTTGATTTTTATATCTGCGTTCAAGCAATTGAACAAAACTCGCTATCATTCTCAATGGTTCTTTTAAATCATGGGAAGCAATGTAAACAAATTGCTCAAGTTCAGAATTTAATTTTTCCAGCTCTTTAATTATCATTTTTAATTTATTTTCTGTTTCTTTTAATTTGGTTATATCAATAACAGTTACCAAATCCGCCTTATTTCCTTCTAAAAAAATTTTTTTAAAATAAATATCTATAAATTTAATTTTATCCGTCTTTGTTATAATTCTATGCTGAACATTATATACATTTCCTTCGTATTCTGCAATATCCCCCATTTGCAATAATGCAATACGTTTTTCTTCAGGCACAACCAGTTCAAGAAACTTTTTAGCATTCCATTTATATATTTCTTCTAAATTTTCTTCTAAAATTTTTGAAATAGCATCATTTGCATATATTACTTTTCCATTTTTAATTATTAAAATTCCATAATTTGCCTGTTCAGTAACAACTTTAAATCTTTCTTCTGATTCTTTCAATGTTTTTTCAGCGATTTTTCTTTGTGTTATATCCTTCATAGATCCAATCATTCTGTATATCTTGTTATTCTCATCCTTTAAAAAAATTCCTTCATCTTCCACATAAACATAATTTTTATTTTTATGCAAAAACCTGTATTCTGCTGTGTATTTGCCTGCTTTATTTTTAGCAATTTCTAACAAGTCCACTGCTTTTTTACGGTCTTCGGGATGTATCATCTCTTCCCATTTTTTTATATCAACCATTTTATTAAATGCCTCTTCTGTATAGCCAGTAATTTTCTCAACTGCACCTTCCCATTTTATTTTCCCACTTTTAACATCATAATCATAAATCAACTGTCCTATTTGATTAATAAGGATTTTATGCGATTTTTCATAGTCCTTTAATTTTTCTTCTACTTTTTTTCTAAATTCAATATCTCTTAAAACAGAAAGTAAAAATTTTTTACCTTTTGAATAAAACAAACGGGAATTAATTTCAACAGGTACTCTTTTTCCTTTTTTATCAACAACTGTCAATTCATAAATAAAATTTTTTTTCTTTATAATCTGTTTTTCAAGTTCTAAAAAATACTTTTTTGAATCCTCACTTAATATATCTTTTAATGTTTTATTTGTTAATTCATCTCTTTTATATTTTAATAAGTCAGATAATTTTTTATTAACTTCAATGATTTTCCCAATTTTTTTATTTTCCGTAATTTCATTTATAAAAATTCCATCATTTGAATTTTCTAAAATTTCCATACATTTACTTTTGTATTCAAAAAATTCTTTTTTTGTTTTTTCAACTTTTATAAAATAAGAAAACATTTTACTTATTGCTAAAAGCAATCCTTTAATTTTTTTATCTATGACCGGTTTTTCTTTCTGATTTTTGCATACATCAAATGTTATTGAACCAATTTTTTTATTATCCAACAAAACCGGAATAAATATTAGAGTTTCTATATCAAGTTTATTAAAAAAATCAATTAAAACCGGCTTTATTTTTCTTTTAAGTTTTTTTGGAATTTCAGAAAGCGAACTGGAAGTGTTAAATACATTTATTGGCTTATTAAAAAAATACTTTATAATACTGTCGGGTAATTTATAGCCAATGCTTGATTTAGCATTTTTTGCCTTCCATTCTAAAACACATATATGATAAATGCCATCAAAATCATTATAGGATACCCTGCCAAAATTAAATTCTTTACCCAAAAGCTGAAAAACCCTATAAATAACAGTTCTACTTTCCTGCTGTTTTGCCTGCAAGTTTATTTTCAAAATTTTATTTAAAAGTTTATTTTCATCTAAACTTTTATTATATTTTTTTTCCATAATAAAATCCTTTTAAATGTTGATTGTTATTTTTCCGCAAATCCCGTGTGTCTCATTAAAATTTATTTTACTATATTTTAAAAAAAAGTAAATGATTTTTTTGTTTAAAATGCAATACCTCATTTATGGGGGTAATAATAAAAATTGAAAATCCCTCTTAATCTCACTTTAAAAAAGGGAGAGATAAAAATGAAAAATTTTTTTAATTCCCCTCTTTTTTAAAGCTGTCCATTACCCACATCTTTAATTTTAGCCCGTGGCTGGCAGCCAGGCAATTTTTTGAATAAAATCAGGACGTTTTGGGGCTATATTCTTGAATCCTGTTATTAAAGTTCAAGCGGGGATTTCAAGTGCATAGGTTTCCGCGCAAGCCGAGTGCTCCACTTTGTTTTTGTGCCACTAAAAATCCAACCCATGTTATTAGCAAGTTCAGGCATTTTCTGATTTTAAATAAAAAAAATTGAATGTGCTGCCTGCCACGGGCTAACTTGTGGGTAATGGTTAGTTTTTAAATATGTGAGAAGGAGATTTTATGCAGGTAAAAAAAGTAACACGAAAAATTTTTTATATTTTATAAAAACCTACCGTGATTGAAATATTACTTTAAAATCTACCAATTCCCGTAAACACCAACCCCAAATTGTTCCAATGTCTTTTTTGTTTTTTTACCTGCTTTTTTTATTAAAATTGTCACAACTATAAAAATTAATAAAAATATTAAAAACCATAATAAATATTTTAATTTAAAAAATGTTTTTTTTGTTTCAGTTTTTTTAATAATTTCTCTAACCCCATCGTATATCCCCCTGCTATATTCCTCTTCTTTAAAATTTGGAATTATTTTATTTTCAATTATACTGTGGATTAAATTTTGAAATCCTTCATCAATATCTGCCCCGCATTCAAATTGCAACCTTTTATCTTTTAAAGCAACAAATAACAGGACTGCTTTATTTTTGTTTTTATATTTCAATAAATCAAATATTTTTTTTATAAATTCATCATAATTCAAATTATTTTCTGTATTCTGTTCATTTATAGAATTAATTATAAAAATTGATATTTCAATATTTTTTTTATTTTCAAATTTAAAAAGTAAATCCCTTATTGTTTTTTTATCTGTTTCAGTTAAAATTTTTGCATAATCATTAATATATTTATCTTCTATTAAAACCTGGGCAAAATTAAACAAAAAAAGAAAAAAATAAAATGCAACAGTTACTGTTATTTTTATTATATTAATTTTCCTCATAAAAAATAACATCTCCTGGTTTTTCCTGATTTTTTTCATCCGGAAAATTTTCAATTAATTTTTCTCCTATTAAATTAATACCGCCAATAAGCCCTATACCAAACTCTTTATTTTTAAACTTTTCTATTATGGCATTTTTTATATTTTCCAGAAAATTTATATCAACTTTTTGAGCGATACCATCATCAACAAATATTACAATTTTTCTATCAAAAACAGATATCATAAATAGCACATTATTTCTATCTTTACTGTTTTTTAAATTAAAAGTTTCGAAAACTTCCCTTGCCTTAAACACAGGGTCTTTCCCTGATTTTTTAGAAAAATAAACAATTATTTTGCCTGTTGTTCTGCTTTGAATATTTTTTATACTATTTGTTATTAATTCTTTTTCATCTGGTTTTAAAAATTCTTTTAATTTCATAATTCCCCTTTTACTTCCTTATCCAACCTTTTAAAAAATTCAACCATAAATCTATGTCTTTCTTCTGCCATTTTTTTACCTGTTTCAGTTAACATTCTTTTTTTCACTTTTATCAATTTAACTTTGTATTCCCTGTATGCTGTATCTTCTTTTGTATACGGCTCTGTTTTATGAATATCTATTCCTTTATTATATAATTTTGCTCCAACTTCGCCAGCAAATAAGAACGCTCTTCCAATTCCAACCGCACCAATTGAGTCCAGCTTATCTGCATCAAACAAAACCTTTGCCTCTTTTGTTTCCGGTTTTATTTTCCCTCTAAACCTATGCGCCCTTATACAGTGAACAATTTTTTTTATTTTTTCATCCTGCAAACCGCATTTTTTTAAAATTTTTTCTGCCTTTTTTGCCCCAACTTCTGCATGACATATTTTTCCATTACTTTTATCTTCTTCATTTCTTGCAATATCATGCAAAATTGCAGCATATTTGACTATTTCATCATCTGCATTTTCAATTTTTGCAATATGTCTTGCAAGATTATAAACCCGTTCTGTATGTTCCCAATTATGTGAACCATTTTTTGTTTCAAGTATTTTTTTAACTTCTTTTTTTATTTTATTAAATACACTCATAATTTTTCCCAATTTGTTTTTTATTATTTTAACCTTTAATTTATAAATTGCAATAAATATTTTATAACCCAAAAATTATGTTTCTATTACGTTTATAAGATAATATAAAAATAAATATAAAATAGTCATAAAATCTGCGAAACTTTTTACATTTATAGTTGTCATAATTACTGACAGAGGGTGAGGTGGACGAAAGGAGCGCTTTATGAAACGTTATATTTTTTATTTAATATGTTCTTTATTAATAAATATAAACTCATTTTCATTAATGAGTTATTATCCAACTCCAAATTCTTTCATTGTTTCTGCTTCTGATATTGCTTTTTTTCCGGAATCTGAAAGACCATTGAATTTTGTTATCTTAGGTAATGACAGTAAAAATTTTATTTCATTAAAAAATAATTCATTTTTGCATAATGCACATTTTAATGAAGTAGAAGAAAATCTATGGATGTTATCTTTTGAACTTGCCCACGGCAGAATAATAAATGCATTACCGGATTACACAAAAATTTATTTTGCAATAACAGATGATAAAGAAAAAAAATTTTTTACAAATTATTTAATAAAAAAATGCGGTTTTAATAAAAATGAAATTAAAAATCGTGTGTATTTTTTTAAATGCGAATCGCCTGTTCTATGGACTCAGGATGCAGGTGAAATCATAGGCAGAAATTCCAATGGTAAAATAATTCTTTTAAGCGATAATGATACCTATAGTTTTTCACTTAATAATATATTTAAATTTTTCCCGGATGTCTTTAATTTGCATAAAAGTTCTGAACTTTTAAGTATTGAAGGCGGCGATGTAGAAATTGTCTGGGATGTAAACCGCAAAGGAGTAATTGCTCTAATTGGCAGACACAGAGTTTATGAGTATTTTTACAGGAAAGAAAACATTGATTATAAAAATATCGCTGTTTCTCCTGATAAAATAAATGAAGTTAAAAATGCTTATAAAAATCTTTTTTACAACATAAATGTTGAAATTATTCCTGAAAAAATTTTAATGCAACCTTCTATTGCAACAAATGAATTATTTCATCTTGATATGGTTGCCACTGTTCTTGCTAATGGTGAAAAAGTTTATGCTTTTGTTCCTTATTATGAAAAAATAACCGGCAATGTTGATATTGTTTTAAAAAATGTTCTTGATTCAAATTTTGTAAAAAAATTGCAAATAGAATATGATGAAATTGCAAACCAATTAAAAGAAATTGGATATTATGTTGTCCGTCTGCCAATTTATGACCATCCTGTTCGTTCCCCAACAAATATCGTGAAATTTATCAATAAAAAAACTGATAAACCCACTGTGTTACTTGGAAAATATCCTTATTATAATCCTACAATTCCAAAAGAAGAATCTCCTTTTGCTAAAATAGAAGACGCCATTTACAATATTGATTCAGCGGTTAAATTATTTGAAAAAAATCCTGATGACAAAAATTATAACGATGCATTAACAGCAATTAATTTATTGTGGAAAATTTTTAATGAAGAGTACTCTACAAAAAATCCTTATTTTGAAAAACAGAAAAAAACTTTTACTGATTGCGGTTTTGATGTCATAGAAGTTCCAACCTGTGCTTCTGGCAGTGGCGGTTTACATTGCACCACACTCTATTAGTTTTATTTTTCTGATTTTTCTATGCCTTTATAAAAGCCCCATCTTTTTTTATTTTCTTTTTTAAAAAAACAAATCATCCTATTTCCCACTTTAGGAAATCTGTCCATTACCTACATCTTTAATTTTAGCCCGTGGCTAGCACTTGCCATGTTTTTGTCCCCCGTTTGCTTGCTATCAATCTTTACATCTCAAAAAAAACATGGCTGGCGCCAGACAATTCTTGAATAAAATCAAGACGTTTTGGAACTATATTCTTGAACCCGGTTATTAAAGTTCAAGCGGGGATTTCAAGTGTGCCGGCTTTCCCGCGTAAGCCGAGTGCTCCGCTTTGTTTTTGTGCCACTAAAAATCCAACCTATATTAATTGCAAGTTACGGCATTTTCTGATTTTCCATTAAAAATTGCTCTGCTGCCATGTTTTTATACCCGGTTGCTTATTAGTACATATAAATCATAGAAAAATTGAATGTGCTGCATAACACGGGCTAACTTGTGGGTAATGGTTAGTTTAAAAAAGAGGGGGATTAAAAAAATTTTTCATTTTTATCTCTCCCTTTTCTAAAGGAAGATTAAGAGGGATTTTTAATTTTTATTATCACCTCCTTTAAATTTTCTTGCAAAAAAATACAAATTAAATATAATAGTTATAATTTTAATATTGAAAGGTATAAATATATATGGAAAAAGTAAAATTTTCTTTTATTTTAAAAATATTAATTCTTGGCATTTTTGTTTCTATTATCACATCTTTGCTTGTAATGAAATTGATTTTTTCAATAAGTACAATTACAATGCCTGACTTCACTGGTATTGAATTGGAAAAGGCGCAGAAAATAGCGGCTAAGCTTGATTTAGACCTAAAGGTAGAAGATGAAGTTTATAACAACGTAATTGAAAAAGGTAAAATTATTTCTCAGGATTTAAAACCAAAATCAAAAATAAAAAGGGGACGCACTGTTTATGTAATTTTAAGCAAAGGGTCAAAACTCGTCACGGTTCCAGATATTACAAATAACCTTAAATCAAAAGCAGTAATGGAATTAAAAAATAACGACCTGGAAGAAGGCATTGAATCAACAATAACATCAAATATATATAAAGAAAATTTTATTATTGCCCAGTCCCCGCTCCCAGGCACACAGATTGAATTCAAATCAAAAATTAATTTTTTAAAAAGTTCTGGAGAAAAAAAACAGGAATTTTTAATGCCTGATTTAATAAATCAAAACATTTTTGTTATCTATAAAAAGTTATCAGCAAAAAAATTATTTATAAGTCAACTTTTAATTGAAGAAAATGAAAATTTTGAAAGTGGTACAATCATTGAGCAAAAGCCCCCGCGTGGTTATAAAATAACTGATGAAACAGAAATAATTTTAAAAGTTACAAAAAAACAATCTGACCCATCATTAAAAAAACGCCTTATAAAAATTTCATACACTTTTACTGAATCAAACGTTGCAAAACTTATAAAAATAAATGTATTCAGTTTAAATGGCACAGAAACAATTTTTAATGAAATTTTAGAACCCGGAAAAACAATAAATCTGAATGCACGCGTTATAGGTGATGCCATAGTCCAGATTTTTATAGGAAATGAACTCATTAAAGAAATTGAATATAAATCAAAATAAAGGTGACAAAATGAAAAAAATAAAACTTTCTCCTTCAATACTTGATTCAGACCTTGCTTCAATAAAAGAAACAGTCAAATTACTTGAAAAAAATAGGGTTGACTTCATTCATTTTGATGTAATGGATGGAAATTTTGTCCCAAATTTAACTTTTGGTCCTAATTTTATTAAAAGTGTTCGAAAACTTACCTCTTTACCATTTGATGTGCATCTTATGATAAAAAATCCAGAAAATTATGTTGAAAATTTTAAAAAAGCAGGCGCCGATTATATAACAATTCATTATGAAGCAACAAAAATGGTTACAGATATACTGAAAAATATTAAAAATATGGGTGGAAAATCAGGAATTTCAGTAAAACCAAAAACAAAAATAACTGCAATTAATAAATATTTAAAATACCTCGATTTAATTTTAATTATGAGTGTTGAACCCGGGTTTGGTGGACAAAAATTTATGCCAGAAGTTTTAGAAAAGGTAAAGTACTTAAAAAAAATACGTGATGAAAAAAAATTAAATTTTTTAATTTCAATTGACGGCGGCATAAATCCAGAAACGGCAAAATATGCCTGCAAAGCCGGCGTTGACATTTTAGTTGCTGGCAGTGCCATTTTTAAATCCAATAGTCCTTCAAAAATAATAAAGCAATTATATAATTCCTGCAAAAATATTTAAATTAAATAAAGAAATTTTTTTATTTTTTTCATTAATATTAATAAAATTCATTTCGTTTTTCTTTAAATTTTTTGTTCTATATTTATTGATGGAAAAGAATGAAAAGAATGAAAAGAATGAAAGAGGAAATTGAAAATCTATTAAGATAAAGATAGATTTATTGCTCTTTCTAATTCTATTAAATTTTAAAAATCCAAAAAAAATTTAAAATTGTGAATATATTAAATCATTACCTCAATGCTATCTTTTTCACTGCTTGCAATTGCTCCAAAATTTATTTCAGTCTAACTGACACAACATTTGGTGTATTTTTTATTTTTTCTAAAATTCTATCATTGTATTCTATGTTATATTCGAGCGGCATAAAATCAAGGTTATTGTAATAATCTTTATGATAAAGCACTATATGCCCTATATTTAATAATGCATCATCGCTCATTTCTTTTTTCATCCCATCTATATACCCTACAGTAAATTCCATAAAAAAAACACATATAAAAACAACTAAAAGAATTGTCATTGAATTTCTTTTATTCTTTAAAATTGACCTAAAGCCAAGTTTTAGAAAAAACAACATAATTCCCTTTCTTAATTAAAAGTTTATAAAATACTCTATTTCTTTATCCAACTTTTCTAAATCAAGTAATACTTTTGCCCTTCTTGGTTTTCCATCTGCATTTCTAAAATCTTTTTGAAAAGAGCCACACTTAATTAATGTTTCATCTGTAATTTTGATAAAAGAAATTTGTTTTAAATTAAAGGCTGTTTTTCGCAATCTTGACCAAGCACCGCGTTTTATTCTTTCAATTTCATATTTTGATTTACCACCTTTTAACTTCTCAACCCATTTTTGAAATGTTCTATTTTCATCATTATATTCAACTTTGCCACAAGCAAGTATTAAACCAACACATCTGTAATCTCTAATTGCTTTTGAAATTGCAACACTATCATTGACTATTATTTGATTGCTGCTTGTGTTTATTGCATGTGCCTTAAAATCAAAAGGGAATTTTTTAAATGCGTCAAATTTTACATTTCCATATTTCGGTCCTGGAATTTTGACTATATCAGATAAATATTTTTCACACAAAAATTGAAAATAAAAACCAATCCATTCAATCTGTTTCCAATGCGGAAAATTATTATCCTTCATTTCCAAAATGCTTTTCTTACCCTCCCAAATTTTAGGGATCTCTTTTAATTTATTTACAATTTCTTTTGATATTTTAAGGAAATCATTTTCCATTTTATTTAAATAACTCCATTGTTATTTGTCCTTTTTCTTCTTTAATTTTATAAATATTATTTTGCAATCTCTTATTAGCAAAATCATAATATTCTTTTACAATTTCAAAACCAATATATTTTCTATTAAGCATTTTAGATACCAGAGCAACCTGTCCCGAGCCCAAAAAAGGGTCTAAAACAATATCATTTTCTTCGCTGGAATATCTTAAAATTTTTTCAATTAATTCATATGGTAATTTTGTTGGCGTCTTTTGCGCATTTGTCCAGTATTCTCTTTTAATATACCAAACATCTTCTTTATCTTCATAATGAAGCGATTTGCCTTCTTGCGTTTTAGCATTTTTACTAAATCTCGCATATGGAAAAAACTTTCTTTTCTTATCATTTTTACAAACATACAAACAATGATAATGCGATGTAATAAATTTTCTCGTTGTTACAACTCCAAATTGATATTTCCAGATAATATGATTGACTGTGATAAAACCAACATTATCAAGTGCGTTTAAAATATCTTTTAAATTATTCCATCCAGAAAAAACATACATACTCCCTGAGTCCTTTAGCACCCTATATACCTCTTTCATCCAGTTTAATGTAAAATCATAATACTTTTCTTTTGGAATTTCCTGATACCCCTCTAAAACTCTCGTTTGAGTTCTATTATAATTTTCCCGTTTTGCTTTAAAATCAATTGCAAAAGGTGGGTCTGTAATGACTAAATCAATTGTATTATCTTTTATAATTTTTTTCATCCCTTCTATACAATCCATATTATAAATTTTATTAACAGTTATATCTAAAGCAGAAGTATTTTCATTAAGAGATAAACTTTTTTTAAATCTTTGTTTATAAATTTTAGTTTTTTTCATATTAACCTCAAAATCATTTTTATATATGTTATTATAACCCAAAACAAAAAAACTGCAATAATGATTTCAGTCGCGGTAGGTTTTTAAAAAATATGAAGTAAATTTTTTTACTTTACTTTTTTTACATAAATAAAATCTGCTCTCTTTAAAAACTAACCATTACCCACAAGCTATCCTGGTTGCACCAGCAGAAGGTACTGTTTTAAATCCTCTTTTATCAGTTATACCATAAGCAGCCAATAAAAGTTGGGAAACATAATTTAATGTTAAATCTTCTTTTTTAAACTTTCTTATTGAACGTCTTTTTAAAAGTGTTTCTTCAATAGTTAATTTTCCTTTTAAAACTGACTGTGGTAATTTAATTTTTGTTTATGATATCTTTTGTCCCGATAATAATAAAAAAAATAAAAACTCTTTTCATTTAAAAATTTTTCATTTTATTTTTTTACCCGCGGGAGAATAAATTCTTTTTGTTCTTTTAAATATTTTTCATTATCAAAACCAATTTCTTTAATCATTATTTTTTATTAACCCATATACTTTTACTTCATTGTGGTCAAAAAACATTATGATTAAGCCAAAAACAAGCAAAACTAAATCCCTAACAATTGTAACCCAACCAATTTTTTCTTCTGGAAAAATAAAGTCAAAACAACCGCAGGAAATTTCTATTCCTCTGTAAACATCAATTAAAATCGCAAAAATAAAAACAATAAGTAAACCATTGATAATTAAAGCATTGCTTTTAGGATAAATGTCAAAAATCAAAAGAAAACCAGCAATAAATTCAATCCATGGAATAATGGCAGCAAATAAAGGAACTATATAAGAAGGTAAAATAACATAAGAATATACATCTTTTGCAAACCCCTGTGGGTCCATAATTTTTCCAATGCTTGCAACAACAAAAACAAAACCAAGGGCGAGTTTAAGTATATTTAATAAAACCGAATTTGATAAAATTTTTTTCATATTTCACCTTACATTGGGATTTTTATAAATAGGATAATTTGCTTTTTCCCACTGCTTTAAACCATTTATGAAAAGCAAAATTTTTTTATAGCCGGCTTCATATAATTTTTTTGCCACCTTTCTTGACTTGCCTCCACTTCCATGGCAATAAATAACAACTGGTTTTTGCTTTAAAAAATTATCATAGCCGGGCAGATACTGTTCAACTTTATCAACAGGGAATGCAACTGCTCTATCAATATGTATTTTATTGTAATTATCCTGATAATCCACATCAATAAAATTTGCAAGCATATTGTCATATAAAAATTTTGCATCATCCAAAGTTATTTCCTGGATTTTGTTTTCATTATCTGCTTCCACAAATAAATGTTTATATTCTTCGGGTGGCTGATATTCCTCTATTGGCAAATTTGCCTGTAGCCATTGCGGCCATCCACCAAAATAAATTGCAATCTTTCTATAGCCAGCATCAAAAAGTGCATAAGCGACTTTATCAGATAAATGACATCCAACCCCGTGGCAATAAGTAACAAGTACTTTATCTTTTAATACATCCTTTAACTGTGGAATTTTTGAAGGTGCTTCACCAACTGAAATATCAATTGCTCCTTTTATATGGGATTGTTTGTATTCCTGTGTTCCGCGCGCATCAATAAACAAGGCTTTACCACTTTCATATAAAACCTTTGCTTCTTCAATATTATGCACTTTGTGTATATCTTCCTTTTTTGAAACCGGTTGAAATAAATATTTATACTGGGATGGTATTTGGTAAACTTTTGTTGCTGTTGCTGTCGGTGATGGCGTTGATGTAGGTTGCACATTTTCCTGAGTTGTTTCTGCCACTGTTGGTGAAATAGAAACCGGTTGATTTTGATTTTTATTATTATCAACTGTTACTGCACGCAAACCAGTATAACAAAGAGCAATGACCACAGAAACAGAAACAATGATTACTGATTTTAAAACTATGGAAAAAATTTCTTTTAAATTATTACTTTTTTTCACTTCTGATTTTTTTACCACTTTTTTTCGCATACATTCCACCTCCGTATTTTAATTAAAACATTTTAAATTATAGAACTAAAAAAATTTTTTTCAAGTATTTTTTATTTGACATAAAAAAAAGTATATGTTAAATAATGATTAATGCGTTCCTCGGTAGCTCAGCTGGTAGAGCAGGTGGCTGTTAACCACCGTGCCGCAGGTTCGAGTCCTGCCCGAGGAGCCAGTTATATAAAACACTAATGCTAAAATAATTATAACATTTTCAACGATACCGCCATTAACTTTGGGGTGAAAAATGAAAATAAAAGAAAAATATAAACAAAAAAGAAAAAAGCATTTAATTTTAAAAGAAAACGTATCTACATTATCTAATTACCACCAAGTTGAGACCAACAACTATAAAATTATAAAAATTCATATTGGGAATAATAAAAAAAATATTACTGCAATTAATCAATTATTCTCCTCATATCCTCAAGAAGATGTTTTTATTGAATTTAATAATAGCGACTTAATTATTAATTTGCGTCAAATAGATTTTTTAGATTTTAAAAATAAAATTAAATCTCTAATTTTAAATTCCGATGATGAAATTTCTTCATTATTAAAATCTATTTTGTCTAATATAGAAAAAATAAAAAGTTATGGCTTAAAAGGTAGAAAAAGATTATATGTGGAATATAATAATGAAAGAAAAGTAAAAAATAGAAAAGAGAAAGAAAAAGAAAGAGGAATTTATTTTTATGCTATAAATAATTCCTTTAGCAAACAAAACAATGAAATTCCAAAACAATTTATAAATAGGATAATTACTGGGGATAGCGAAGATGTTTTAAAAAATTTTCCTGATAATTGTATTGACTTAATTTTCACTTCACCCCCTTATAATTTTGGATTAGATTATAAAAATCATAAAGATGGAACTAACTGGGATGAATATTTTAAAAAATTATTTAAAATATTTACAGAATGTATAAGAATATTAAAATTTGGGGGAAGAATTATTGTCAATGTTCAACCTCTATTTTCGGATTACATTCCTATTCATCATATACTTTCTAATTTTTTTATGGAACAAAAAATGATATGGAAAGGAGAAATCATCTGGGATAAACATAATTGGAATTGTAAATATACCGCCTGGGGTTCTTGGAAAAGTCCAAGTAATCCATATTTAAAATATACTTGGGAATTTCTCGAGGTATTTTGTAAAGGGTCTTTAAAAAAGGAAGGTAATAGTAATAACATTGACATTTCTGACGAAGAATTTAAAAAATATGTTATAGCAAAATGGGATATTGCTCCAGAAAGAAATATGAAAAATTATGGACATCCCGCAATGTTCCCTGAAAATCTTGTTGAAAGGGTACTGAAATTATTTAGTTTTAAAGGAGATATAATATTAGATCCATTTAATGGTGCAGGAACAACTACTGCTATAGCTAAAAAATTATCACGAAAATATATCGGCATAGATATTTCAAAAGAATACTGCAAAATAGCTGAAGATCGACTTAAAAATACACAGATTGATATAAGTTTATTTTAACAGAAATGAATAAAAAAATTTTAAAAGATATTAAATCACTTATAAATGATTATGAATCTTCAGTTAAGGGTATTGATACAAAAGCAAAGGATTCAAAAAAAAGGGCTTACGGTGGTATTATAAGATCTGAAAAGGGTATATTAGTTGAAAATTTAGGGAAAAAGCTGGTTGAAATTGCGTGGAAAGATTTAGGTTATGATATTAAAAGATTATCAATGGAAAAACAAACAGTAAAAATTCCACTTAATAAAAATTATATCAGCAAAATTAAAAGTTCAGAAGTAAAAAAATATATAAAAAGAAATATTAAGAAGTTTTATTATCCTCTTAAAACAGATGTTCACATTTATATAGATAAAAAATTTGCTATTGCTATGGAATGCAAAGCATACACTGAAAATGCCATGCTTAAAAGGATTCTTGTTGATTTTACTTTGTTCAAACAGGTTTACCCTAATTTATCTTTTGTTTTGTTACAATTAGAGAGCCAATTAGGTGGGGATTACTCATCATTTAATAAGATAAAATACGGCAGTCCTTCAACACATACTTTATTATCATATTTTGATATTGATTTAAATATAATAACTTTATTAGAAGGTGAAAGAAAAGTAGACAAACCAATTCATAAATTTAATTTTTACAAACCATTGAAACGTAATAGTTTAGAAATTGCTATTAAGATTATAAAATCTTTGCTTAAAAAACAATTAAAAGGTATATCATAAAACATATGTTCACATACTATACTTTTGGTAACAAATAATAGATCGTATTAATAAAATTAAAAATAAAGGGCATAAATTTTTATTTAAGA
>Ga0078972_1005123_pt1 | contig 34052 bp, 40 predicted proteins | sample YelNatPaOPGAMG01_FD_67568 | JGI IMG/M metagenome (GOLD analysis project Ga0078972, IMG submission 67568) | Hot spring thermophilic microbial communities from Obsidian Pool, Yellowstone National Park, USA - OP-RAMG-01 (SPADES assembly) (version 2) | ecosystem: Environmental > Aquatic > Thermal... | reverse complement strand
AATAAAATTATCTATCAGGATTGCGATTGCCATAAATATCCTGCCCCACCCGACGGCGAAAAGCGTAACCGATATCGCTTATGTCACTATTGTGGCCTCGAAGTTTTTGAGGTGTGGGGGAGGTATTATGGAAGAAGGCGAGTACTTGGCTGTCCTAAATGTAAGGAAGATGTAGATAATTTTAAGAAATTTTTTAAAATTGATGATCTTGATAGTTATATGCCCGAGAAAATTTACAGATGTATCGAGCCATATCTAAGTTGCCATTACCAGAATTTTGGGGCGCTGGAAGAAGTCTGGTTGAAGATAGTTGTAAGGCGGAATCTTGCCCTTTTGCGGCTTTTTGAAGACATTCCCCTTGATGATTATCTCTTTCTGGCTCAAAAAAAATTGCAGTGGCTGCGGTTTCTCAATTTTCGCGACCGAATTTTGTTTTATTTTCATTTCTTAGATGTCAAAAATAACCCCCATTCCTTCTTCCCTATAATATTGCCTTCAATCTTAGTTTAATTAACGGGCATTTTCTTTTATAGCCTGGCATCGCAACAAATTATTTTTGATTCGAATGAACGGGGCAAAATATAATCTGCGTTGCTTAAATATATTGCCTAACCTGCGCTCTTAGCCATATATTCAGAGGAGAGCTGAACAAATTATTGTGCCGTGCCCTCCTTGTCTTTTCATAATGGCCATTTTACCATACCTCCTTTGAAATTATGGCAGGCCATTTTGCACCTTAATACCCTGTCCAGTTTTTGGGGAGCATTTCAAGGGGTATAATAAAATAGGTCCGAATGAAAGAAGTGAAAATGCTCTGCAACGTGTGCCAGCAGGAGAGGGAAATCGTGCGCATGGAAATAGAAAAAAATGAAGGCAGAGGAATGGTCGAGCTTTCATGTGGTCACAAGATTGCTGAGGGCAGAGCGGAGATTAAGGCAAAAATAGAAATGCTTGTTTTTTTTAAGACTAAGCAGAAAAAAACTGGATTTAAAAATTATGTGCGCAAGACTACTCGAAGATTTAAAACTTCAGGAGAAACCGTGAGAAAAGCAAGAGAACTTCTTGTTATTGATAAGGAGAAAAATATTAAGCATCATGAGGTCTGGGAGCAGGATGAAAGCGGCGAATGGGTGCTTGTGCATTACGAAGACATATCGCTTGATCAAAAGATGCCATAATTTTTTTAATTGAATTTTTGTTCTATCGATTTCCCCCCCTTTCGGCGGCTGGTGTACAAAATTGGTTGCAATTTGATTTAGAGGGATGAGCCATCGTAAACTCTCCATTTAAGACTAAAGACTTTAAAAAAGGAGGTTTTCGTTTACGATGGCCATTTTGCGAACAAAATTTGACCCGGCCCCGCCGACAGAACAATTTGGAGGCAAACAAATCGGTTAAATGATAAAAACCTGGCTTCAGGACAAGAATCCCTATTCAGACCTCAGGACTTTTCGGAAGGTTCAAGACCTTTTCTTTTTTTTAGCAGATTTAAAAAATTCTCCTTGTTTAACAGCTTCACTTCTTCCGGATTTTCCAGAAACGGCCGGACATCCTCATTAGCCTTTCTCCAGTCTATATGGCTGATTCTCTTAGCAATTATATCAGCCCAGTTAGCCGGTGCGATTTCAGGACCGGTCCAGCTGGTCTGCTTGAGAGCATTGTTTAGAAACTCAAAATTTGGCTCGGGCCATGTTCTGTCTGATAAATACCAGAGCAGATCATACAGGTCCCGGCCTTTGACATAGGGACGGGCGAGAATCGCATGTAATTTTCCGCTTAAAAAAGAAGCTTTATCGTAGTGCAAAATATTCAGGAGGACAAAACGGCGGACAAGGGAAGTTTCTGTGTTTCCACCGAGGGGGGGGCGAGTATCAATTTCAATCTTAATCGCAAGAGTTTCGTTAGCGTGCGGAGAAAGTCCGAGTTCGTGCCATATTCCTGGGAAACTGATAAACGCTGATTTAACAGCCCGGCTCCCTGAGATTGTTGTTTTTACCTTGTAGGCTTCGGCTTCGAAGGCCCGACGGATATGGTTTGTAATGTCAGAAAAATCGAGGGCTTCATTGGAAGCGGCGAGAGCAAAGTCCAGGTCTTCTGAATAGCGAGGTAGCTGATAAAGTAATCGCAAGGCCGTTCCGCCGTGGAAAATCCATGAGCGGAAGACACCCCTTTCCTGGAGAAACTGAAGGATTCTGGTCTGACAATACTCGCGGACCAGGCTTCTGGCCATCATTTTGTCGGACAAATTGCCGATTAGTTGTTTAATCTGTTCCTTCATCTTTCCTTAAGCCCCCTTATAAGCCTGACTAATTTCCTGGCGGCGCGGATGAGCTTTCTGCTTTCAGCCTGCCCTGCGTATTCTAAAAGAAGGTCCTGGTTTAAAATATCAGTATTCTGCAGTCTCAGTTCCTGGAGGTAATTCAAGCTATCTGAACCCGGGGTCAAATAAAGAAGGTCAAGAAGAGCCTTTTCTGGCGTAGATAAAAAAGCTGACTGTCCATTGCCCAATTCAACCAGTCTGTAACCGAAGAAAAAGCTTTTTTTAATGTGCTTGTAAATAAATACTCCGAAGGGATTGGCCAACGTTTCAGGTCGGCCAGTGGTCACACAGGTAACGGCCGGAACATATTCGGGGATAAGTTCATAGTAGCTCAGGGCTGATTGCAGGCTAACGTAAGAGGCCCTTTTCATCTGGTTAGCAATGATAAATGGATGCGGTGGGTTTTTCTGGTAATGCTCTGAAAAGGTATAAAGACAGCGGCGCAATTGGATTAAACGGCCTGACTTGGTCCAGCGAGCTAATTGTCTTCTAATTTCAGCTGGGTCAACGTTACCGGCCAAAAAAAGGCTTGAATTAAAGACGGGCTCCCGGCCGATAATTTTAAGCAGTTCCTGCCATTTCATAGCAATAATATGCCATAAATGGCAACTTAATGCAACAAAAATAGCTATGGAAAAAGTTTGGCGAATCGTCTCATTTAAAATCTTACACCAGTGCTGTCCAAAATAATCTGAAATCGCATTAATTTCCCGCTTTCTACAGGTAGAGTTGGACAAGATTTTCCACTTTCTCCAAAACAGGTTGCCCTTTCTATTATTCAGATGCTGTCCAATTAAACCAGGCTCAAAGCTAATTGCTCAACTTCGTTGACCAGAGGTGTTGGTTCAGTCGGCCGGTCTATCCGTTTCCATAAATCTCTGGAGGTGAAAAGTTTTAGCCTCAAAAGGGTCACCAGATTGCTCAAAGACCAGTTATACCGCGCTCTGACCTTAAGATACTTCAAAAGCAGACATGAACTTACCCTGGCAGCGACTAAATAAACCATAAAAACGTTCTGAAAAAGTTCCCAGGATCGGTGCTCATTAGCATAAGCTAAGGTGGACTGTTTGGGTGCTGAGGGAATTCCCAAGTGCTTCAATTTTCCAAAACTACTGGCTAAACCGTTATAGATTTCCCGCAACGAATGGGCTTGCCCCAGCTGACAAAACCCCTAGCCGCATATTCCGGCATATTCGCTCCCGGTCTGCTTGACCAGTCGCTCAAATACAAGACGCGGGAAAGCGGTGTTTTTCAGGAGGGAGGCGAAAGGGGTGGGGTTAAGGTGATACTCCTTTGAGTTTAACCAAAAGCTCAACGGCCAGGTTGGCCTGCATGGCCGCCACAACGGTGATGCGGGGGGCCATGGGCGCAGTGCACTCGTCGCACTCGCTGGCCTCATCGCCGCAGATATAGAGATTGCCGAGCTTTCGCTGCCGAAGCTTGTTATTCCCGCCGAAACCGGCCAGGCCAGAAGCAGCAATAATTGGTTTATCCGGGAAATGAGTGAGCCATTGGTCAATAAGCATTTGCTTTTGGTCAGCCGAGTCAAAAGCCTCGATCAGCAGGTCAGCGGGAGAAAATATAGCTTTTACATTATCGGGAGTTATTCTGACATTATGCATCTCGTAAGTCGAATAGGGGTTGACCTTTTTCAGGTTTTCTTCTAAAGCCAGAACCTTGGGCTGACCAATCTGGTCAAGGAAATAAAATTGGCGGTTTAAATCAGAGGGCTCGACGACATCAAAGTCAGCCACGATGAGCCTGCCCACGCCTGCCCGCGCTAAAAGGACGGCGGCGTTGGAGCCCAGGCCGCCAGCACCAGCAATACCTACGGTCGATTGGCTAAGCGCGGCTAAAACATTCAAGTCGCGCTTGGCGAAAAAGAGCTTTTCCAATTTTTTCGCTTCCATCTCAGGCACCGCCATTATATTTTAAATCCAGATTTCAATAAAGAGAAGAACCTGAACGCTTGAGGTGAAGAAGTTAATCGGCCTCCATCTGCTTTTTACTGATTTTTTTGCGATTCACCCTGCCCTCGCCGGCCCGGCCGTCACGCTCAGAATTTATCGCTCTGGGGAAAAGGCCACATAAATTAAACTACGGTGAATGGACTCCGGCGTGAGCCTGACTTTGAAGGTCGAGATTGTGATTCCTGGCCATTCGCTTAAATATATACTTTGCCATCAACAACGAGGAATAGTTATTTGAATCTGTTCTTTGAAATCCATTGCTAAATATGGTTCTTCCGACTTTTTTATGGGTAAAGATGATAGATTTTTGGGCACTCACCGACAGGTTGAATCTGGGCCAGTTCATCGTTGCGGAGGAAAATTAGAGAAATATCAATAAGATGGATAATATTCGGGTTCAACTCGCCTCTAAGGGTCTTCATCCGCGGGTTCTGTCCAGGCTGTCGGAGATTGATAATTCTTTAGGTCTCCCCATTAAAAACCCGGAAGAGCCCTAAATATTTAAGGCGGGGCGCACATAGCTGCCGCCCTTTCCATTGTTCCGTTATCTGCCGCGCCCAAGCCAGACAGCCATTTCACCGGCTCCCCGATGATTCCAGGCATAATAAGGAACGGCGACCAGCTTTTCGCCCTTTTTATTCTGGCCCTGAAGGATAATGACCCCGCCAAGAAGCTTGGGCATATAGACCGGCTCAAAAACCATGTCGTCAGTTATTTGCCGGCCAAGGACTTTTCCCTGGTTATCCGCGGCCTCGAAGCAGTAAACAAGGGGGCCCCTTTCTATGGCCACTTTTCCGGCATCTTCTTTCACTTTTTCGTTAGCGACAACTCGCCTTATTTCCAGCGGCAAAACGAGCTCCAGTGTGTCTGCCTTTTTCCATTGACGGCGGAGCAAAACATAGCCCCTTTCCATGGGTAATTCACTTAAGGGTATTTCTTGGCCGTTGAGGCGGAGGGCTATCTGACTCCGATTCTTTTGGCCGGCTCCCGCCTCCTCCGTCAGCCCGCTAAGGTTTAGATACTGATACAAATCACTCGGGACAGGTTGACCGGAGGCCCAACCCGGGATTCTGATTCTCAGAGTGAATTCAGCCGGCTTTTCTGGCGTCAAAACAATCTTTATTTTTCCTTCCCAAGGATACCGGGTTAATTGGGATACTTTGACTCTTGTCCCGGCCAGGTTCAAAGAAGCCTCGCTCTGGATAAATAGATTGACGTAGAGGTTATCGTCTTTAAGGGCAAAAATATAACCGGGAAGTGAAGGCAAAAAGCGGGCGATATTTCCTGGACAGCAGGCCACTTCAAACCAGCGCTGACGGCCGGCAGCGCCCTGATTAAAGGGAGTTTTTCCGTCCCATTCTAAGGGGTTGGAGTAGAAAAATAAATCGCCGCTGAGCGCTACCCCCGAAAGCAACCCGTTATAAAGGGTTCTTTCGAGGGCATCGAAATAGCGGGAGTCGCCCTCCAGAAGGAACAGGCGGTAATTCCAGAAGACATGGCCGATGGCGGCGCAGGTTTCGTTATAGGCAGTGGCATTGGGGAGCTCGTAATCGTCGCCAAAAGCTTCGCCCTCTGCCCTGGCGCCAATTCCTCCCGTGAGATACAATTTTTTGGATATAACATTTGTCCAGAGCCGGGAGATGGCGTTATGCAGCTGGCGGTCCATGGTAAGAGCGGCGACATCCGCCATCCCGGAATACATGTAAGTAGCGCGCACCGCATGGCCGACAGCTTCCGTCTGCTCGACGACGGGTCGATGCGCTTGCAGGTACCAATCCTGGTTATAGATGGCAAAGGCCGAGTCGGGAGGAAAATTCTTGACCCAGGGAAGGCGCCCTCTTTCTTCCAGAAAGTATTTTGCCAGCTCCAGATATTTCCTCTCGCCAGTCACTCGATAAAGCTTAACCAGGCCAATCTCAATCTCCTGATGGCCGGGATAACCGCGGCGCTTTCCCGGGCCAAAAACCTGAGCGATGAGGTCGGCATTTTTGATGGCAATCTCGAGAAAATTCCGCTTCTTCGTCGCCAGATAATGCGCCACAGCTGCCTCGTACATATGGCCAACATTATAGAGTTCATGGCTGGAAACCAGGAGCGACCAGCGCTCCGCGCCAGCCCCGGGCGGCGGATTTTTGGGGTCAACTGTCCGGGCCGCATAAAGATAGCCGTCAGGTTCTTGGGCTTCGCCGATAATGGCGATGAGCTCATCCAGCCTTTTTTCGAGCTGCGGGTCAGGATGAAGCATCAGGGAATAAGCGGCCGCTTCCATGATTTTAAAAACGTCGGAGTCGTTGTAGCGTTTGCCTTCAAAGGCGCCCTTTTTTCGGCCCGCTGCCTTTTCTAAATTGGCGATGCGGCCCGTCTCTTCGCACTTGCGCAGAATATCAGGGATTGTGACCCGACGATTGATTTCTAAGCGCGGCCACCAGAAAGAGTCAGTTATCTTGACCTCGGTAAAAGGCACTGGCTGGATAGGGTAGTCGCTTCGGGCTTTATCGCCAGCAGAAAAGTAATTTTGGGCCCAGATGGCCATCGGTTCTTCTTGGCGGTCAATTGGCCGCAGGAGGAAAGAATAATCATAGGGTCGGGCTGGTATCTCATATTGAGGATGAGGCCTGGCTCCCCAGGAATCGTCGCCGCCAACTCCCATGACCATGTCCGAAACGAGCAAACAGGTGAAATCACGCGGTTGAACCTCATAAGCATGCTTGGCGCCCCGGGATTCCAAGGTTAAATCGTCGGGAGTAAAGGGGAGGGCGGAGAACTCAAAAAGAGGTAAGCCGACCACCATTAAGCCGACCCCAGCCGCATTCTTGACTGTCAGCCAGCGGTTATCGGTGTGATTTCCGTACTCCTGAGGAGAAACATAGGGATGGCGGAGGGCGAGGACATCAGCCTGGTAACGGCCGACAAAGGCCGAGCTTTTTCTGTCGACATAATTTTCGTGGGGCCCGCGGCCATACCATTCGAGCCGGGAAAAAGCTGCCGGTAATATGAGCTTCATTCCCATCCGAGGAATCTCGGGAAGCTCCTTCTGGCTCTGGGGGGTAAAGGAGTTGGCAATGTGCAGTTCGCCCGAAGGAAAGAAGGTGGCGATGATTTTATCCTCGGCGGGGACGTCAGGAAGAAGGAAGCTGGCCTCAACTTTGACCTGGCCTTCGCCAAGGCGCTTGTATTCAATTTTTTGGAGTTTGCGGTTATGACTGGCTTGGCGCCAGAGGGCGGCGCGTCGCTCCAGCCGATTACCAAAATCATTGTCAGTTGGGGCTCGCCAGAAATAAGGCCCGGGTCCCTCCTTAAGCAGCTCCTCTCCCTTAAAGCGGTAAGCTTTAATTAGGCCCGTGGGTTTATCAAAAACAACGGCTGTGTCTTGGGCTTCCAGGACAATTTCCGCCGCCGTTTCTTTTATCTCCACAGAAAGAGGGGCGGAAGCCGAGGTGCTCTGAGTCTCTTCGGTCGCCAGGTTAACGGTCGCCAACTCTGAGGCCGGAGTCGAAACCAGGCAATCAGAAGGCGCTGCGGCCGATGGATTTAAATCAGCCGGCGCCTTTTCCACCGAAGGCAATTTAGCCCTTGGCCTTTCTGTGGAGCTTATTTCTTTGGGATTGATATTTTCCGCTGAGCCGGTTGTCCCGGCCGAGGCAAGCGCATTTCCGGATGCAGGAATTGGCATCTGTTCTGAGGCGACGACAAAGCCCGCAGGAAGAAGAGGCAAGGCCTCCCTCAGCTTGACTTCAAAATTAAGGAAATATTCCTTCTTGGGGTCGTTTAAGTAGGGCTTCAAGTCGAGCCGAAGAATTTCTTTCTTCTGAGGCCCAATTTCCGGGGCTTTGATAACGCCGGAAGCCACTGGCTGGCCGTTACCCACTAAAGTCCAGAAAATATCGAATTGGCGGAGGGAAAGAAAATCATATTTATTCTGAATTTCCACCTGGCCAGAGGCGGCCTCAATCGCTTTTATTCCCACATATTGATAGACCTTTTTTACTTCGGCCAGGGCCGGATGAGGCGTCCGGTCTGGCGCCACTAAGCCATTGCAGCAGAAATTGCGGTCAGAAGGGGTTCCGGGTGGGCCATAATCGCCGCCATAAGCCCAGAAGATTTCGCCCTTTTCATTTTTTTTGGCCAAGCCCTGGTCCACCCAATCCCAGATAAAACCGCCCTGAAGCTGGTCATAAGTTTCGATGGCCTCCCAGTAATCCTGAAGATTGCCGGTGCTGTTGCCCATGGAGTGAGCATATTCGCAGAGAATAAGAGGCCGCGCCTGTTTCTCCCGGGCGTAATTTATAAGATGGGAAATCCGGGCATACATCGGACAGTAAATATCAGTATTGGGCGCCAAAACAGCCCGTTCATACTGGACTGGCCGCGACGGGTCGCGCTTCTTAACCCAGTTATAGGTCAATTCAAAATTAACGCCGTTGCCCGCCTCGTTGCCCAGCGACCAGATGATGACTGAGGGATGATTTTTGTCGCGTTCCACCATCCGGCTCGTCCGGTCAAGATGGGCTGGGCCCCAGGCCGGGTTCTTGGCTAAGCTGCGCTCGCCGTAGCCCATGCCGTGGGATTCGATATTGGCCTCATCAATAACATAAAGACCGTATTCATCGCACAGTTCATACCAGCGGGGGTCGTTGGGGTAATGGCAGGTGCGAACCGCGTTGATGTTATTCTGTTTCATCAATTCCAGGTCGTGGCGCATCGATTCTTCCGAGACCACATGGCCGGTGAAGGGGTCGTGCTCGTGGCGGTTGACTCCTTTCAGCCTGATGGGAACCCCATTCAGGAGAAGTCGGCCATCCTTGATTTCGACCCGGCGGAAGCCAATTCGCGCCGGGACAACCTCGGTTATCCGGCCTTTATCGTCTTTAAGAATTAAAACGAGGGTGTAAAGATGGGGCGTTTCTGCGGTCCATTTTTGGGGATGGGGTATCTCAGCTGCAAACTTCAGCTCGGCCTTTTGCTGGCGGTTGAGGTCAACTGATTTTTGCGCCTGAAAAAGCGGGTTTTGCTCTTTGTTTAAGAGGCGAACTTCGACACTCGCCCGGCCGCCTCGGCTTTTCTCCTGGGTATTTTTAAGTTCCACAGTGAGGTCTAAGCGGCCGTCTTGGTAGTTATCAGCGAGGGTGGCGAGGGCGAAGAAATCACGGAGGCGAATTTTGGGCGCGGCATAAAGATAAACATCGCGCTCAATCCCGCTTATCCGCCAGAAATCCTGGCATTCGAGGTAGGAGCCGTCGGACCAGCGATAAACTTCCAGGGCCACCAGGTTTTCGCCCGATTTCAGGTAGGGCGTGAGGCGCCACTCCGCCGGTGTCTTGGAATCCTCAGAATAGCCAACAAAATGGCCATTTATCCAGAGATAAAAAGCAGATTTGACGGCGCCAAAATGAATAAAAACGTCCATATCCTTCCAGCTCGCCGGGATGGTGAAGGTGCGGCGGTAGCAACCTACGGGGTTATAATCATGGGGAACGTGCGGTGGGTCTGGCTTTTTGGGCGCAAATTCATAGGCAGAGTTAACATAAATGGGAATCCCGTAGCCGTTAACCTCCCAGTTGGCCGGGACGGGAAAATCGACCCACTTGTTGTCGTTAAATTCAGGTTTCCAGAAATCCTTAGGCTTGTCGGCCGGCTTCTCGACCCAATAAAATTTCCAAGGGCCGTTGAGTGATTTATACCAAGGCGAGGTTTTCCAGGCCATTTTCAGGGCTGAAGCCACATCGGGGAAGGGAACAAAGTAAGCATAGGGCTCCTCTTTGCCGAGATTAAAAACCGCCGGGTCTTCCCACTCCGGCATTTTGACTGCAGCGGTTGCTGGCGAATCTAAGTTTGCTCTTAGCTGACCAGAGAGAATCGGACCAAATGATGGAGATAAAAATTTTAGAGATTTTCCGTTGGCCAAGAGAACAAAGAGGATTAAAAGGGCCATGATTAATATTGATAATTTGAATAAATTTCCCTGTTGATGCCCGAATAACCTGGTTCTGAATAGTTGTTGCCCAGCTAACACCTTTATTTTTTCAGGAAAATAATCTTGCATTTTTCGCCTCCCATAGGCTTTATCTTAAAAATGATACTAATTTATCTTTTCTTTATTCATTTTTAGCAGCCAGAGCTCAGCTAAACTTTGCTTTGTATTTTATCCAGATAATTGCTGAAAATGAAGAGTCTAAAGCAGATAGACCAAAAGATATGACTTAAATTTTTAATAAAATTAAAAATTTCAGGTTTATCTTGGTTATTCTTTTTCTAAAGTCGCCGAGGGGCTCGAATGTATTGGATGGGTATTGACCATCACGCGCCATACTCTCAGATCACGGTCCTGGACGAAGAGGGCCGAAAGCTAAAGGCTGGACGGGCGTTCAACACAAGGAGCAAAGTGATGAGGTTTTTAGAAGGGATGGAGGATGGGGAAAAGGTCATTGAATCAGGCTGGTCCAGTTCCCCGATGAAGGATTTAATGGAGGAGCTTAGGTTAAGATTGCCAATCCCTCTCTGGTGAAAGCGATCGCCAAAGCTCGCATCTAGAGAGACAACTTGGGCTCTCGGTATTGGCTCATCTGTTACGAACGTGGTTGATTCCTGAAGTTTAACGGCGGCGGAAGGAGAATCGGGAGAGCCAGCAGGTTTGGCGCCAAAGGGTTTTTTACGTCCGGATGCTGGCTCGGGTGAAGAATCGGATCTGGATGCTTCTGGCGCAGCAGGGAGAGGAGGTTCAGGAGAGAAGAGCCCGGAGTCAAGGAGCTTTCGACAAGGAAGGGGAAAGAGTTTTTAAAAGGGCTTAGCTTCTGGATTATAGTTAAGGCAAACATCTTAATCTATTCCCAAAATGCTATCTTGTTTGTTTTCAGTGTATTACATGGACCGCTGTTAGAGATAGGAATATACGTCCCTATTGTTTAGTGATGGGACAGCGGATAACCTTTGGATATTCTTCCTGGCTGATAAGATACAACTTTCCTTCATAGTCAGTGGCCATAAGCTCGCCTAAAAGGTTAAGGCTTCCCACTTGTTTGCTGTTAAGAAAAATATCGGCGATTCTGGCGTGGTTCTTGTAGGAAACGAAATAGACAAGGATGTATTTCTGCGGAGGCAATATGGTAGCTGCAGGGGAAGTAAAGGATCTGCCTATTTGGGTAACTCTCTGGGTAACTGGCTCATAAATTTCGTTGGACCCTTTTATAACCGCTTCGAGCCTTCTGTTTCTGAAAACAAGAAATTCATCGCGATGTGGGTTAAGGCCAAAAATGCGTCCGTCCTTGGCACATGAGAAAATAAGCGGGGCACCAAACATGGGCGCGTATTTCATAGGCTCGAAGTCCTTAGGCACATCAAAAATCTCGCCCAAAGAACTCAGAATCTGCCCTTCCGAGTTAAAAACATGCAGTATCTTCACTTAGTGCGGACCGATCCCGACTATTTCTTCTGTCCCGGGTGGGCCGATACAGCTCACGTGGAAGCAAACTGGGAAAGTGCGGAGATAATTTCCTTTGGAATCATAGACGATCATCTTGCGGTCGCCATTTATGAAGAGTGTTCCAGAAGGAGATACGGCAATTCCGGCCATCCGCTTTATTTCTCGCGGTCCTTGGCCGGATGGGATACTAACTTTCCAGAGAAATCGGCCATCTTTATTGAACATCCTAACCCGGCGGTTCTTGGTATCAAGAACATAAATGTTGCCTTTGGCATCTGTATCCACCCGGAAAAAAGTGGCTACCGGCTGGCAACTTCTGACGATTATCTATAAAATCCTAAAAGAGGGACGGAATTACATTGCGTATCGGAGATAACTCGGCCGCCTTGAGAAATTCCTTAATTGGCCTGAAAAGGTCGCATCGTTGTATAGGTTAAGGGGCCTGGACCTGACGTTAGAGTGCGTGCGGACTTAACCTTCGGGTTAAGAGCACGGATAGAAGAATGGTTCACCAGACCAAGGCTTAAAGAAAGAGAGAAGAGGATAAGAAAGGAGGTGCCAAAGAAAGTACTTGCATCACGTCATCATAGAAGAAGAATTTGATTTTTAGCAGAGCTGGCTGACTGCCACTCTTAGTACCCATTCTCCCGTCCAACCATCGAAGGAAAGTATAGAACTGGGCTTGAGGAGATGTTAAACACTTTTTTAGGATGAGCCTTTTATGGATGAGCCAATACAGGATCTTGACAAAAGCGAGAAATTATTTTTATCATAGATAATGAAAATGGTTATCATTATCATTTTGAGGAGCTTTTGATGCTCGGTCCATTTCAATGGCGGCACAAGTTCCGCGCCGGATGTTCTCGGTGGACTATTCCTCGCGAAATGATCCTTAAGCTTCTTAGCCGAAGTCCTGAGCATTTAAGTGCGAAGGAGATTTATGCGGCTGTCTATCCTTTCTATCCAGGCATCGGGTTAACTACGATTTATCGCACGCTGGACTTATTGCGGCGGCTCGGGCTTGTCCATAGGATTTCTGGTGCCGACGGCCAAGGCTGCTACGAGCTCAAAAAAGTAAACGGCAAGGATGACCACCATCATCTCATCTGTACAGAGTGCGGCAGGATAGTCGATGGGCGAGATTCCTTTAAGGAGGGGCTGGCTATCCTGAGGAAGATGGCCGAGGCCCTCGCCAAGAAGCATGGTTTTCTGATCACAGATCAAAACATCGAATTCTATGGCCTTTGCGAGCACTGTCAGAAAGCATCCTCACGATGAGATAAAAAAGGAGGTAAGAAAATGAGAAACAGATACCGCTGGATGTATGAACTCACTGGTCTTCCGGGTTGGATGCGCTTTGGGTATTCACCCGGCTGGGTAGGGAGAAGTCCTTCGGGACTGGGGCCGTGCGCTTCCTATCTGATGCATGGAATATGGCCCACGCCCCAAATGAATTATGCCTGGCGCCAGGGACTCATCCCCTTTTCGCCTGCGCCCGGTTTTCCCATGCCGGGCTTTCCTACACCTTACGATCCGTGGGGAGCGACAGAAGTTACGCCCGAAAGAGAGCTCGATTTTCTGCGGGCTGAGGCCGGCCGGCTCGAGGAGGAGCTGAACTTTATCGAGCAAAGAATCAAGGAGCTTGAAAGAGAGAAAGAAAGAGAGGAAAAATGAAAGTTGCCATCGCCATGGACAAAGGGTCTGTTTCGGCCCACTTCGGCCGTTGTCTTTTTTACACTGTGATTGAGATCGAAGAAGGGAAAGTGATCAAACGCGAGGAGATCCCTAACCCCGGACATTCGCCCGGCTTCCTTCCTGGTTATCTTTCCGAGAAAGGCGTCGACGTCATCATCGCGGGAGGGATGGGGCCCAGGGCCCAGAATCTTTTCGCTGAAAAGAACATCCAGACCATAATAGGAGTCCAAGGGAAGATCGATGATGTCATCGAGAGATTAATCCGCCAGGAGCTCGAGCCCGGAAAAGACTTGTGCGACCACGGGCATTTTGAGGGGCGTGTCCGTTCTTGCCATGATGGTGAGTCTCCTCAAGAAATAGGCGAGGTCCCAATTGGAAAAATCTGCGTCACGGCCAAAGCAAGGGAGCTGGACGCGGAGGTGGCCCCTAATTTCGGACGGGCCCGTTATTTCATCATCATTGACCCGCAAACGTTAAAATTTGAAGCCTTTGAAAATCCTTCTACCGATCTTGCTCATGGCGCGGGTGTCAAGTCTGCCCAGTTTCTCGCCGAAAAGGGGGTCGCTGCTGTTTTAACTGGTCAAGTAGGGCCAAACGCGCGGCGGGTGTGTGACTCCGCCGGCATCAAGGTGATCAATGTTGAAGGCTGCACCGTTCGTGAAGCCATAGCTTGGCTGATGGGAAGATAATGCATGGCCGATAGAGAAGAAACGAAAATTTCGCGAGTTCTGGCGAGGATAAAGAACAGGATCCTTGTTTTTAGCGGCAAGGGTGGTGTCGGCAAGAGCACTGTAGCGGCCAACCTGGCGATAGCCATTTCCGAGAGAGGTAAAAAGGTCGGACTGCTTGATGTCGATATCCACGGCCCTAACCTGGCTAAGATGTTAGGGGTTGAGGATAAAACGTTGGAAATCTCGCCGGAGGGGATCAAGCCCGTCGAAGTGAACGAAAACTTGAAGCTTGTCTCTATGTCATTTTTGCTCCAAAGTCCTGACTCGCCAGTGATCTGGCGGGGTCCGATGAAGATGAAAGTTATCCAGCAATTTTTGGGTGACGTAGATTGGGGGGAACTCGACTGGTTGATTATCGATTCGCCGCCAGGGACCGGGGATGAGCCACTGTCCGTGGCTCAGCTCATCCCCGCGACAGGGGCCGTCATCGTCACGACGCCCCAGGATGTTTCTGTCCTCGATTCGCGGAAAGCTGTCGTCTTCGCCATAAAACTCAACCTGAAAGTCATTGGGATTATCGAAAATATGAGTGGCTTGGTCTGTCCCCAGTGCGGAAAGAGGATTGACCTCTTCAAGGTCGGAGGCGGCGAACAGGCGGCATGGGAGTTCCAAGTTCCCTTCCTGGGAAGAATTCCAATTGACCCTCAGGTCGTCATCTCAGGAGACGAGGGAAAGCCATTTGCCATCGGTCAGCCTGATTCGGAAGCTTCGAGGGCTTTTCAGGAAATTGTCGATAGAATCTTGAATGACTCCCGGCAATGAGAAAGCAAGAAAGGAGAGAGGCATGAAAAAAATCGGCATAATCATTTGTGGCCGCTATCAATCCTGCGGCGGCGGGAAATGCTTCCGTGCCCTGCGAGAGCGAGTTGGCGGGTTTGCCGCTTATCCCAAGGATGAACCCGTCGAGGTGGTTGGATATTCTTACTGCGGCGGATGTCCGGGGGGCAACGTGGAATACGTTCCCGAAGAAATGATCAAAAACGGGGCTGAGGTCATTCACCTGGCCACTGGATTGGTTGTCGGGTATCCTCCCTGTCCACGGATTCGTCATTTCAAAGAGTTCATCGAAAAGCGCTTTAGTGTTCCTGTCATCATCGGGACTCACCCGATCCCCCTTAAATACATGGAGGTGCACGAGAAGCTCTCGTTCTGGAAGAGCATGAAAATGGAGGAGCTCGCCCGCGGATTGATGGAAGAAAGCAGGGAGATTATGCGTTCATATAACTAAAGGAGGAAGAAATGCAGCAACGGGGACAAGGAAGAGGGCAGGGGCAAGGAAGGAGAGGAGGTGGAGGCGCAGGCCGAATGGGAGGAAAAGGTCTCGGGCCGGGCGGCTTGTGCGTTTGCCCTTCCTGCGGGACAAAGGTTCCTCATGAGAGGGGAAATCCCTGCTACCAGAGAGTTTGCCCGAAATGCGGTAGCGAGATGACGCGAGCCTGATCGATCGCCATGCCTATCTACGAATATAAATGCCAGGATTGTGGGAGAGTGACTGAAGTCCTGGTGCGATCCGGGAGCCACGCCCCAGACGTTAGGTGCGATTATTGCCAGAGCCAGAATCTTCAGAAGATTGTCTCATCCCCCGCCGCTGTTCTCATGGGTCAGCCTTCGCTCAAAGGGAAAACGTGTTGCGGAAAAGATGAACGGTGTCCGACTCCGCCTTGCTCTTCTGGTGGTGTCTGCCGTCGAGATTGAGAAAACATTAATATCCTTTTTCAGTTCGAAGGAGAATAATCGAGAGGTAATCAAATGAAGAGAAGAGAAGCTCGTGATAAGGACGCTTGCCATTTTAGATTCATGGCCTTGTCGTACAAGGTTCGAGATTTTTTTGCGCCGCGCAAGAAAATTCTGGAAGAGATACCTATCAGAGAGGGAGTTTGGGTTCTTGATTTTGGCTGCGGACCGGGGAGCTATATTGTCCCTTTAGCGAAGAAAGTTGGCCCGAGCGGACAGATTTATGCCTTAGATGCCCATCCTTCAGCCATCGAGATGGTCGAACGGCTCAAAGCCAAAAAACATTTGCCCAACGTCACGACTATCCAGTCAGATGGTCGGACGGGGCTGCCCGACGAATCTCTCGATGTTGTTCTCCTCTACGATGTTTTCCATGAGCTTGAGCACCCTAGCGTGGTTCTTGAAGAATTGCATAGGATTTTGAAGTCATCCGGAAAACTATCGGTGAGTGATCATCACCTGACCGAAGGCGAGATTCTATCCTCCTTGACCGAGCGAGGGTTCTTCCAGTTTATCCAGAAAGGCAGGAAGACATTTACGTTCCAAAAAAGCGCCCAGACCGCTTCTTCTATCTCAAAAAGTTGAAAGGGTGAAGAAGAGAAAGCAGATGAAGCGAAAGGACGGAGGCCTCTATGTGCTTGTGTTGCGATTGAAGAGAGGGCAGACGGTCAAAGCGGGAAAATTGCCGAAAAGCCATTTTAAGGCCGGTCTTTATCTTTATGTGGGACGAGCTCAACAGGGCCTTGAAAAAAGGCTCGAGCGCCATCTGAGGAAAGATAAGAGACTTTTCTGGCACATCGATTATTTTCTCCAGAAAGCAGAAGTTAAGGCTATCTGGGTGAAGCCAGGCTTTTTCGATGAATGCGGGATGGTCCGGCAGGTCAGGAAGTTGCTTGAAAAAATTGAGATTCCCCAGAGGAAATTTGGCGCTTCAGATTACCATTGTCCAGGCCACCTTCTTTATTTGCCGACATCTGAAGACAAGGAGATGAAAAATTTGGGAGTAGAGATTGCCTTTAAAAAGTTTAAAGGCTTCTGTCCTATTCCTTAACTTCTTTAATTGCGATGGCTTTAAAAGCAATGATAAACCTTAGGCTGGGGAAAGGGGCAGTAAATTCTCAGTTGACAAACGAAAATGAAGCGTTTATATTATTATTGAAAATGATTATCATTAACAAATAGATGGATTAAATATGGTAATCGCGCCAAAATGATTATAACTTTCAAGATTCGGTCAATTAGAAAAGGAGGTAAAGATAATGCCATTCGGTGATAGAACAGGACCAGCGGGAGTCGGCCCCATGACAGGGCGGGCAATGGGCTATTGCGCTGGCTTTCCCGTTCCTGGTTTCATGAACCCAGGCTATGGATTTGGCCGTGGGTTCTGGTTTGGGGCAGGCTTTGGAAGAGGCCGAGGCTGGCGCAGGAGCGGGTTTTGGCCTTTTCTGGGTTATCCCTTCCCCTGGATAGTGCCTTACGGCTTTCCCTTTCCTTATGGCCATCCGTATGGGATGGGATATCCGCCCTATCCTTATTCCCCGTGGGCACCTCAGCCCGGCAGTCAGCAAGAACAAGAAAAAAAGTGATTATGGAAAAAGGAGGTAAGAAAATGCCATTCGGAATGGGACCCGCAGGCTGGTTCTTCTGGCCTCATCTGGCCTTTTGGATGAGACAGGGTTATCCCCATTGGAATTTTCCCTATTCCCCCTATCCCTGGTTATTCACGGAGGAAATGGAGAAAGATTTCCTGGAGGGCCAGGCTAAGATTCTTGAAGAGCAGTTGGCTCAGGTCAACAAAAGGCTGGCAGAGCTCAGGAAAAAAGAAAAGGAGAAGAAATGAGAATTGCCATATCGGCCAGCCAGGCCGATCTTTCAAGCCCCGTGGATCCCCGATTTGGAAGGTCCCCTTACATCATCTTTGTTGACCCCGACACGATGGAATTTGAGGCTGTTGAGAATCCTTATTTTGCCTCCTCGAGCGGAGCAGGAATCCAATCGGCCCAGCTCATTGCCGATAAAGGAGCCTTAGCCGTTCTTACCGGGAGTTGCGGGCCCAATGCTTTTCAGGTGCTCCAGGCGGCAGGAGTCGAAGTTATCATCGGGGTCACGGGAACAGTCGAGGAAGCCGTCAAGCAATACAAAGCCGGCCAGTTCCAGCCTTCCATGCAACCCAACGTGCCTTTTCACTTCGGCATGGGGGGTGGCTGGGGTGGCGCAGGAGGTGGTTACGGCACGGGTAGAGGCAAGGGAAGAGGAATGGGCCGCGGCATGGGAATGGGACGGGGTGTGGGGTTTGGTCCTGCTCCCGGCCAACGAGGAACATTTCCGTTTACGCCGGCGTCAACTTCGCCATCTGCAGAAGAAGAGGTCAGGTACCTGAAGGAACAGGCTGAGTTTCTCAAACGGCAGCTGGAGGAAATCTCCAAAAGAATTCAGACCCTGGAAGCTGAGAAAAATAAGCGATAAAACTCATTTTGAGCAGGGAATGCCGATAGACGAAGATGAATCTCTCCCCTGCTGCGGTGGCGGTATCTGCCAAAAAGATTAGGCTCATCTGAGACCGGGAAAGGTCATGGGACCAATGAAAAAATTTGCTTTATTCTCTATCTTAACGATTGTAACGAATCTTTTCGCTGGAGTGACTGGCATGGACAACGGGTCATCTCTCCGAGCAATCATTGTCTATGATAATAATCCCTATGACGAAAGACTTAAAGCGGACTGGGGATTTTGCTGTTTCTGGGAAGGGTTGGAAAAATCTATCATTTTTGATACTGGAGCTAATGGGCAGATCCTGCTCTCCAATATGGAAAAGCTCGGCATACGGCCTGAGCAAATCGACGTGGTTGTCCTTTCCCATATTCACCGGGATCATACTGGAGGGCTGGAAGAGCTTCTTGCCCGGAATTCCAAGATCGAAGTCTGGTTGCCTGATTTTTTTCCCTCTGATTTTAAAGAGCGGGTCCGCAAAAAGGGAGCCAGAGTTGTGGAAGTGGACAAACCCCGAGAAATCTGTAAAGGCGCCTCGACTTCAGGGGTGATCGAGGGCTGGATCTAAGAGCAGTCCCTGGTTTTAGATACAGAGAAAGGCCTTATTGTTATGACCGGCTGTGCCCATCCAAGAATCACCAATATTCTTGCCAGAGTTAAAGATTTATTTAATAAAAATATCTACCTCGTTTGCGGTGGGTTTCATCTAGTTGGGTTTTATAAAGCAGAAATAAAGGACATCATCTCCAAATTCCGGAGTTTGGGGGTTCAAAAAGTCGGCCCTTGTCATTGTTCTGGAGATGAAGCGAGGCTGCTTTTCGCTGCAGAGTATCAAGAGGATTATATTAGAATCGGTGTGGGAAAGGAAATCGTCATTCAGTGATTCTCTCGGTAGCCAGCGGGAAAGGAGGAACGGGAAAAACAACCATCGCTGTCAGCCTGGCTCTTTCTCTATGTAAAGAGAAGCCTGTTCAGTTCTTGGACTGCGATGTGGAAGAACCCAACGCTCATTTTTTCCTTAAACCTCACCTCGTGAGCAATTGCCCGGTTTCCATTCCAGTCCCGGAGGTCAATGAAGAGAAGTGCACCTATTGCGGCAAGTGCGCTGAAGTCTGCGCTTATCATGCCATAGCGGTTCTTAAAGATACCGTTCTCGTCTTTCCAGAGATCTGTCACGGTTGCGGTGGATGTGGCCTTCTCTGTCCTGAGAAGGCCATCAAGGAGAAGGGCCAGAGAATAGGAATCATAGAGCTTGGTTCATCCACTGGAATTGAATTCATCCACGGAAAGCTGGACATCGGCCAGGCTATGTCTCCTCCGCTCGTAAGAGAAATAAAGAGAAACATCGATTCGACAAGGCTGGTGATTATCGATGCTCCTCCCGGAACATCCTGCCCGATGGTCGAAGCAGTCAAAGGGAGTGATTTTTCTCTTCTGGTCACCGAGCCCACGCCCTTTGGCCTGAATGACCTTCGACTCTCTGTCGAGATTTTAAGAGAGATGAACATTCCAGTCGGGGTGGTCATCAACCGGGCTGGAATCGGAGATATTGGAGTGGAGGCCTATTGCCGGGAGGAGAATCTTCCTCTGCTCATGACTCTGCCCTTTGACCGCGAGATTGCTGTGGCTTATTCAGAAGGGATTCCCCTCGTCGAAGCGAAACCAGCCTACAAAGAGAAATTTTTGGAACTCTACACCAAGGTTCAGGAATGGAAGAAATGAAGCAACTCGTCGTCATCAGCGGAAAGGGAGGAACGGGGAAAACGGTTATCTCGGCAGCTCTGGCCACGCTGGCTCGGAAGAAGGTCCTGGCTGACTGTGATGTGGATGCAGCGAACCTCTATCTTCTCCTTCATCCTGAGATTCAAGAAGAGTACACCTTCTCGGGAGGCAAAAAAGCGAGAGTTGACGTGGACAAATGCACAGGCTGCGGGAATTGTCTTGAGGTTTGCCGTTTTTCCGCCATTTCCGGAGGAGAGAACGGAAAAATCGCCATCGACCCGATCTCCTGCGAGGGCTGTGGGGTCTGCTCGCTCATATGCCCTGTTGAAGCTATCTTGATGGAGAATACCGTTTCGGGCAAGTGGTTTGTCTCTTCCACAAAATATGGTCCTTTTGTCCATGCCCGGCTGGGAATCGGAGAAGAAAACTCCGGTAAGCTGGTGACCGCAGTGCGGAAAAAGGCGAAAGAGATTGCCGAAAGGAACGCCCTGGACTTCGTTATCGTGGATGGGCCTCCGGGGATAGGCTGCCCGGTCATCGCTTCCCTTTCCGGGACTGATTTGGCCCTGGTGGTGACAGAACCGACGCTTTCCGGGATTCATGATATGGAAAGGGTTATCCGGGTGGCCGCGCATTTTAGAACGCAGGCCGCCTGCTGCATTAATAAATTCGACCTAAACCTAAGGATGACGGGCACGATCGAAGAATGGTGCCGGGCAAACTCTGTGCCAGTGGTGGGGAAGATTCCTTTTGAAGAGGCTGTTGTTCAATCCATGGTCCAGGGCATCCCGGTTACAGAATTTGGGGTAAACGGCGCTTCGCAAGAAATCAAAAATATGTGGCTGCGGCTGAACTCATTACTTTGTTCGGGAGGTTAAATGACATGTCTAAAACCGATTGGAAGTATCTTGTCGACACGCTCCTTTTCATCTGCATCGTGGGAATTGCTTTCATCGGCTTTCTCATGGGGCTGGTTATCCCTAAAGGGCCTAGCGCCTCAGAAAGCGCCAAGTATTTTCTGGGGCTTCACCGCCATCAATGGGGGAATATCCATTTCTATCTCTCCATTGTATTTGTGGTCCTGGTTATCATTCACGTTATCCTTAGCTGGAGCTGGATTCGAGGCAAAGCTCGCCAGCTATTCAAAAGACAGGGGGCGACCATGCTGGTTCTCACAACCATGACGGCTTTTTTGGCTCTTTTCCTTTTCTGGGCCTTCTACCCCAGGATGCCGGACGCTTATGAAGATTACGGCGTGAGGGCTGGAAGACAGGCCAGGCAGAGGGGTTTTCCGGAAAATCAATCCTCCCTCGTCATTCCCGGTCAGATGACGCTCCGGGATGTCGAGAAAGCCACAGGAATTCCGGCCGAGGAAATCGCAATGGCCGCAGCCTTGCCGGCAGGGACAAGGATTTTCCCTCAGGTGCCATCAGTGTGTTAGTGAGATTGCCCGAATGGATAAAGGTCGATGATAAAGCCTTCGTTGAAAAAGCGACGGAACTTGAAAAATTCAGTGCCATCCCAGCCTCTGTTTTTGGCGCGGTCAGCTGTCTTCGTTTTGGTTATGCAGGAATGACTCGCGGGAGTATAGAAAAACTTTCAAAAAATTTGCAAGACGTTCTGGATTATTTCCAGAAGAATAATTATTGACTTTTTAGCCTGAAGTAAAGAATGGCAGTGCCGTTATTGATTGATCCTGAAAAATGTAATGGCTGTGGTCTATGTGTTTCTGTGTGTCCAGTCCAGGCTATCTCTATCATAGGAGATAAAGCGGTTATCGACCACCAGAGATGCAACGGATGTCTTCTCTGCATGGAGGAATGCCCAAATAGGGCAATTTCTCATATTCAAGTAAAGAAAGATTATGTTGAGCAAAGAAAATACCCAATTGTCCCCTTTCTAAGTCGAACAGTTCCTCATGTCGGAGAGGTATCATTGAACGGCAAGAGCATGCATCCGGTCGGGAAAAGAAGTGGCACGTTCTTTGATAAAATCAAAAAGACAATAGGTCCGCTCTTTGGCGACGATTTCTCATCCGGCATGAACAGAAGCAGAATCGTAGGAAAATATCGGAGGCAGAGGAGAAGACGCAGAGGAGGGAGGTTTTGATTGGGGGAATTGATTAAGAAAATTTCTTGAGGAGGTGCCCAAAATGCCCATTTATGAGTACAAATGCCGAAAATGTGGCCAAAAATTTGAGTTGCTCCAGAAGCTGGGAGCCACTAACGAAGGAGTCCGTTGTCCGGAATGCGGCGCGCCGAAACCAATTAAACAGTTTTCAGTGTTTGCATCATCAGGTGCCAGCAGCTCTGAGTGCGAGAGCGGCGTCTGCCCCACCTGTAAAATCCCTTCAGAGTGATAGCTTAATTGCCCTGTTTATCTTTAAAACCGGACAGAATTTCGAATCTATAATTGGCGCCATGCCTCAAGACGCATTAGAGGAAAAGATTAAAATTAATTTATGATAAGGAGGGCTGGGACCCGATGGAGAATTATAAGATTCGATATAAAAACTCAAAGTTTTCAAAGGAAAGAATTCAATTGGACGGAAAGGCTTTTATTCACTGTGAGTTTGAGAATTGCCTCATTATTCTGGAGAAGGGGGAGACAGAAATTTCTGGTTGCAGGTTTAAAGATTGCAAATTGATGCTTCAGGGAAATGCATACACGGTGGGAAAGATTATCAAACTTTTCACGCGTGAAAGCCCCTTAAAAGTCCTTGATTTGGAGGAGGTTCAATGAAAATATGATGTTGTCGTCATCGACGGAGGGCCGGCGGGAGTGACCTGTGTCATTTCGGCTTGGATTACCTACCCCGCTAAAACCATCGCGTTCATCCGCAAGGAAAAGATCGCCATGATTCTCCTATTGGGCTAAGTCGCAGCCCGGGCGAAGTATTTTTATAGTCAATATTATTTTGATTTTTTGGCAGTCGATGGAAGCAAAAATTAAAAAAATAGCTTTCGGGCCGGTTCCGTCGAGACGGTTGGGCCAAAGTCTGGGAATCAACAATATTCCCCCGAAGATATGCACCTATTCCTGTGGGTACTGTCAATTGGGCCGAACTTTAAGCATGCAGTCGGAAAGAGGCGCATTCTACGAACCGGATAAGATATTCCGGGATGTAGAGGATAAAATCTGGCAAGGGCGCCAAAGAGGAGAGGTTATTGACTATCTCACTTTTGTGCCGGATGGCGAACCGACGCTGGACATCGAGCTTGGCGAGGAAATCAGACATCTCAAAAAACTTGGATTCAAAATTGCGGTGATTACAAATTCGTCGCTGATATAGAAAAAGGACGTCAGGGATGAGCTTAGGGGAGGCGGAGTGGGTGTCGTTAAAGATAGACGCCCTTAGCCCTGATGTGTGGAGGAAAATCAACCGGCCGCATGGCGCGTTGAACTTCGCTCAGATGCTGGAGGGCATCGCTGAATTCGCTCGCTCGTTTAAAGGGGATCTGGCTACGAAGACGATGCTTGTCCGGAGTCTTAACGACGAGCCTGGAGAAATAGAAAAAATTGCTGATTTTTGGCGAACTTAAAACCGAGGAAAAGTTATCTTGCCGTTCCGATTAGACCCCCGGTGGAAAAGTGGGTTCAACCACCAACCGAATCCGCGATCAATATAGCTTATTAGGTTTTAAAAAAGTCGATTCCGACTGAATATTTAATCGGATATGAAGGAAATGCCTTTGCCTTCACGGGCAACGTGGAAGAGGACCTATTGAGTATCATGTCCGTACACCCAATGCGGGAAGACGCTGTCCTTGAATTCCTCAAAAAAGCCAAAGCGGACTGGGGTGTTGTCGAAAGAATGATAAAGGAAGGCAAACTGGTTGAAGCGAAATATAAAAATAGGATTTTTTACATCAGAAAACTCGTGAGCCGCTGAATGCCAGTGGAAAAGAGCCTGGTTCTCCCCGCCTTGTGACTTCCATGGGGAATGTTGAAATTTACCATTTCCTTTGTTAATATAAAATAAAATGCTCGACCGAAAGAAACAGATTTTCAACCTGAGCATCCTCTTTCTCTTCGTTCTCATCGTTTCGTTTGCCAACTTCTTCCATACAGAAAAAACTCTCTTTGAGGATAAGCAATGTCCGGCCTGCAATCTCCAGAAATCTACCCAGGCCACCGGCCATATTCATTTCTTCCATCTTCCCTTGCCCACTTCTTTTGAAATCCTGCAGATTGAAGAAAGCCCTGATTATATATACATCTTTATTTTCCATTCCTCCTCTCGCGCCCCGCCTCAAGCCTGACCGCCTCTTCATCCTGAAATAATCTATTTCAGGTTTCAGGCAAATAATCAGATATTTCAGAGAACTTTAGACTGCAAGGAGGGGCATAAATGAAATCAAAATCATGCCTGGCGTTTATATTTCTAGTTCTGACCTGCGGTCAACTGTCTTGGGCGCTGGATGTTCAGCAGGATCGGCGCCAGCACCGTCAAGGCCAGGTCAAATTTTTTACCCTTCGGGGGAGAGTTGAGGGCTGGCAGGGGGAGCCCATAAAGAAAGCTGTCATCCTTATTCCGGAGCTGGGAATTTCGGCGGAAAGCGATGATTCGGGCGGGTATGCATTCAGCCAGATTCCGCCAGGAAAATACCATCTTGAGGTCTATGCGGAGGGTTATATGGGCTACATCTCCGATCCTTTAGATTTCGACCGGGACAGGATTAACCATACGATCATCCTGGTTAAAAAAATTGAAGAAGAAATCGTCGTCACAGCCACCAGGACGCCGAAGCTTTATGCGGAAACACCCGTCAAAACGGAAGTGATCACCACGACCGAAATTCAACAGAGGACGGCCGTTAACCTGGCAGAGGCTCTCACTCAGAGTACCGGGGTTAGGGTGGAAAATGATTGTCAGAACTGCAATTTCACTCAAGTCCGGATTAATGGCATGGAAGGCAAATACACGCAAATTCTCATCGACAGCTCGCCGGTGGTCAGCGCCATGACGGGAGTTTACGGGCTGGAACAGATTCCGGCGGAAATGCTTGAGCGAATTGAAATCGTCAAGGGAGGAGGATCTGCCCTTTACGGGGGAAATGCGGTAGCCGGCGTTATTAATGTGATTACAAAGGAGCCTCAGGCGACCAGAACGACTTTGAAGCTCCTTCAGGAATCCATCTCCCGAAAACCTTACACCAACCTGAGTTTCCATTCGAGTCTTGTTTCCAACGACCTGAATACAAAAGCTTTCCTCTTCGCCAGCTACCAGAAAAGAGATCCCGTCGATCTCAACAGCGACAGTTTCTCCGAATTGGGCACGATTTCCAACACCTCCTTCGGGTTGAATTTATATAATGATTTCGAGAAGCTGCGCGGAAAGATCAAGCTGGGGTTCTTCAGAATTTTCGAAGAAAGAAGAGGCGGCGACCTTTTTGATAAGCCTCCCCATGAAGCCAATACCGCCGAATGGGCCAAAACCGACCAGCTGGGACTTTCCTTGGAATGGAATCACTCCCTCGCCGCAAGACTTCATTATAACCTGTCATTTTCTCTGGTGGATGCTAAAAGAAATACTTATTACGGGAGCCATCAGGACCCAAACGCCTACGGGACGACAAAAAATCCTTTGCTGTTTGGCAATGCGCAGTTGAACTGGCAAGCGGGAGGCCATGTTTTTTCCTTTGGCCTTCAGTATAAACGGGATAAAATTAAGGACATCGCCACTGGCTATGACAGAATCATCAAGGAAACCTATGAGGAAATAGGTATTTTCGTCCAGGATGATTTCAAAATAAGCAAGACCTTCACTCTTCTCACCGGACTGAGGATAAACAAACATACGGCTCTGGAAAGGGCCATCCTCACTCCCCGGCTGAGTTTCCTCCTGAATGCCACCAGGAATCTGACTTTCCGGACTTCCTTCTCGACCGGGTTCAGGGCCCCCCAAGTGTTCGATGAGGACCTGCATATCACCCAGGTTGGAGGAGAGGGGATGATGATCATGAACTCGCCTGGTCTTAAAGAAGAGAAATCCTCCAGCCTCAGCACGGGGTTGGATTATGGAAAACAAATCGGCAGGAATGTCATCCAATTCAGCTTAGAGGGCTTCTACACCCGGTTGGCGAATACCTTTATTCTGCACGAAATTGGCCGCCTCGAGAACGCCAGGATTTTAGAGAGAGTAAACGGCTCTGGATCAAGGGTATACGGCTTTTCGTTTGAGTTTGGCCTAATGCTGGGAGCGCGGTTTTCGCTCGCTTCGGGCTGGACGCTTCAGCGCAGCGAACTTGACGAGCCAGAACCTGAATTCAACGCGCGGGAATTTTTCCGGACGCCCCGCCTTTACGGGTTCACCAGCGTGAGTTATAAAAATGAGAAGTTGGCCAACGCTGACATCGTAGTCGAATACACGGGACCGATGAAAGCGCCTCACTACGCTGGATATATCGAGGCGGACCGATTAGAGACGACAGAGCCATTTCTGGTGTTGAACATCAAGCTGCAAAGGCTATTTCGTGTTTCCGAAAACCGCGGCCTCAACGTTTTTGCCGGCGGCTATAATCTTCTCAATTCCTATCAAAAGGATCTGGATAAGGGTGCGGACAGAGATTCTGGTTATGTCTACGGACCAGGCAAACCCAGGACCTTCTATGCCGGTCTTGATTTTTCATTCTGAAATAGTTGTAATTTTTCTCCATCTTGATTCCTACGTCTGGACGGCTGGCCCGAAATAAAGGCGCCAATAAAGCTAAAGTGGCTACGGGCCGGCGACTTCTGACGATTATCTATAAAATCCCAAAAAGAGGGACGGAATTACATTGTGTATCGGAGATAACTCGGCCGGCTTGAGAAATTCTTTAATGGGCCTGAGAAGGTCGCATTGTTTTATAGGTTAAAGGGCCTGGACCTAATATGTTAGAGTGTGTGCGGACATAGCCCTCGGGCTAAGGGCACGGATAAAAGGATGGTCCACAAGACCTAAAAAGAAGGGAAACGAAGAAAGGAGAAGAAAAGAAAAATAGTCCTTGCATCACATCATCGTAGAAGGAATTTACTTTTCCGCTGCGGCAGCGGGGTGTACTTCTTAGTCCTCATTTTCCCGTTCAGCCATCTCAAGGAAAGATAAATCCCTCCAAAAAGGAACTAAAGGAAAATAAAAAATCGCACCTGGTGGGCGAAAACGCTTCAGTAGCCGTAGAGGCGATCGAGAAAATTCTGGCCGGGCTACCCGATCCCCACCAGGGCTAAAACAATAAGACTAAGTAGCCTCATATCCTTAGCCAGAAGCACCTGATCCAGCCGTGTCAAATTTAGTTCGCAAAATTAACCATCGTAAACACTCCATCTTTAGCTCCTAATTAGCCGCTTAAGCCAGCCCTTCTTCTAACAGCGGCCCAAGTTTATCCGCCTTAATATAAGCATATTCGTTAGCCCAGTCCTCCGTGTACTCGATTAAATATGAAGTTACCAGCCGGAGATAAGACCCAAGCGATGGAAAAATCCCCCCACCCGGCTCCTCCGTCGTATCTCTCTTGCCGTCCTCTCCAGAATATTGGTGGAGGAGATGGGGCATTTATCTATCTCCGGGAAATTATAAAACTGAAGCGAATCTTCCAGATTCTCCTCCAGGCAGCGCATGGCCTCAGGATACTTTCCCTCATACTCCTCGATGATGAGCTCGGCCGGTCGCTCAGCGCTTCTTCTATCCGGCTGAAGCAAGATCTGTTTCAGCTTCTCGGCCAGACGAGCCTTTTCGCGATGAGGAATCTTGGCCAGGATGTTTCGCATAAAATGTACCTTGCACCTCTGCCAACTTGTCCCTATCCACTCTTTCTTTACGGCTGCCTGTCTCCCCTGATGAGCATCAGAAATAAACATCCGCACCCGCCTTACCCCCCACCTCTTAAGCTTCCTCATAAACTCCTGCCACGACTCCTCTTTCTCTTCCCACAGCGGCTCCGCCGCCAATATCTCCCGCCTCCCCTCTTCATCCACCCTATAAGCTATCATTATCGCCAAAGACACTACCCGCCCATCGCAACGAACCTTCTCATAAAGAGCATCCACCCAGATAAACGGATACTCCCCCTATAACGGCCTGGGCCTAAACTCCTGCACCCGCTCATCTAGCTCCCTCGTTATCTCCGATACCTGAGAAGCTGAAAGACCCTCTATCCCCAGACTCTTCGCCAGCCGCTCTATCTTCCTCGTTGAAATCCCATTCCCAAAAGCTTCCTCAACCAGACTTAATAACGCCGCCTCCGAGGGCTTCCTTTCCATAACAAAAAACGGTACATAACCACCTTTCTTACCTTCGGCACCACCAAATATATTGTCCCCACCCGCATGTCCAGCCTCCGCACCCGGTGGCCAGAAAAACAAGTCTTACTCTCCTTACTGTGTTTACCGTTCGGCGCTTTTACCTTAGTCTCCGCCTCTATCTGCATCAGCTCCGTAAACAACCACTCCAACATCGCTTTTACCGGATCCTCCTCTGTCAAAAATCCTGTTAGGCATCCTTGCAAAAATGCCTTATAATCCCTTCGAGCTATCATAAAAAAACCGCCTTTCTTAAGCTTTTGTTCTTTAAAAGGGGGGTTTACGATGGCTGATTCCTCTAGATCAAATTGCGAACCATTCTGTATACCAGTTAGATGTGGCGAGGGGGCGCCGGTTTTCAGATTTGACACGATTTCTAAAATTAATTTATATTTTGGCCCGGAAGAGAGGCATGAAGGATAATCGTTTTTTCTCCTTTGTTTCGAAGGCTGATTTTCTCTTCGGGCAATGGCCGAAATTATCCGGCATGGTGGTCAGGGGGAAACCTTGTGTCGCCGCCTTTTTTTAAATAACGCCCTATTTATTTCTGACTATTGCCCTGTGTATTTCCGGTTTAGAAAAGACTAAAAAGATTTCCATCAAAAAAGATTGACGAAGGAGGTCAGATGAGAAAGGACTTACAAAAGGGTCTCATAGGTTTCTTGATAATTTTTACCACAGTCTTGTTCTTTATTTCTCTATCGGCGCAGCCCAGCCCTGAAACTCAGACCAAGCCGACTAAGGGAGAAGCGAAACCGTTGCCTGAAGCCAAACCTCTCTCTATAACCCGACATCAAATCATGATTGACGGCCGAATGATTCCTTATACCGCCACCGCCGGCGAGATAACTATCCTTAAGACTGACGAAACCCCTGGAGCTTCCATGTTTTTTGCCGCTTACACTCGTGATGACATAAAGGATGTCTCTACGCGGCCAGTCATGTTCTGTTTTAACGGCGGTCCCGGCTCCTCCACAGTTTGGCTTCATCTGGGTGGGCTGGGGCCAAAAAGAGTGGCCCTCAACGAGGAAGGCTATCCGCTGAGAGTGCCGTCGAGAGTGGTGGATAGCGAGTTTTCCCTCCTTGATGTCACTGACCTGGTCTTTATTGATGCCGTTTCCACGGGTTTCAGCCGGCCCTTGGCCGGAGAGGAAAAAAGTCAATTTCATGGCGTTGAAGAGGATGCCAACGCCTTTGCGGAATTCATCAGGCTTTACCTGACTAAATTTGACCGCTGGAGTTCGCCCAAATTCCTGCTGGGCGAGAGCTACGGTACGACCAGAGCCGCTGTTCTCTCCGGAGTTTTGCAGAACCGAACTTACGGCATCTACCTGAATGGCATAATCTTACTTTCCAGCGTGTTGGATTTTTCGACTCTCTCTTTCGTCCCCGGAAATAACCTCGCTTATATGATATTTTTGCCCCATTACACCGCTACCGCCTGGTTTCATAAGAAACTGTCCCCCGAATACCTGAACAAAGCTCTGACGGCTGTGCTCGAGGAGGCCAGGAAATTTGCTATAGACGAATACGCTCCCGCTTTGCTCAAGGGAAATCTCCTCCGGCCAGAAGAAGTGGAGTCAATCGCCGGCAAGATAGCCAACCTGACGGGCCTTTCTGTTGACTACGTTAAAAAGGCTAACCTGCGCATCAGGCATGACCGCTTTGTGAAGGAACTCCTGCGCGATAAACGTTTGACTGTTGGCCGGCTGGACAGCCGTTTTACTGGCCGCGACGCCGATGCGGCCGGCGAAAGCTATGAATATGACCCATCGAGCGCCATTATTATGGGAGTTTTTGCTTCGGCCTTGAACGATTATGTCGGTACGGAGCTTAAATACCGAAAAGAAATACCTTATGCCATCTATGGAAATGTTTATCCCTGGAATTTCTTTTACCAGCCGGTTCAGACGAGAACAACCGGCACCACCAGGACGGCGGCTGGCCGGTCTTCGCGGGATGGCGCGCTTTATGTGGCGGAAACGCTGCGCCAGGCCATGGCGGAAAATCTTGACCTGAAAGTTTTCTGCTGTAATGGCTATTATGACGGCGCGACTCCCTTTTTTGGCACCGAATATACATTTTCCCAACTGATGCTGGATGGCTCGTTCAAAGACCGAGTTCGCCTGGGCTACTACGAGGCGGGCCATATGATGTATATCCATAAGGCCTCGTTGCAAAAATTGAAGAGCGACCTAAGTTCTTTTATTAGCTGGGCCGCTCCGAAATAGGTTCAAAGATAGAGGACACGCCAGAAAATAGAGCCCAGAAATTAAGCTCAGCAAGGAAAATAAGCTAACCTGCCGGGAATTATTTTTTCCAGGCTGTCGTCGCGGCCTTTAGCCCAGAAGAATTGGCTCAGCCTCAAAAAAGGTCATATGAGTGAATCGCCGGACTCAATTGGGGCTAAGATTTTAACAGGACTGTTGTCATATATTGATGAGAGTCAAAATTTATGATACTTCAAAATTGGTTAGATTCGGGCCAGGTTAAAGGAGCTAAAATAATTAAAGCGAGGGGAGATAAGAGAAGGAAAGGGTTAGCTCAGGAATAGAATTCGAAGAATTCAGAATGAAGAAAAAAGGGCGGTTAATTGGCCAGGTTGCCTGGGTATTTTTCCTGGCTTTTTTCTGCGGCCGACCAGTTTTTTCGCAGACCTTAAAGGGGATAGTAGAAAAAAGAAGTTTTATGGGGCCGGTGACCAAGCGCTTGGTTGAATTTTCCATTTACCTTCCTGAGGGATATTACAGCGGCGGCGAAAGATATCCCGTGATCTATCATTTACACGGGTTGGGCGGAAGCCACGAAGGCAATCACACCAAGCTTGTTCCCGCCAATTTCGAAAGAGCCAGGGAAATGGGAATCATTGGGCCAGTAATTGTTGTCTTTCCCAACGGCTACAAAGACTCTTTCTGGGCGGATAGCTGGGACATGAGCAAGCCGGCGGAAACTAATATCGTCGCCGAGCTCATTCCTTATGTCGACGCCAATTTTCGCACCCTTGGCAGTCCCAAATTCCGGGCCATCCAAGGTTTTTCCATGGGCGGTTTTGGCGCCGCGAAATTTATCACTAAATTTCCTGAGCTTTTCATCGCAGCGATTGTTTATGATGGCGCCCTCCTCGACTGGACAGGTCTCAGTTTCTCTCAGTTCTTGATAGCCTCGACAATTTTCAAAAACGACGAAGCGTATTTCAATCAATTCTCTCCCTGGTATCAAAGTAAGGTCAACCAGGCCAAGCTTCAGGTCAGACTGAGGATAAGAATGGTTGTCGGTGCTCTGGTTTTTTATAACCGGGAATTTTTTAGCTTTCTGGCCAATCTGAGTATCCCCGTGGATTACATCGAGACGCCCTGTCTTCATGATTTAAACTGCCTTCTCAACGCCGAGGGCCTGGGTTCGGCTTCTTTCTTGGCCGGCTGCTTTGGTCAAGCTTCTCTTTTTGAAGATAATAGACGTTATCCCGGGTCAAATACTGATAAATACAAGGACAAATAACTGATAAATATAGGGACAAATAATCAGGCCAGAAAATAAAAATTATAAAAAAATGATTATCTATGGCTTCAGCCTAAAATCGAGTTTATCGTCGCTCGCCTGTAAGCTATTTAAAAAGTAGAAAAGTAGCTCATCGAATAATTTTTTCGCTCGCAAGGAAGCTAAGAATCTGGCCGAAATATCCTCACCCTCACTTCGGCTATTGAAAGAGGTGATAAAAGAGAACGCTAAGTCAGATCTTATCTGAAAATTTAGTGATAATATCTTTTAGGAAATTTACAGAATCAGGCATAAAAAAGGGAGAGCGCGTTAATACGCCCTCCCTTTTGCTTTCAATAAAAAAATCTAAGCAGCTTATCCGCTGTTATTCTTTCGATTATTTGCAGACCAACTCGACTACCGCATGCGCAATCAGCCAGACTCCCGGAACTCCGTCGGAGTCAACAAGCGAGACCGTAAAAGTATAGCTATCACGCCCAGGGTCAAAATAGTCTAAAAACCCATATTGGCCTGGGGCGATTGTAGTTGGGGCAGCATCTGCGGCGTAAAGATGTACTTCTTTAAGAAGATAGCCTGAATACATTGTGGACGTGACTACTGCTTGCGAGCCATTCCAATTAACTGTGAGGGTTCCAACTAATGTGCCCTTAGAGGTTTCGTTTAATCCAGCTCCGGCATATATGTCAAAGAAATATGTTCCTGTTTCCTTGAGATTTATGGCCCAGCCCCATCTGTTGCGGGTCAAGTTGAGAGAGGGCAGGTTTTCAGGATTACTCTTCTTATCGGTTGTAAAAACATGGGTACCCTTGGCAAAGGCAGTTTCCAAAGTGCAAATTGGAGGCGGCGGACCCTCGCAGCACCAAGTATATTCGCCATAATAGTACCAACGGCCGGGATCTCCCACATTAACAGGCTTATCGCCTCCCCAGGCAGTTTCATTGCACATTTCAGCATGGGCGAAAATATACAGTTTCATATTGCAAAGATCATCAGGAGAATCTATCCCAGTAATAGATAGGTCAGAATACTTAATCTTAAATTGATAAGAAGTTAGCCCTGAGGCGTCATATGAGAATGGAAATTGACCGGGAATAGGAACTCCCCGAGGGTTATTTTTACTGGGTTTAGTGGAAGGCACGTTGGCTAAATCATTACCAATCCATAAGTGTAACGTGCCAAAAGAAGGACAATTCGTTTTGTTAGGATCTAAGGTATAAGTGACATAGATGTACTCTGCATCATTAGTCACAGAAAGAGTTCCCCAAACATAATACTGGCCTGCTGTCAGGTTTCAGGTAACTGTGGGGCATTCGGCTGAAGCGACAAGGGTGGCGCCAAAGAATAGAAACAGCGCCATCGCCAAAATTCCAAAGATTTTGTTTAGCTTCATTTAAGGTCTCCTTTCTTATAAAGCTTTAATTTGTCTTGCAAGATTAAAAAGATTTCATTAACACGCCCTTCTTTCTCACCTCCCCTTTCCATGTAGCTAATATATACCCGAATTTGTCTCTCCAGAGAAAAAAAATCCACTCCTCTTCATCCATCCTCTTGTGTTTTTTAGTGTTTAGACCATACCGCCTTGGATGCTTTCTAAATATACATGTTTGATGAAGACAAATATACGATTTTTTTGCTCAATATTGCTTAAAAATTGCTCTTATCCGAGCTTTTCTGGATAAAAAATCTTTCTCGCCTGTGAAAATAAAATAATTCAGACCAGAAAGCTTTACTCACCGGGCCTTACTCATAGAGCCATACCCAGCGAGCCTTCATCTCTGATAAAATGGCCGACGAAAACCTTTTTCCCTCAGCCAAAAGAAATTTCCTCTGGCTAAAAACCTTCTCTTCAGCCGAGAGAAAATTTCCCCACAGCCAAAAAACTTTCTCCAGCGATTAAGACGTTATCGGCATTATCTAAACTTAATCTAAACTTTTTGCTTAAATCTTTGTCCTGAAAATTTTCTGTGGTCAGTCTTCTCAGGATAATGAAAAAGCCGATCCAGCCGGACAGAGGGAGAAAATCCCCTATCTTCTTGTATTTTTCTTATGAGCCGATTTTTTGAACTCCCGCGGGTTCAAACCAGTCAATTTCTTGAACTGGGCGCAAAAAACACTGGAATCACTGAAGCCTACATGTTCACTGACCTCGGTGATGTTCATATCTTCGTAAGCCAGAAGGGCCTTGGCTTTGT